>Ga0209380_10001000_pt1 | contig 19671 bp, 24 predicted proteins | sample HubBroMetageWFT6_FD_188347 | JGI IMG/M metagenome (GOLD analysis project Ga0209380, IMG submission 188347) | Warmed and freeze-thawed soil microbial communities from the Hubbard Brook experimental Forest, New Hampshire - Hubbard Brook CCASE Soil... | ecosystem: Environmental > Terrestrial >...
TACCGGAACCGGGTAGGTTGCCAGGCGTGCTGCTCTCTGATCGCGACATCAAGGCCGAGGTTGAGTCGGGCCGGGTCAAGCTGGACCCGTTCGCGCCGGAACTCATCCAGCCGTCCAGCATCGACGTCCGCCTGGACCGGTATTTCCGCGTATTCGAGAATCACCGGTACCCCCACATCGACCCTGCGACCGAGCAGGCAGACCTCACCCGGCTGGTCGAGACCGATGGCGACGACCCGTTTGTGCTGCACCCCGGAGAGTTCGTCCTGGCCTCGACCTACGAGATCATCTCCCTGCCGGATGACCTGGCCGGACGGCTGGAGGGCAAGAGCTCCCTCGGCCGGCTGGGCCTGCTGACGCACTCCACGGCCGGCTGGATCGACCCCGGCTTCTCCGGCCACGTGACCCTCGAGCTGTCGAACGTCGCCACGCTGCCGATCAAGCTCTGGCCCGGGATGAAGATCGGCCAGCTCTGCCTGTTCCGGTGCAGCTCACCCGCGGAGCACCCGTACGGCTCGTCGGTCTACGGGTCGCGCTACCAGGATCAGCGCGGGCCAACGCCGTCCAAGTCTTTCGTAAATTTCTACCGATCAAAGGTCTGAAACCGCCAGGCTCGGCTAACGTCACGAGCCTGAGCAGTCACCCGGCGCGTTTCCCCCGGTGACGGCTGGGAAGCGAACTTCACGCTGCCGTTACGAGCCCGAATCACGTAGGCAACGAGTGCACAGCACTGTCAAAGGTGACCGGTACTCAGACACTGGAGGGCCAGCGCATGGCCATGTGGAGGATAAGGATCAACCTGGCTGACGACCCCCGCAGCCGCGAACGGCTCGACGAGGTGCTGGCGAGCCAGAGCGTGCAGGCCATCAGCCTGACGCCGCGCGAGGGCGCCCCGGCGGAATTGTCCGGCGATGTCGTCCTTGAACTGCCCAGAGACGACGAACTGGGCGACATGCTCACGGCCCTGCACTCGATCAGCCCGCAGGTCTTCGTCAGCCGCGCCGACGTACCCGAAGACGCGCTGACCAGCAGCTAGCGGCAGGCTCGCGGCCGACGCCGTCGCGGACCGCGAGCTCAGCCGCCGCTAAGCCAGCCCAGGCTTACTCCTCATAGGCCCCGCTTGCAACGCCTGAAGTGCCGCCCGCAGGGCATCCCGCTCGGCCTCCAGGTCGTGCACCCGCGCTTCGAGTTCCAGAATCCGGCGAATGGCGGACAGAGTCATGCCGTCGCCGATCAGGTCCACGACGTAGCGGACGATCACTATCTCGTTGCGGGTGTACCGGCGCTGGCCGCCGGCCGACCGTGACGGGGAGACGACACTGAACTCATCCAGCCGGCGCAGAAACGCCTGCTGCACCTCCAGCATCTCGGACACCTGGCCGACCGTGAACAACGGCCTGTTCGCGTCGTCCATCGGTAGTGACGGCACAGCTGTGCACCTCCCCACAATGCAATGAGGGCCCGCGCGGCCGTAACCGCACGGGCCCTTCGCAGGCTATCGCCCTAATCCGTGGTGACGGATTAGGCCGCGACCTCGGCACGCTCGGGCGTGCTGATCTCGATCTTGCGCGGCTGCGCCCGCTCGGTCAGCGGGACCTTGACGGTCAGAACTCCACCGTCGTAGGACGCGGCGATCTTCTCGGCGTCGACGACGTCCGACAGGCGGATCCGTCGCGTGAACGAGCCCATGACCCGCTCCCGGACGAAGACCTTCTCGTCATCGGCGTACTCCTCCGACCGCTTGGCGCTGACGGTCAGCACGCCGCGGTCGACGGTCACGTCGATGCTGTCGGTGTCGATGCCCGGCAGGTCGAACCGAAGCTCAACCTCGCCGTCACGGCGGACTGCGTCCATCCGGACGGACGCAAGGCCGTTAGAGCCGACCCCACGGCGGAACTCCGCGAACGGGTCGAACGATGTGAGCAGCATGTCTGTCACCCTCCAGTTGCACTAGCCCAGACCTGCGGCCCAGGTCCTAGCCCTCTCGTATGAGCAAACTTACAACTCAGATTATATATTCCTTGGGAACGTGGCGGTCGCAAACTTGGTCTCGGCCCGCAGGTTCGCGGCGGTCAGGGTCGGGAAGCTCGATCTGTCCGGAATGCCATGCGAGTATCGGGGGCCTGAAAGTCGCGAGACGGCCAACATGGACGCTCTATCAGCACTATTGGCCGTCTCGCGACTTTCGCGGTCGGGCCGGCCTGACTAGGCGAGGCGCTCGATGATCGTGGCGTTGGCCTGGCCGCCGCCCTCGCACATGGTCTGCAGCCCGTACCGGCCGCCGCTGCGCTCGAGCTCGTGCAGCAGCTTGGTCATCAAGATCGCGCCGGAGGCGCCCAAGGGGTGACCGAGAGCGATCGCGCCGCCGTTCGGGTTGGTCTTGGCGAGCGATCCGCCGGTGTCCGTCGACCAGGCCAGCAGCACGGGCGCAAACGCCTCGTTCACCTCGAACACGTCGATGTCCTCGATGTTCAGGTGCCCCTTGTCCAGCGCCTGCTCGGTCGCCGGGATCGGGCCGGTCAGCATGTACACCGGATCCGCGCCGGTAACGGCGAGCGTGCGTATCCGGGCCCGCGGCGTGAAGCCGTGCCGGCGGACAGCGCCGGCCGAGGCGACCAGCAGTGCCGCGGCCCCGTCAGCGATCTGCGACGCGGTCGCGGCCGTCAGCTCCCAGCCAGGCCGCAGCGGCTTGAGCTCCGCCATTTTCTCCAGCGTGCTGTCGCGCCGGGGCCCTTCGTCCGAGGTGACACCGGCCACGGGCGTGATCTCCCGGTCGAAGCGACCCTCATCGATCGCGCGGATCGCCCGGTGGTGGCTCTCCAGCGAGAACTCCTCGAGCTGCCGGCGCTTGAGGCCCCATTTCTCGCACATGAGCTGGGCCCCGCGGAACTGAGAGATCTCCTGGTCGCCGTACCGGTCGTGCCAGCCCTCGCCGAACGGAGAGGCCAGGCCCGCCTTCATCGGCAGCGCGACCGTCGTGCCCATCGGCACCATGCTCATGCTCTCGACCCCGCCGGCGACGACGAGATCCTGCGTGCCTGACAGCACGGCCTGCGCCGCGAAGTGAATGGCCTGCTGGGACGAGCCGCACTGCCTGTCCACCGTGACGCCGGGCACGCTCTCTGGGAGACCGGCCGACAGCCAGGCGTTCCTGGCAATGTCGATCGCCTGCGGTCCGGCCTGCGAAACGCAGCCCATGATGACATCGTCGATGGCCGATGGATCGACGCCGGTACGCGCCATGAGCTCGCGGAGCACGTGGGCCGCAAGGTCGACGGGGTGGACGGCGGAGAGCCCGCCGTTGCGCTTGCCGATGGGGCTCCGGACTGCCCCGACTATGTATGCCTCGGACACGACCGCGACCTCCACGACAACGACCCGCCCACCGCCGCCTGCGCCGGCCGTGAACGCGGGTGACCTTTGTCGTCACATTGAGGCTACCGCGCTGGTTAGTCACGGCCATAGACCCAGTTGACGGCGATCACCGCGCCGATTGCCGCCCGTGACAGGTAGCGAAACGGCTACTATCCGTGAATGCGCTGCCGGGGAAATGCGGCGCATACAAAGCCATGGTCAAGCCGCCGCGCGCGGGCGCGGGAGCGCGTCGCGCCCAGCGCACGGACGGGGGAACGCATGACGAAGATCAGCGACGACGGCGCCGGCCTGGTCAGCATTGGTCAGCTGGCCAAGGCCGCGGGCGTGAGCAGCCGCACGATCCGGTACTACGAGCAGCTCGGCATCCTGCCCGAGCCGCGCCGGTCGCCCGGCGGCACCCGCAAGTACCCCAAGGAGTACGGCGGCTACATCGCGGCCGCGCTGGCACTCAAGGACCTCGGCTTCCGGCTGGAGGAGGTCAAGCCGCTGGCCCGGCTGGCAGCCGGCCGGCCGGTCAGCCCCGGACAGCGCGACGCGGCCGCCCGGCTCGTGGAGGACAAGATCGAGGCGCTCGCCCGGCAGGTCACGATGCTGCGGCGCCTGCACGACTCGGTGCGCGTTCCCGACGGTGATCTGCCGGTCTCGGCCGTCCTCGGGTCAGCGGTGTCCGCACGGCCCGAGCTCACCGTCGTGCAGCCGGCATCGGATGGTGCCGCGTAGCGCGCTGCGTACCTTCGCCTCCGGCGCGCGGTGGACTTATGCTGAGATCGCACGCATCAGGGAGGCGGCATGGCTCAGGGCATTGTCTTGCTGCTGATACTGGCAGCCATCGTCGCCTACGTCGTGACGCGCACCCGCCGCCGGATGGGCCTGATCGTGACGGGGAAAACCTGGCTGACGGTCATGGCCGGCTTCGCCATCGTCGTGCTCACCCTGTGGGCAGCCTCGACCCGGTAGTCAGGCGAGACCGGACCTCGAGCTCGTCTTGATCGGCATCTCGAACCAGACTGCCTTGCCGTCCTTGGTCGGCCGCGATCCCCAGCGCGAAGCCAGCTGATCCACCAGGTACAGGCCGCGGCCGCCCTCGTCACTCTCCCCCGCGCTCCGGATCCGGGGCAGCCGCAGGTCGGCGTCGAACACCTCAACCCAGACGGCCTCATGCCCGCGGCGCAGCCGCAAGGTGAAGTCCTTGCCCGCCGGCGTGCCGAGCCCGTCCTCGAACGGCGCGATCTCCCAGTCGCCGATGAGCCCGAGCGGGCCGGCCCCGGCTCCCTCAAGTACAAGCTCGTGCCGGGGCGTCGGGGACACCGCCGCATGGAGCACGACGTTCGTGACCACCTCGGAGACCAGCAGGCAGGTAAGGTCGGCCTGCTCCATGTCCATGCCCCAGCTCATGAACGTCTCGTGCGCGAGCCGCCGGGCCTCGGACACCCGGATCGGCTCGGCCGGGAACTGACCTTCCCAGGACGCCAGGTCGACCGGCGAGGTCCGGACCACGACGACCGCCATGTCGTCGTCGATCTCACCCGGCACGGCGGTCTCCGCCGCCGCGGCGATCTGCTCGACGGTGCCGTCGGCGGCATCGCGCACCGCCTGACGCAGCATCTGCTGCACCTCGCCGTCGGTGTAGTGACCGCTTCCGTCCGCGCGCTGCCGGCGGTCGATCAGGCCGTCGGTGTAGAAGACGAGAGTCGAGCCGGGCGCGAGGTAGCGGTTCTCCTCGCGATAGGTCGGCAGGCCGGGCACGCCCTTGCCGCGGACGCCGAGCAGGACTCCGCGATCCATGATCTCCAGCTGGCTCACGTCGTGCCCGCGCACGATCAGCGGCGGGACGTGACCGGCGTTAGCGAACGACAGTGTCCGTGACCACGCGTCGTACACCAGGTAGGTGCAGCTCACCGTCGGCGGGTCAGCCGCCGCGAACCCGTGCTCCTCGGCTGCGGCCGGCCCGAGCGCGCGCACCCAGTCATCGAGCCGGCGCAGGATCTCGGCCGGCGACTTGTCGTCCTGGGCGAACGCCCGGAGCGCCGCCCGCAGCTGCCCCATCACCGCGGCGGCCCTGGCCCCGCGCCCTTCCACGTCGCCGATGACGATGCCGACCCGGCCGGCCGACAGCGGAATGATGTCGTACCAGTCGCCGCCCACCTGGGTCTGAATTCCCTGCCCGTGCGTTTCGAGCGGCTTGGCCGGGACGTACTTGTACGCCACTTCCAGGCCATCGACGAAGGGCGGGTCCTTGGGCAGCAGGCTCGTCTGGAAAGCGAGCGCCGTACGCCGTTCCTCCTCAAACAGCATCGCGTTGTCAATGGCGAGCGCAATGCGGCTGGCAATGGCGCTGAGGAAATCGCGGTCATCGGCGCCGTAGTGGCGTTCCTCCCGCTCGGTCAGCATGGACAGCGCCAGGCTCATCACGCCGAGCAGCTGCCCGCGGGCGATCAGCGGCGCCGCGATCACCGACGTGAGCTTCATGTCCGCGCACTCGCGCGGGCCCTCCTTCGAGGGCGGCGGGAAGTTCCCGGCCTCCATGTCGTCCACGACGACCGTGTCCAGCCTGGACATCGCCTCCGCGCAGAAGTGGCCAGGCGGGTAGTAGATCTGCTCGCCCGTCAGCGCCCACGTCCCCGGCGCCGGGATCCACCCGCGGGCATGGAGCTGGGCGCGCCGGACCAGCACGTCGCCGTGAAACAGGTCGATGAAGCAGTGGTCGGCGAACTGCGGGACCAGGGTCTCGGCGACCTGGCGCATCGTCACGTTGAGCTCCAGCGAGCTCGACAGCCGCTCGCCGATGCGCTCGAGCAGGCCGATGCGGTCGCTCGCACGCTGGCCGCCGCGCCGGGTGACCTCCCTGGCCATGATCACGATGCCGGAGATCGTGCCGTCCGCCTGCCGCATCGGCGCGGCGTGCGCGCGGACGAAGACCCGCGAGCCGTCGAGCCGCTGGCTGGCGAACGTACCCTCCCACGGCCAGCCGCGCAGCACGTTGTCGGCCATGTGCTGGACCGTCGACGCGTCACCCTGCTCGATGCCAAGCGACAGAAGGGAACGGCCAATCAGGTGGCCAGGGTCGTCAGGGAAGCCGAACAGTGACACGGCGAAAGAGTTCGCATACAGCAGGCCGCAGGCCTGGTCGGTGACCACAATGCCGGTCGCCATGTGGTCCAGCACCTCGGTCGCGCTGAGCGGGTGCCGGAGCGCATCCTCGCGCATGTTCACCGCGCCATCACCGCCAGCTCGTCACGATCGGAGGACGAAGACGTGCGCGGCAATGTCAACTGGAAGCTCCGCCTGGACAACGCCGGAAGAGTCCGCACCTGTCACCCGCACACCGTGATCGCTAGCCGCGAGAGTTACCTCGCGTCCGGGTTGTATCCCAATGTTCTTGAGTCTAAGCATCAATGCCGCGTCACTTTGGACTTGTTCACTGATACGGCTGACGACAACCAGCTCGGCCCCGGCCGTCGCGATGTCCGTCATGGCAATGTCAGGCTCGGCCGAGGCCACGTCGGCCCGCTTGGTCGCATCATCGGGTACGCCCAGCTCATCCAGCCCCGGAATGACGTTTCCGTGCGGGCAGCGGACCGGATAGTCGAGCAATTCCACCAGCCTTCGCTCGACATTGTCCGAAATCACGTGCTCCCATCGGCAGGCCTCGATGTGCACTTCCTCCCACGGCAGCCCGATGACGCCGACGAGCAGGCACTCGGCCAGCCGGTGCTTGCGCATCACCCTGGTGGCCATGGCCCGGCCCTGCGAAGACAGCGCCAGCTGGCGGTCGCCCTCCACCCGCAGGAGGCCGTCACGCTCCATCCGGGCCACGGTCTGGCTGACAGTCGGGCCGCTCTGGGAGAGCCGTTCGGCGATGCGGGCGCGCAGCGGAACGATGCCTTCTTCCTCGAGCTCGAAGACCGTGCGAAGGTACATCTCGGTCGTATCGATCAGGCCATGGGCTGTCACAAGCAGATACCTCCGGAAACGATGCTATGCCGCCCCGCCTCCAGCGCGAACAGATCGTGGCTGCCCTAGGGGGACAGCCGCGCCACGGTCCAGATCGAGTCGTCCCTCGTGTAGCGGAACCGGTCATGGAGTCTGCTGGGCCGGCCCTGCCAGAACTCCATCCGGTCCGGGCGGAGGCAGTAGCCACCCCAGAACTCGGGCATCGGGACCTCAGTCCCCTCGGGCCACCGTCGTTCCAGCTCCGAATATCGCTCGTCCAGGTCGGCTCGCGAGGACAGAACCGCCGACTGACGGCTGGCCCAGGCGCCAAGCTGCGAGCCCCGCGGCCGGCTGTGGAAGTAGGGCTCACTGTCGGCGGTGGACAACGGCGTGACCGGGCCCTCCAGGATCACCTGGCGCTGCATCGCGTGCCAGGGGAAGAGCAGGCACGCCCGGGGGACCTCGGCGAGGTCGCTGGCCTTCCTTGATGTCCGGTTTGTATAGAAGGTAAAGCCTTCCGGGCCGGACGACTTCAGGAGCACCATCCTGGCCCTGGGCCGCAGGTCAGCGGACGTCGTCGCCAGGACCATCGCGGTCGGTTCGGGCAGGCCCGCCCGGATTACGTCGCTCATCCACTGGTCGAACAGGTCAAGCGGCTCGGCCGGGAGCATGGACTCGTCCAGCGGCCCCCGCGGGCCGAGATCGGGCCCGGCGTGTCGTGTCGGCTCCACGGGTACTGATCCTCACACAACCCAAGGCCGATTACCTGTCCCTACTGCCCGAGGGGTTGAATAGGTCCGCAGGCCACCAAGGCCCGCTGGCCCCCGCCGCTCGACCCACCAAGCGGCCTGATCCCCCCTGGCCAGCCCGCCGGCCCGCCGCCGACCCACGAGACGGAGGAACGCGAATGTCCGACTTTGTGCCCGGTTTGGAGGGGGTCGTCGCATTCGAGACCGAGATCGCCGAGCCTGACAAGGAAGGCGGCAGCCTCCGGTACCGAGGCGTTGACATCGAGGAGCTAGTCGGTCACGTCAGCTACGGACATGTCTGGGGCCTGCTCGTGGACAACGAGTTCGCTCCCGGCCTGCCCCCGGCCGAGCCGTATCCGATCCCCGTCCATTCCGGCGACATCCGGGTCGACGTGCAGAGCGCGCTCGCGATGCTCGCCCCGGCCTGGGGCATGCACCAGCTGCTGGACATCAGCGACGAGCAGGCCCGCGACGACCTGGCCAGGGCTTCGGTCATGGCGCTGTCGTTCGTGGCGCAGGCCGCCCGCGGCCTGGGCCTGCCGATGGTCCCGCAGAAGCAGGTGGACGAGGCCAGGACGATCACCGAGCGCTTCATGATCCGCTGGCGGGGCGAGCCCGACCCCAAGCACGTCAAGGCCATCGATGCCTACTGGGTCTCCGCGGCCGAGCACGGCATGAACGCCTCCACCTTCACCGCCCGGGTCATCGCCTCCACCGGCGCTGACGTGGCGGCCGCCCTGTCCGGCGCGGTCGGGGCCATGTCCGGCCCGCTGCACGGCGGCGCGCCCGCCAGGGTGCTCCACATGATCGAGGAGGTCGAGAAGACCGGCGACGCCGAGGCCTACGTCAAGAAGACCCTGGACAGCGGCGACCGGCTGATGGGCTTCGGGCACCGCGTCTACCGGGCCGAGGACCCGCGGGCCAGGGTGCTGCGGCGGACCGCCAAGGAACTGGATGCGCCGCGCTACGAGGTCGCCGCCGCGCTGGAGAAGGCGGCGCTGGACGAGCTGCACGCCCGCCGCCCGGACCGGGTCCTGGCCACGAACGTGGAGTTCTGGGCCGCGATCATGCTGGACTTCGCCGAGGTGCCGTCGCACATGTTCACCTCGATGTTCACCTGCGCCCGCACGGCCGGGTGGGCCGCGCACATCCTGGAGCAGAAGCGCACCGGCAGGCTGGTGCGGCCGAGCGCGATCTACATCGGCCCGAAGGCGCGATCGGTCCGGGACGTACCCGGGGCCGAAGAGGTGTTCGACCACGATGTCTGAGCCCTCCATCGTCATCCCCGCCGACCTCAGGCCGGCGGACGGGAGGTTCGGCTCGGGCCCGACCAAGATCAGGCAGGAACAGGCGGAGGTGCTGGCCGCGTCCGGCCGGACGCTGCTCGGTACCTCGCACCGGCAGGCCCCGGTCCGCCACCTGGTCCAGCGGGTACGCGAGGGCCTCGCCTCGCTGTTCGCCCTGCCCGACGACTACCTCGTGGTGCTGGGCAACGGCGGGACCACGGCCTTCTGGGAGGTCGCGGCGTTCGGCCTGATCACGCAGCGGTCCCAGCACCTGAGCTTCGGCGAGTTCTCGTCCAAGTTCGCCAAGGTGACCACCGCGGCTCCCTGGCTCGCCGATCCGTCCGTCATCAAGTCTGAGCCGGGCACGCACCCGCTGCCCGACGCCGAGGACGGCATCGACGCCTACGCGCTGACCCACAACGAGACCTCGACCGGCGTGGCCATGCCGATCCGCAGGGTCAGGCGAGCAGACGCCGGCTCGCTCGTGCTCGTCGACGCGACCAGCGCCGCCGGCGGCATCGCCGTCGACCCGTCGCAGTTCGATGCGTACTACTTCGCGCCGCAGAAGTGCTTCGGATCCGATGGCGGGCTCTGGCTGGCGCTCCTGTCCCCCGCCGCGGTGGAGCGCGCCGGGCAGATAGCGGCGAGCGACCGCTACATCCCGGAGTTCTTGTCCCTGCAGATCGCGATCGAGCAGTCCCGGCTGCAGCAGACCTACAACACCCCGGCGATCGCGACCCTGATCCTCCTGGCCGAGCAGATCGACTGGATGCTGGGGCGGGGCGGTATGGCATGGACCACGGACCGGACCGCGCAGTCGTCGGGCATCCTGTACACCTGGGCCGAGAAGTCGCCGCTGGCCGCGCCGTTCGTGGCCGACCCAGCCCAGCGCTCGCAGGTGGTCGCCACCATCGACTTCGCCGAGTCGGTGGATGCCTCCGCGCTGTCCAAGGTCCTGCGGGCGAACGGCATCGTGGACACCGACTCCTACCGCAAGCTCGGCCGCAACCAGCTGCGGATCGGCACGTTCCCCTCCGTAGACCCCTCCGACGTCGAGGCGCTGACCTCCTGCATCGACTACGTGCTCGACCGGATGTAGCACCGCTGGCTCTGGTGCCTCGCCTGTTGCGGTGCGAAGAGAATTGCCTGGCCCCATAAGCGGGCAAAACAGCATGGCTCTGGTGTCGGTCGAATCAACGGGACCGTTCGTCAGTCAATAGCACTGACGAACGGTCCCGATGATTTCCGAGCGGCTCGGATGTATCATTGTGTTGACACATTGATACAGCTGGTTTGGGTGGCCATGGCGAGCAACAGAGCCCGGGTGCACGCCGGCTACCTCCTTGCCGACGCGGGCTTGCCAGGCGACACCGAGCTACTCGATGCGGCCATCGCGGGCTTCATCGGCACGCTCATGACCGCCGGGTGGCGGGCCTCGCCAGGTCGCGCTCTGGCCGGAGCCGCCTCATGATGCTGCCGTCAGCGCCGACTCGCCCGCATCTCCCCGCAGGCCGATCCAGGCGACCGGCAAAGAGCAGCCCGTCGCAGACCGCGCTGCTGGTGGCCGAGTCGGGTCTGCGGTCTGATCCCGAACTGCTGAAGGCGGCGGGCGAGTACGTACGCCGAACCCACCGCGGCCGGCGTTACGGCCTGGTCGGCGGCTTCCTGCTGGGCGTGGTGCTGCCTGCGACTGCGGACCAGGGGCTTCTGGCGGCCCCGCTAATTCCGGCGGGCTACATCCTCGGAGTGCTCATCAGCGACTCGCTGGCTCCGCGTCGCGACCGGTCTGCGGTCCGCCAGGCGGCGCTGCGGCCGCGGCGGTCCCGGGATCTGGTGCCGACATGGGCCCGCCTTCTGTACTGGGCGCTGCTCGGGCCGTTGATGCTCACTCCACTGCTCGCGCTAGTGCATGCGCCGCCCGGTGCCACCAGCACCAACTCGCCTGCGTTCAACTGCTGGCTGGACCGGCCGGTCTGGCCGAGCGTGAGTGACTTCGTCCTGGGCGGCGCCCTCGCCGGTGCGGGCCTCGTGCTGACCGAGGTGACCCTTGCTGGCCTGGCGCGGCGAGCCCGGCCGGCTGATAACGCTGGCTTGACCGTGCTCGACGACGTCACGCGTCGGCTGTCGGCCCGGTCGGTGGCGGCCGGTGCCATCGCCCTGGGCCTGACCTTGATCGCGGCAGTCTGTGGCACGATCTCGTATGCCAGTCAGACCTCGGTGTGCACCGCCCAGTCTGTTTCTGGCTCGCAGCCCTCAGCTTTCCCGTGGGCCGCTGCCATGCTGCCCTGGATTACCGTGGCCTATGATCTCTGCCTCGTCGGGACGCTGCTGATCGTCTGTACGTCGGGGCGGCGGTCTTCGCCGCGCCGCGTTTTGGCCGGTCTCAGATGATGCTCTCAGTCGATACCGAGTCGGCCGTCCCGCCGTTCGAGCAAATCCGGGCGCAGATCGCCCAGCTTGCCGCCTCCGGCGCACTTCCGGCCGGGAGCCGACTGCCCTCGATCCGGCAGCTCTCGGCCGATCTCGGGATTGCGCCCGGCACTGTCGGCCGCGCCTACCGGGAACTAGAGACAGCCGGTGTGATCACGGCCCGCGGACGGCACGGCAGCTTCATAGCGGGCCAGCCCGCGCCCGCGGCGGAAGCGGCTCGCGGCGGGCCACTGCGCCAGGCGGCGGCCGACTACGCGCGGACGGCCGCGCAGCTCGGCGCCACCGCCAGCGAGACCGTGCAGGCGCTGGCGCAGCTGCTCGCCGAGTCCTAGAGCTCGCTCGCCCGAGCGGGCGCGAGCGGCCAGGTGCCCAGGTACTCATACCGGGGCTGGCGGTTACCCAGGTTGCTCCGGATGAGCAAGATCGTCGTGGCCGTCCAGGGTGTGCCCGCGAACCCCTCAAGTGCCCCGGCCAGCTCGGTCACGTCCGCTGGCTGCCGGCAACGGGCCAGCGTCAGGTGCGGCCGGTACCGCCGGTCCTCATCAGGAGGCGGCGCCCCCGCCCGCCGGGCACCCGCGGCGACGGAGGCGGCCAGCGGCGCGAGACCGGCCCCGGACTGGATTCCCGCCCAGAGCACCCTGGCCTTGCGCCGGGCCGGGAACGCCCCGCCCCCGGCGACAGCAAGGTTCTGGCCCGGGTGACGCGCGGCAGCTCGTTCCAGCCGAATTGAAAGCTCCGGCAGCACGGTCTCCGCGACCTCGCCGAGGAACGCCAGCGTGAGGTGCCAGTCATCCTCGCCGGTCCAGCGCAGCTCGGGCCGCGCTGCGCGCAGGGGCCCGACCGCGACAGCCAGCTCGGCCAGCGCCTCGGGTGGCGGCAGGATGGCGACGAACAGCCTCATGCGCCATTGGTATCAGGCAGGCCGCGATTCAGGCCGGGAGAGCCACGACGGCGTCGACCTCGACCAGGAAGCCGGGCCGGAACAGGGCGGCCACCTGGACCAGCGTGCTGGCCGGGTTGGGCCGGTCCCCGAGGGCCGGCCGGATGAACTCATCCCGCACGTCGCGGATGACCTGCACCTGGCTGGCGTCCAGCACGTACCAGCTGAACCGGGCAACGTCTGACCAGTCCGCGCCAAGCGCGCTGATGATCGCATGCAGGTTGCGCAGCGCCTGGCGGGTCTGCTCCTCAAGATCGCCCGGCCCGGCGAGCTGGCCGTTCTCGTCCAGGGCCACCTGGCCGGAGACGAAGGCCAGCCGCCCGGACACCGTGACCGCGTGCGCGAAGCCCGGCCCCGGAGCGACGCCGGGGACAGACGTGAGACGGTCTTCGATCGGCACGGACGGCTCCCTGCGTTTGGCGACTGGCGGCATTCGACGCGCCAGCATCGTCGCCGCGCCGGCCTCGGGCGGTCAACCCGATTACGGGTCAGGCGACGATGCGCGCCAGTTCGGCCGGCCTGAGGTAGGTCCGCACCGTGCGGCCGCGGGTACGCGCGAGCAGCCACGCCATGGTGACCGTCGCGACGACCGAGATCAGGCCGCCGGCGATCATGCTCATGCGCGGGCCGTACTCCTCCGCCACCCATCCGGCCAGCGGGGATCCGAGGGGCGCCCCGCCGAGGAACACGAACATGTACAGGCCCATGACCCGGCCGCGCATCTCGGCCGTCGTGGCTAGCTGAGTGGCCGAGTTCGCCGCGGTGGTGAAGGTCAGCAGCGCCAGCCCGGTCGGCGCGAGCGCGATCAGGAACGTCCAGTAGTCAGGCGCCAGCCCGGTGAGGATCTCCAGCACGCTGAACGCGAACGACATCGCCATCAGCAGCCGCAGCGTCGGCCGGCTCCGGCGGGCCGCGATCAGCGCGCCGCCGAGCGCCCCCACCGCGAACATGGTCGAGGCAAGGCCGAACGCGCTCGCGCCCGTATGGAACACCGCGCGCGACATGAGGGCGTTCGTCACCTGGAAGTTCATCCCGAACGTGGCGACGAAGAAGATGAGGATCATCGTGATCCACAGCTGCGGCCGGGCGCGGACATAGTCCACCGCCTCGCGCAGCTGACCGGGTTGCCGGGGGGACCGCTCGACGTGGTACAGCTCCTCGGGGCGCATGAGCTTCAGGCCGATGATCACTGCGCCGTAGGATGCGGCGTTCACCAGGAAGGCGGCCGGCGTGCCGACGGCCCCGATCACCAGCCCGGCGACGGCGGGGCCGGCGATCCTGGCCAGGTTAAAGACCGCGCTGTTGAGCGCGATGGCGTTCGCCATGCCATCGCGGCCGACCATCTCGACGGCGAACGACTGCCGGGTCGGGTTGTCCACGACCGTCACCATGCCCAGGGCGAACGCCATCACGTAGATGTGCCAGATCCGCACGGTGCCGGTCAGCGCGAGCAGGCCGAGGACCAGCGCGAGGCAGCCCATCAGCGCCTGCGTCACCATCAGCGTGATCCGCTTGGGATAGCGGTCGGCGATCATGCCGCCCCACATGCTGGCCAGCATCGGCGCGAACTGCAGCCCGGTCGTGATGCCGAGCGCGGTCCCGCTGTTGTGGGTGAGCTCCAGGACCAGCCAGTCCTGCGCGACCCGCTGCATCCAGCTGCCGGTATTGGAGACGACCTGGCCGGCCGCGAACAGCCGGTAGTTGCGGGTATGCAGCGAGCCGAAGGTCCGGCCGCCGCGGCGCGCGCTCGTCAGGACTGGCTGAGCTTCTCCAGAATCGGTGCCGCCTGCCGGAGAAGGGCTCGTTCCTGCGGCGTCAGCTCGCGCAGCCGCTGTGCCAGCCACGCCTCCCGGAGACGCCGGGTCTGGTGCACGACGTCCTTGCCCAGGTCGGTCGCGGTCAGGAGCACCTGCCGCCGGTCGGTCGAGTGGGCTGCGCGCGTCACGAGCGCGCGCTCCTCGAGCGCCGTGATCACCCTGGTCATGGACGGCGGCTGCACCTTCTCGTGGTCCGCCAGCTCGCCCGGCGTCATCGCCCCGTGCCGTTCCAGCGCCGCGAGCGCGGCGAGCTGGGTGTCGGACAAGCCGGGCTCGAGCGCGGAGGCGAGACGCTGCGCGCGCATCCGGCGGGCCAGCCGGCTCACCGAGATCCGGAGCGCGGTTGCCAAGCCCGCGTCGGACCTGGTCTGCAGTGGCGTGGTCATGTTCGTTAACCTGAGTCATTACTCTTGCTAACTTTACCCGGAGAAGTTTTACTCCGTCAAAGCAGCGGCCGGGTGGAAGTTTGTGCGCAAGCATCGTCGCACGGTCGGCCATCGATCGCACCCACTGCGCCAAGCCCAGCTCGCGCCCGCACCGGCGCCTGGCCGCCGATCGGCTAGCCTGGCCCCGTGAGCACCCCCCAGCGACCGGCCCCGCCCCCGCTCGAAGGGGATGACCGGGTCATCACCGGCGTTATCACCGCCGCCTGGGCGGTCGCCCTGATCGTGCTGCTGATCGTGCGCAATCAGCTCGCGACTGCCGACCGCTGGTGGATCTGGGTCCCGCTTGCAGGGTTCTGCATGGGCTTGTTCGGGTTCGTCTACGTGCCGCACCTGAAGCGGTCGCGGGCCAGGGCCGCCCAGCGCCGCGAGCAGGCCGGCGGTGACGGTCAGCTCTCCCCGTGATCAAGCGTCTCGAAGACGGTGTCGGCCATTGAGACACCCGGCATGTCCACGAGGTCGTAACCGACCTCGTCGATGACCGGCGCGATCGTGCCGACGGGACCGGTCGCCATGGCCTCCGAATGGGCGCCGCACCCGTGGTCAAGCGACACGACGCGGCCATCATCGGGGGCGTACTCGTTGCCGCACACCCCGAAGACACGGCCGAGCGGGCCGGCCAGGGCGATCAGGAAACCGCAGGTCACGCACGGTCCTGGCGCGGCCCGCGCCAGCGGCGTTCCCGGCCCGTGCTCACTGGAGTACCAGCGGATCGCCGTCGTGTCGCGGCCGATCGCGGACAGCACCCTGGACCGGCGCGGCGGCGGGGCGTCCTCGGCCGTCTGCTCCTCGGCCATGCCGAGGACCGCCGACAGCTCATGGCGGCCGGACCAGCTCGGACCGTGCTCCCAGCTCGTGTGGTAATCCCAGTCCAGAACGCCGTCGTCGCCCTCGAGCCCGGCCACCGGCACCAGCCGCTCGTCGTCGGACGCGGCAGGCATCAGGTCGCCCACGCCAAGGTCGCCCGGCCGCACCCGCTCGCTCCACGGCACCCAGTCGGGCGCCAGCAGGGCCTCGGGGCCCGGCAGCAGCACGGTCTCGCTGACCGTCACGATCTTCGACCGGGACGCGCGGTTCACGGTGACTGCCCAGCGCCACCCGGTGTAGGCGCGGTCGCGGGAGCTGAAGAGGTGGGTGACCACGCGCTCGTCGTCGGCCTGCACGCCGACATGCTCGCCGACGCCATCAGCGCCGGCTTGCTCGATCGCTGCCTCGCGGGCAAGGTCAACCGCCTGGACGCAGGCCTCGTCCAGAACGGCGGTACGTGTTCGGCTTGGACTCACGGTGGGTTATTGTTCCTCATCTGACGGGGTGAACGCCTGGTGAAGCCCAGGATCGGCAGGCCATTGGCCGCCGGGCAGTGTTGTCCAGGCCCGCGAAAGCAGAATACTTGAGCCATGGGAGACACCGGGACGGGGGCGCGCCCTAGTCGCCGCGACCGAGTCGTCTCCGCGTCGCAGGGCGCCGCTAAGGCCGGCGCCGCGGCCGCCAAGGCCGGCGCGGCCGCGGTCGGTGGCACCGGCCGGGTCGTACACCGGATGACGACCGCCTCCGGTGCTGGCCGGACCGGCCTGTCGACTCTCCTCGAACTATCGATCGTCAGCTCCATCGGTGACGCGTTCGTGGTCATCGCGCTAGCGGGGACCCTGTTCTTCAGCTCGACGGCCGAGCAGGCCAGGGGACGCGCGGCCTTCGCGCTGCTTGTGACGATTGCGCCGTACGCGATCCTTGCCCCGCTGATCGGCCCGATGCTGGACCGGGTCCGCCGGGGCAACAAGTACATCCTCATGGGCACCCTGCTGGCCCGCGGCCTGCTGTGCTGGGGCATGGCGGGCGCCGTCCAGCACAGCGACGCCGTCACGCTCCTGCCTGCCGCCCTCGGCGTGCTGGTCCTGCAGAAGGCCTATTCGGTGACCAGGGCCGCGGTCACCCCGCGGCTGCTCCCGCCGGATCTCACGCTCGTGTCGGCCAACTCGCGCTTCAACCTGTCCTCGCTCATCAGTACCTCGATCGGCGCGGGCGTGGCGCTCGGGGTCGACCACACCCTGGGTGACCACTCCGGCGGGGCCGCGTGGGTGCTCCGCCTGGCCACGATCATCTACCTCGCGGGGCTGGCGCTGGGCGTCCGGCTGTCGGACTCGGTGGACGAGGGCGACGAGGGGGCGCCGGAGGCCGCCGGCAACGGCTCGCCGCAGGCCGGCTCGAACGGCTCACCACGGGGCAAGACCGGCCCGACGGGGACCGCGCCGTTCCCCGCGGGCTCATACCCTGACGACGGCCCGCTACCGCTGCCACCGCCTGCCGCTGGCGGCAAGACCGAGGGCCGGCGGCGGCGGTTCGCTCTGCCGGCGCTGAGCCCGCAGGTGGCCGAGGCAATGCGGGCTAATGCGGTGATCCGGGTCTTCTACGGGTTCATGCTGTCTTTTCTGGCGTTCATCTTGCGCACGGAGAAATTCGGTCACATCTCCGACAAGGTCGCGCTCGGCGGGCTGGCGCTCGCCATCGCGGCGGGCGGCCTGATCGGGACCGGGATCGGGTCAGCCCTGCGGTCCAGAGCGCCGCAGCTGCTCATGTACATAGTCCTGCTGCTCTCGATGGTGATCACGGTGATCTGTGCCGTTCTGTTCGGCCTGGCGGCGGTGCTCATCGTGACGCTGGTCGCCGCGATCGGCCAGACCCTGGTCAAGGCGTCGCTGGACTCGATCCTGCAGCGCGACGTTCCCGCGGAGACGCGGTCATCGGTGTTCTCCCTTTCCGAGACCCTGCACCAGCTCGCGCTCGTGACCGGCGGGCTGATCGGGCTGGCGCTGTCCCTCACCAACAGCGGCCTGACCGGGCTGACTCTGGCCGCCTGCGGCCTCGCTCTGGGGTTCTGCGGCCTGCTGCTGGCCCGGCGTCGCCGCATCCTGCAGGGACACCAGGCACACCAGCCCCAGCCGACGCACCAGGTCCGGCCGGGCCGCTAGCGAGTGGCCTAAGCGCTGACGCCGCGCGGCCCGTCCCGCGGCGCAGATCGACATCCTGGCAGTTTGGGTTGCTGAGAACTAGGGCAAACCGGGCGGATGATCAGCCCAAGGTGCCAGGATGTCCTCCGACCGCCGGCCGCTGGGTGCAACGGCAACCTGGCCGGGTTCGGGCTTGCGCGTTTCCGGCAGGCCGGGTCTAGTCAGCCCTCGACGTCAGCGGCCACGGCCTTGAGAACGGCAGCGATCTTCTTGGCATCGCGACTGTCCGGGTGCTTCGAGCGCCGGTAGGTATTGGAGACGCCGTCGAGGAGCTTGATCAGATCCTCGATGATCAGGACCATCTCATCCGGGCTCTTGCGGCTGGCCTTCGCCACGGTCGGCGGCGGCTCGAGGACCCGAACCTGCAGCGCCTGCGTTCCGCGCCGGCCCTCGGCTACGCCGAACTCGACTCGCTGGCCAGGTCGTAGCGAACTACCTGCAGGCTCGAGCGCCGTGGAGTGCACGAAGACCTCGCCCCCGTCATCACGGGTGAGGAAGCCAAAGCCCTTGTCGGTGTCATACCACTTGACCTTGCCAGTAGGCACGAGCGAGACCTTACGCGAGGAGGAACGATGTGACGTGCGCGACTCAGGCCGCGACTAGCCAATGTTATGGGTAGGGAAGCAAGTGCGTCGCTGCCGGCAGCCCCTCTTGGTTCGCCGGTGGCGAAGCGCGGCTCGATCAGTTGATCTTGTGGGTTCGCTCCCACGGCGGCTTTACCGCCGGGCGCTTGCCCCGCGACAGACGCCGGACCAGGTATAGAGCGCTCAGCAGCGCTAGGCCGCGGCTGATGAGGTCGGCATAGACCCAGCTCTCGTGCACATAGCTTCCGAACGACGTCTGGGTCCGGCCCAGCGAGACCGCCAGCGTCGTCGCGACTATCAGCAGCAGTACTGGTCCCAGCAGGGCAACCCACTTGTCGCGGTAGTCCCAGAACCGCGACCCTCCGGCTATTGCCGCTCCGATGATCCAGATCGGCGGGTAAGCGGCCCCGCCAACGCCGAGCAGGATCACAGCCATCGCCTCAAGGGGATGCCGCCTCGCCAGGCGGACACAGGCTGCAGCCAGTTCCGCCGCTCGCTGAGCGACAACCGAACGACCCACGGCAGGCTCGGCGCCCATGACGGCCGCAGCCGACTCGGCCGGCTCAGGCGAGGTCCGGGCGACGACGAACGGCCACCACGGCCGCGCGGTCGAACTGGGATCCTCGCGCTCGCCGGATGAGGCCGGCGGCACTGGCCGTGTCGCCGGGGCGGTACCGGCGCCGCCGACCGGATCAGCAGCGGCACCCCGCCGGGGAGTGGCACGCCGCCAGGCCCGGCTGGCAGCGGTTCGCGGAACTGCCGAGGTGCCCGCTGCGCCGGTGTCTGGTTCGGTCGGCGGGGTCGCCGGAGCCGGGGTCTCGCCCGCGCTCGGACTGTCGGCCGCTGGCCCGGCCGCGCGGGCGGCATCCGGCTCAGCAGCGGCCACACCCGCCTCAGGAGCGCTCGCGTCGGCATCCGGCTCAGGAGCGCTCGCACCCGCTTCCGGCTCAGGAGCGGCCACACCCGCTTCCGGCTCAGGAGCGGCCACGCCGGCTTCCGGCTCAGGAACGCTCGCACCCGCATCTGGCCCAGGAGCGGCCACGGCAGCGTCCGGCTCAGGAGCGGCCACGCCCGCGTCCGGCTCCGAACCGCCCGCGCCGGCAACCGCC
>Ga0209380_10001001_pt1 | contig 19671 bp, 12 predicted proteins | sample HubBroMetageWFT6_FD_188347 | JGI IMG/M metagenome (GOLD analysis project Ga0209380, IMG submission 188347) | Warmed and freeze-thawed soil microbial communities from the Hubbard Brook experimental Forest, New Hampshire - Hubbard Brook CCASE Soil... | ecosystem: Environmental > Terrestrial >...
GAAATCGGTCCGACGACGGCAGCGACGCGGGGAGCGCCAGCACCGCGCCCCGATCCGGCACGCCGAGCAGCACCCCACCACCGGCGCGCTCGGCGAACGCGGCGAGCACGCGCGGCGCCATCAGCAGGCTGCCCTGGAACAGTGAATCCGATGCGACCCGCCAGCCGTCGGCGGGGATGCGGTCGGTCCGCGCGATCCGCGCGACCAGCGGTTCGAAACGCTCCGCGGTGTTGACAGTCGCGGCGCGCTCGACGTCCACATCACCCAACCCCAGCGACGTCCATTCGTCTCGCGGCACGCCGCGCATGATCGACCCCGGAAGTTCCTCCGCGACGAACGCCGTCATGTCGGCGCCGATGGGTGCGCGCAGCAAGTCCCCGACACGACCGTGACTGCCGAGAAAGCGGTCACTGCGCACGCACCAGAGCAACCGCGATGTCGACAGCGCCACCGCGGGCTGCGGAGTGAGCTGGTACTCGACCGAGGTGACGTATTCACCGATCAACTCCGGCACGCTGTCAGGTCGGCGCTCGCACGCGTGATAGAGCGGCGAAAGCGGCAGCATCAGATCGAGTCCGCTGCCGGTGACGTGCAAGGCGAAGCGCGCTTGATCCACCTCGACCTTCGCGCCGTGATACCGCGAGATCAGCTGTACGCGGATTCGCTCCGCGAAGGTCCCCCTGACCTCCACCCGCCTACGCGGCTCCCCGCTTCGAGCTCACGTAGTCGACGAGCACATAGTCACCCAACCGGTCGGGGCTGATGAAGAACGCGCGACCGCGATTGAGCCGCGTCATCTGATTCACGAACTGGACCAGGTGGTGATTCGACTCGAGCATGAACGTGTTGATGACGATGTTCTCGCGAGTGCAGCGCTTCACCTCCAGGAGCGTCTTGTGAAACGTCTCCGGAAGAGGCGGATAGAAGAACACCGGCCGCCCATTCTCGATATGCGCGGTGGGCTCGCCATCACTGACGATGATGATCTGTTTGTTCTCGCCAGGATCTCGCGCCAGCAATCGTCGTGCCAGCATCAACCCGTGCTGCATGTTCGTCCCGTAGACGTACTCATTCACCGACAGATGCGGCAGTGCTGCCGGCTTGATCTCACGCGCCAGGTCACTGAACCCGATGATGTGCAGCGTGTCCCGCGGATACGCGCTGCGTATCAATGAGTCAAGCGCAAGCGCAACTTTTTTCGCGGCGTAAAAATACCCGCGAAGCGGCATCGACCGGCTCATGTCGAGCATCAGCACCGTTGCCGACCGCGTGAGCGTATCGGAGCGATGCACCACGAAGTCCTCGGGCGAAAGCCGAGGCACGGCGCGCCGCGGACGACGCTCAGCCGAGGCCGGAGGGGCCATCGGCGGAGGCGACATAGCCAGGGGAGGCGCCGGAGCCGATGTCCCCTCCGGCCGCACGTCACGCGAGTCATCGGCATCGCGCCGTACCGCGTTCATGAGCGTCTCGCGCACGTCCAGGTCGAACACATCGCCGAATTCGTATGCCTTGGTGTCCTCCTCGCGCTCCCCGCCCTGCCCATGCCGCGACACCGGATGGTCCCCGAAGCGATCGCGACGCAGCCTCGCGAAGAGATCACCGAGCGCTTTCTGACCGATGCGCCGGAGTCCGCGTGCGGTGAGGCGCATTCCCTCCTCGTCGCGCTCGATGAGCCCGCGCTGTTCCAGCTGGTCGGTCATGCGTTGCAGACGCGAGAGGTCGCGCGCGGCGTTGTCACCGAGCACGTCGCGGAGGGCTTCCTCGGTGGCGTTGTCGAGCGGCTCACCTCGGTACATCCCGCGCAAGCCGCGTTCCAGTTCCTCGATCGACTGCAGCCGATCCATGACGCCCATCGCCTCGTCGAACGGAAGCTGCTCGTTCCCGAAGAACGAGTAGCGCTGACCGAGATGGCGGCGATCGGAGAGCAGTTCGAGACCGCTCATCAGTTCGGCAAGCTGTGCCTGCAGGTCGGGATCGCCGAATGTGGCAGAGATCATCTCCTCGAGCTGGTGGCGCATCTCCGGCGACAGCGACTGCATGAGCGAGTCCATGCGTGCCATCTGGGCTGCCAGCTGCGCGAGGAACTCGTCGAACGTCGCCGGCGCCTCGGGGAACATCGAGCCCCACTTCTTCAGGAACTCTTCATAGTTGTGCTGCAACTGCGCGTCAGGTACGCCCTCGAGCTTTTGACGCACAAGTGCGTTGAGGTCGCGGGCCATCTCGCGAAGCGCGCTGATGTCCTGCTGTGACATCTGGCCCATCTGCTCGGCCATCTGCTTGAAGTAGGTATTGACAACGTTCTGCTTGATCTCATCGAGCAGTTTCTGAAACGCCTGTTCCGCGCGCTGGTCCATGAACTCGTAGCCCTGCAGCTCACGGATCGCGCCGCCCGGTTCGGCGGGAAGGTTGTCGAGGTGCTCGCGACGCTTCTTGGCGACGCGCTCGAGGATGCGTTGCGCGCTCCCATCGGTTGCGGTCTTGAGGCGCTCGTCGATCCCCTCCCGCTCGAGCCGCAGCACGTTGTCGAGCTTTTCCTCGATGTCCTTGAAGACGTTGTCGAGGCTGTAGCGCTCGAGCTGCTTCTGGCGCTGCTTGCGGAGGCGCTCCATCAGCTCCTCGAGGCCGGCGAACTTGCGTCCGTCGCGGTCTCGCCATCCCTGGCTGAGCAGGCGGCGCAGCGCCGTCTCGAAGTCCCAGCCGTGAAAGACGTCCTCGCTCAGCCGGTCGAAGAGCGCATCGGCGTCATCGCCGAGTGGATCCTGGGTGCCATCCCAGACGCTGAAGCGGTGCTGGCGCGAGTTTCGCCGCGGCTCCGCGAGCGGTTCATCCTCCATAGACCGCGCTTCCGTCAAGTGCGGTCTTGTTGAGGCGCTTGCCGAGATGCAGGCCCTCGAGAACGAATTCGAGCACCGCAACCCGCATCGCATCCGTGTCCGGCTCGCCGAGTCGCTGGCGCGCTCGCTCGACGCCACCGAGCTCGGTGAGCGCCTGCGCGTAGTGCGCAACGGTGTGCTGATCACCGACCTCGACGGTGAACCCGCCACGGTCGAAACGCTGCACCAGGTCGCTGAACTCCTGGACGGTGAAGTGGCGGCGGAACACGTTGTTGCACGCGGTGCGCATCAGCTTCTCGAGCACCGCGCCGTCGTCGCCGTCCTCCCAGGTCTCGAGCTCGATCTTCCCGGCGGTCGACGATGTCAGTGCGGGCAGATCGCTGATGCGTGCGACCGCCTCGCGCTCGCCGGTGCGCAGCGCACGGCGCAGGGCTCCGGCCGCGAGGTTCTCGTAGTTCGCGGTGGTGAGCCGGACCGACACCCCGCTGCGCTGATTCACCTGCGGATGACGCCGTGCGACGTGCGAGAGCTCGGCGACGATCTCCTGCATGAACCCGGGAACCGTGACCGGAACGGGCATGTCGTCGAAGGTCGTGCGCTCCTGCTCGGCGATGGCGATCTCGTCATCCAGCGAGCGCGGGTAGTGGGTGCGCACCTGCGCGCCGAACCGGTCCTTGAGCGGCGTGATGATGCGACCGCGATTGGTGTAGTCCTCGGGGTTCGCCGTCGCCACGACGTACACGTCAAGGGGCAGGCGCAGCCGGTAGCCGCGGATCTGCACGTCGCGCTCTTCGATGATGTTGAGCAGCCCGACCTGGATGCGCTCGGCGAGGTCGGGGAGCTCGTTGATCGCGAAGATGCCCCGGTTGGTGCGAGGGATGAGCCCGTAGTGGATGGTGAGCTCGTCGCTCAGGTAGCGACCCTCGGCGACGCGGATGGGGTCGACCTCACCGATCAGGTCGGCGATCGATGTGTCGGGCGTGGCCAGCTTCTCCGAGTAGCGCTGGTCGGGTGTGAGCCACGCGAGCTTGGTCGCATCGCCGTGTTCAGCGACGAGGTCGCGGCAGCGGCGGCAGATCGGCGCATACGGATCGTCGTTGATCTCGCAGCCCTCGATCGCCGGCACAGCGTCGTCGAGGAGCGTGACCAGGGCACGGATGAGCCGCGATTTTGCCTGCCCGCGCTCACCGAGCAGAACCATGTCCTGGCCGGCGAGGATCGCGTTCTCGATCTGCGGTATGACCGAGTCGTCGTACCCGCGGATGCCGCCGAAGAGCTCCTCGTGGTTGCTGAGCTTGCGGATCAGGTTGCGCCGAAGTTCGGTCCTGACCGGCAGGACACGGTACTCGGCGCGACGCAACTCACCGATCGTGGACGGGGCCTGGGACATCGCATCCCAAAGCCTACACCGGGGCGGTGGATCGACTGCCGCGCCCTGCCAGCGTGGTGTGCATCCTCTGGTCGAGGGACTCACGCGCTGCAGCGACAAGGCGGCCGGCGAGCTCCTGCTCCTGGCCGAAATGCAGGTGGATGAACGACGCGAGCATGTGCGGATCGGTCCAGCCCTCGCAGCCGAGCGGCTCGCCGTCGCCGTCGTGCATGGTGTACGCGGGGTTGAGGCAATCGGCCCCCGACAGCAGGCGGCTGAAGTGGAACTCATGGCCGCGAAGACGTGTGCCCTCGGGACCGAGCATCGACGCCGTCGCGATGCTGAGGTCGCGATATCCGCTGTGCAGCGTGCCCGCCTCGAGCGCGATGTCGATGGGGATGAGACCCGCCATCTGGTGCGTGGCGCCGTCGCTGGTGCGCAGGGTGCGCGCCGAGTACTGGAGCCCGCAGCCCTCCGCGTAGACGGGAACGCCGTACGCGTGTGCGCGCCGGAAGGACTCGAGGAATGACCGGTTGCCGGCGAGCCGCGGGACGTACGCCTCCGAGATGCCGCCTCCAAGGTAGATGAGGCCAAGGTCGCGCGGCAGCGCGGGATCCTCGAGGGGCGAGAAGGTGACGATCACCGCGCCCGCGTCCTCGAGCAGCTCGAGGTTTTCGGGGTAGTAGAAGCAGAACGCGTCGTCGAAGGCGACACCGATGCGCACCGGCTCCTCGCTCGGTGGTGTCGCCACGCGACGTCGAGGCGCCGGCTGCACCGGATGCGTACCAGCCATCAGGCGTTCGACGAGGTCGAGATCGCAGTCCTTGGTGATGGCCTCGCCGAGCTCGTTGATCGCCTCATCGACGTGAGGGTTCTGGAGCAGCGGCAGCAACCCGGTGCGCAGCTCCGGGATGCCTACCGACGGGAGGTGGGGGAGGGCGCCGAGGACGGGCATCCTGGCCAGCGACCAGATGGCATCCTCGATGACGCGGCGCCGGTTGTCGTTGGGGACGTTGTTGAGGATCACGCCGATCACGCTGCCGGCACTGTCCAGCTGTTTGATGCCGAGCGCGGCGGCGGCGGCGGTTTCGCCCATCGCCCACGCGTCCACGACCAGAACGACCGGGGCGGAGATGATGCGCGCGACATCGAGCGTGCTTCCCGGGAATTCGCGTGCGTTCGACGCCTGGGTGTCCGCGGCCATGCCGTGACCGTCGAGCACACCCATCCCGCCCTCGACGATCACGCAATCGGCGCCGATGGCCCCGTGCGCCAGCGAGCGCTGCACCCCCTCGGGCCCGAGCAGCCACGAATCGAGGTTGCGGCAGGGCCTGCGACTCGCGTGCGCCAGGTAGGCAGTGTCGATGAAATCGGCGCCCACCTTGAAGGTCTGTACGGTGCGGCCGCGAGCGCGCAGCGCGGCGGTGAGGCCGAGGCTGATCGAGGTCTTCCCGGAACCCGAGCCCAAGCCGCCAACCACGAGCCGAGGAATCCCGACCTCCTCGAGCATGAGGTGCCTCCGGATGTGCCCTCCAGGGCTTGCTCTCTCGCCGGCGGTCGCGGCGTTCGCCGGGCCAGCGCACTCGACGCTAGCACCGGGCGACGGCCGGAGCAAGTTCGAAGTTGTAACGACGCGCGGGTGCCTCAGGGTCGCGGTTGGATACGGGGTTCGCCCCTCTGAGGGGGGCGCGTCGAGGGCCTCTCGCGGTGCTGTCTCGTTGGGTTCGGTGATTGCGAACATATGTTCTATACTACAGGAATGTGTATAACGGTAGCCGAGGCCAACCCACTCGAGACCATGCTCGAGGCGATCGCGCACTTCGTCCAACTGCCGACGCTCGAGCTGACCCCCGCTGAGCTTGGGGACTTCCTGGTCCGGCTCCGGCATGGCATCGATGTCCTCGAGCTCGGGTTTGCGACCGGTGCGGCCGCCTTCGCGGCGACCGATGAGTACGAGGCGCAGGGCTCGGCGACCGCGATCGACTAGATCCGTCATCACTGCCGGATGTCCGCCAACGCCGCCGCCAGGTCGGTCGCGGCCGGCGAGCAGATGGGCCGCCTGCCCGCCAGTGTCACGGCGCTCGATGCGGGGGAGATCGGCTTCGCCCATTTCTCGCTCCTGGCGAGTGTTGCCCGTGCCGTCGGCGCTCGGCCTGGGCGCGGCGCCGTCGATGCCGAGCTGCCCGGCGACGTGACCGGAGATGACGGATCCGACCCCGGCCACGTCTCGACGAACCCCGTCGGCTTCGACGAGCGCCCGCTCCTGGACCTCGCCCGTGAGCATTCGGTCGGCCGCTTCGGCTACGACTGCACCCACGCCCGCCATGCCCATAACGCGGCCGAGGTCCTCGAGGAGCAGGTGAGCGCCGCCGCCCGCACCCGTTGCGAGTTCATTGCCTGCGAGGGTGGCTTCCTCGCCATCCGCGGCTTCTTCGATCCCGTCGCCGCCGCGACCATCAAGACCGCCGTCCTCCCCCTGGCACGACCCAGCGGCGCCGGCGACGACCGTCCCCTCACCCGCCGCCTCGCCGACGCACTCGTCGAGGTCGCCGCTCATGCCCTGGATCTCGGTGCCGTTCCCACCACCGGCGGGGCGAGCACCCACCTCCAGCTCACCGCCTCGGTGGAGACGGTGATGGGCCTCGACGGTGCGCCCGGCGGCGACCTCGAGTTCGCCGGTGCGGTGCCCGCCGCCACCGTGCAGCGCCTCGCCTGTGATGCCCGGGTCCGTCGCATCCTCCTCGGTCCCACCTCCGCGGTCATCGACGTCGGCCGGGCGCTCCGCCTCCCCAGCCCGGCCGCCCGCGCCGTGCTGCGGGCTCGTTCCGGCGGCTGCGAGTGGCCGGGCTGCGAGCGCCCGGTGGCCTTCACCAGCGCCCATCACCTGGTGCACTGGGGCCACGGCGGCGGCACCGACGTGGACAACCTGGTCCTGCTCTGCTACCGCCACCACTGGTTGGTCCATGAGGGCGGCTGGCAGTTGGCCCGCGTCGAGCGCGGCCGGTTGCTCGCGATTCCGCCGTCGCAGCGTCATCGCTCGTGGACGCGCGCCCCCGATGTCGCCGTCGGCGCGTAGGGGCGAACGCGGGCGCCCGATGTCGCCGTCGGCAGGTAAGGGCAGAGAGAGAAGTGACAAAAGCGCCCGCGCCCTCGAGTTGCGCGTTTAGCTGCGCCGTCTAGCTGCGCTGTCTGGTTGCGCCGTTTAGCTACGCCGTCTAGCTGCGCCGTTTTAGCTGCACCGTTTTAGCTGCGCCGACTGGTTGCGCTGTCTGGTTGCGCCGTTTAGCTACGACGTCTAACTGCACCGTTTTAGCGCACCGTTTAGCTGCGCCGACTGGTTGCGGCGTCTGGTTGCGAGTCGAGTTGCGCCGTCTGCTTGCCCGTCGAGTTGCGCCGTCTCACCTGCGACCTCTCAGTTGCACCCGTCCTACCGCGTCCTCTCAAAGCTCCTGCCGTTGTCGCCACCGTGCGGCACGGCGGGAGACGATTCATCCCAAGCGACCCGCGCGGCGTGCATGCAATACGTCCGCCAGCGTAACGACGGTCCGTACTTGCTTTGCGCGCCGCTGTACAGTCGCCAGGGCACCGTCGGACTGGCACGGCGGGCGGGCAGCGGGACTTGTGGAGGAACGAGATGGCTGGAAATCAATGGCCGCTCATTCGGGCTGAGCGGGTGGCGCTGATAGGGGATCTCGAGAACGTGTCCGACTCGCAGTGGTCGACGCAATCGCTCTGCTCCGCGTGGACCGTCCGTGATGTGCTTGCGCATATGACCACCACGGCGAAGATGACGCCCGGCCGGTTCTTCGGCAAGTTCGCCGGCACCGGGTTTCAGTTCAACGCGATGAACGAGAAAGGCGTCAAAGAAGAGCTAGGGGCGACGCCCGCCGACACGCTCGCCGCGTTCAAAGCACAACTCGACCGTACGACCGCGCCTCCAGGTCCACTCGACGCGATGGTCGGCGAGATGGTGATCCATAGCCAGGACATCCGTCGCCCGCTCGGGATCGCACACACCTTTCAGCCCGAGGCGTTGACCCTGGTGGGCGACTTCGTGATCCGGGGCAACCTGCTTCTGGGCGGCAAGCGCCGGGCGACGGGACTCACGCTCAACGCCACCGACGTCGACTGGACGCGCGGTGCCGGGCCAGCCGTCAACGGGCCGCTCGCGTCGATCATCCTGGCACTCACAGGACGTAAGGCTGGCCTCGCCGATCTCAGCGGCGACGGACTGGACACCTTAGCGGCGCGAATCTAGCCCAGCCGCGGGTTCGCGACGTTGACCGAGCGAATCTAACCGGCCGACGAGGTTGCGGCGGAAGTCACCGGCTGGCCGCTCAGCGTCACTGCCCGCGCGGGGCGAAGGTCACGTAGCCGGGCGCGCACACGCTCAAAGCCCTGGAAACTGTCGAGCTCGAGACCGAAGCACGCGTCCACGAGCCTGTTCCGGGGAAGGTGGTCGGCGAGGTTCGGCTTGTTGAACGCAATCGCCTCGACGATGCCGGACCCGGTGGCGAGCGCAACCCTGACGTGCTGGCCCTCGGATCCAAACGTCGTGGTGCCGAGGACCCGCGCGCCACAGGCAGCCAGGAGTGGTGCCGGGTTGCCCTGCCCGCTCGGCTCGAGCTGGTCCAGCGCACGGCATAGCTCGGGGGTCACGTCGATTCCCGAGATCTCGCAGTCGATGGCGAAGTCTCGCCGTCGTTCGAGGCCGGCATTCTGCTCGCCCACCGACGCCGTGACCAGCTCGCGAAACTCGTCGAAGCGCGCGACATCGAGGCTGAAACCCGCCGCAGCGGCGTGCCCGCCATAGCGAAGCAACGAACCCGCCGCGCCGTCGAGCGCCTTGACGATGTGGACGCCGCCCGCCGAGCGCGCCGAGCCCTTGGCCTCGACGGGGTCGAGGCAGGCGATGAACGTCGGCCGTGCGTAGCGTTCGGCGATGCGTCCGGCGACGAGCCCGACGATGCCCATCGGCCACCCGGGGGCGCCGAGCACGATCGCCGGAGCATCGTCATCGACCAGCGTAACCTGTTCCTCGGCCTCCGCGAGCGCGACCGCGACCGCCTGCTGGCGCAAGCGGTTCTGGGTGTCGAGGTCTGCGGCGAGACGCGTTGCCTCATCGGGGTCGTCGCACAGGCAGAGTTCGAGCGCGAGGCGTGCATCCTCCATCCGCCCCGCGGCATTGATGCGCGGTCCGACCGCGAACGCGATATCCGTTCCCCGCGGCGGCGGCGAAATGCCCGCGACCTCGCAGAGCGCGCGAAGCCCCGGCAGGTCGGCGATTCTGGGCAGACCGTCTCGGACGATCACGCGGTTCTCGCCGCGCAGCGGCATCATGTCGGCGATCGTCCCGAGCGCGGCGAGCCCGAGCGACGCCTCGCCGCTGCCGGCGGGGACGACGCCGCGCGACTCCAGTGCCTGGACGAGCTTGAAGGCGACCCCGGCGCCGGCGAGTCCGTCGAACTCGTACGTCGAGCCGGGGAGCTTGGGGTTGACCAGCGCGTCGGCCGGTGCAAGTTGCGGCGGCGACCCACCGGGAGCGAGCGCCAGGTGGTGATCGGTGACCACTAGGCGCATGGTCCCGGGCCGACCGAGCGCGACATCGACACTGCTGGTGCCGCAGTCCACGGTGATGACACAGCGCACGCCGCGGCCAGCCAGCTCGGCGAGCGCCGCCGCGTGCAGCCCATACCCCTCGGTCATGCGGTTGGGGATGTAGGGGATCACCGTCGCGCCCGCCGCGCGCAGGCAGCGTGCCAGCATGGCGCAGGCGGTCACGCCGTCGGCGTCGTAGTCACCGTAGACCGCGATCGTGCCGCCCTCATCGATCGTCGACCTGATCGCCCCTACCGCCTCCCCCATCGCCGGCAGCCCGAATGGATCGTGGTAGCCACCACTCCTTTCTAGGAACGCGGAGGCTGCGGCCAGGTCGAACCCGCGCGCCGCGAGCACCTGACCGACGACCGGATGGAGGCCGGGGAGCGGTTCGGCGTCGCTCAGCCGCCAGCGGCGCGGCGCCGGCTGCATCGGCGAGCCTCAGGCGCCCGAAATGGGTGGTGCGGGCGGTGTCCCCGGTGCCGGCGCGGGCGCGGGGGCCCCCGGTGCCTGGCCGTAGGTCGCGTTGGTGATGGCGCTGAAGTCGACCTTCGGCGCCTCGCCGACCACCGCGCGCTGCGCCGCGTCGATCTGGAAGAACTCGGCGGCCTGGAAATGGAACATGTTGGCGATGACATTCGACGGGAACGCCTGGATGCGGGTGTTGAACTGCTGCACGTTCGCGTTGTAGATCTGTCTCGAGGACTGGATGCGATCCTCGGTGTCAGCGAGCGTCGCCTGGAGCTGCAGGAAGTTCTGGTTGGCCTTCAGCTCGGGGTAGTTCTCCGCAACGGCGAAGAGGTGACCCAGAGCCATCTGGAACGGACCCTCGGCGGCAGATGCGGCAGCCGGGCCCTGAGCCTGCAGGCCGACCGACCGCGCCTGGGCGACCTCCTCGAAGACACCACGCTCGTGGGCGGCGTAGCCCTGCACTGTTGAGACGAGGTTGGGGATGAGGTCGTAGCGGCGCTTGAGCTCGGTGTCGATATCAGCCCAAGCGTTCTGCACCGCATTGCGTTGGGAGACGAACCGGTTGTACGAGGCCACCACCCCGAGCGCGATGACCACGATGATGACGAGGACGATGATCAGGGGTATCACGGACGTCTCCTCAGGAGCGGGGAATCGAATTCGGGCACTAGGGTACCGCGCGGCGAGCGCCGGTCAAACGCCATTGGCGAACCAGGCTCAGCTGCTGCAAGCGTCGGTTAAACGCCACTGGGGAGATCGGGCGCCGCTTCGGGCGCGCGCACCAGCGCGGGAATGCGCTGCGTGATCAGTGCGGTGGCGTCGAGGAGGGACCCGATTTCAGCGACCGGCTTGCGGCGCGCGTAGACCATGAGGTAGAGCGGTCCGAACATCACGCCGTACGTGTGGTCGAGAGCCAGCAACGTCTCGATCATCCGCGCGTCGATCAGCTCGACCGCAAACGCCTCGTCGCTTGATTTGACATCGAATCGGTCGTTGAAGTCGATCGACTCGAAATGGATGCCCGATGCGCCGAACGACTTCTCGGCGAACTCACCGATCGCGCTGCGCGGCGAAACCGTCACCTGGGGCATCTGCACGCCGAGCGTCGCGATCACGTTGGAAAACGACACCGTGTTCTGGTTCTTCCCGTCCGAGACGACGTACGAGTAGTCGCAGTACGTCACCGGGAGACCGTTCCACGCTCCGCGAAGCACGTTGCGCCAGTACCGCCGGTTTCCGGCGCGGAAGAGCGGGAACCCACAGTCGCCGAGCTCCCAGTCGTTGCCAATCACCGTCAGGCCGTGCGCCGTGGCGAAGGCCGCGATGTCGCGTATCCGCTGCTGACCGACGAAGTACGACACCACCCCGACCACCAGGACAACGATGAAGAAAAGGACGAAGAGAACCATTCAGTCGTCCCGTGGCTGCGGCATGTTCAAGCGCGCTCAGGCGCCCATCAGTTGACGGAGCACGAGCGGCAGGATCCCGCCGTTGCGCAGGTACTCGACATCGGTCTCGCTGTCGAGGCGGCACACGGTGTCGAACTCGATGTCGGGCTGTCCGGCGCGGCGCGCGCTGACGTGCACCGTCGAGCCCGGCGACGCGCCGGCAACCCCGCGAATCGTGTACAGCTCGGTCCCGTCGAGGTTGAGCGTAACCGCGCTCTCACCTGCGCGGAACTGCAGCGGCAGGATGCCCATGCCAACCAGGTTGCTGCGGTGGATGCGCTCGTAGGACTCGGCGATCACGGCGCGAACACCCTGGAGCAGCGGCCCTTTCGCCGCCCAGTCCCGCGACGACCCGGACCCGTACTCGCGCCCCGCGATCACGACGAGTGGAACGCCTTCCTGCTGGTACAGTGCCGACGCGTCGTAGATGGTCATGACCGCGCCGTCGGGAAGGTGCGCGGTCCAACCGCCCTCCTTGCCGTCGGCGAGCTGGTTGTGCAGCCGGATGTTGGCGAACGTGCCGCGAACCATCACGTCATGGTTGCCACGCCGCGCACCGTAGGTGTTGAAGTCACGCGCCTCGACGCCGTGCTCGCGCAGGTACTCGGCAGCGGGGCTCACCCCGGAGATGCTGCCCGCCGGGGAGATGTGGTCGGTGGTGATCGAGTCACCGAGGAGAGCGAGCACTCGCGCATCGATGATGTCGGTGGCTGGCTGCGGCTCCGGCGACATGCCGACGAAGTACGGCGGCTCGCGGACATACGTCGAGTCGGCATCCCAGTCGAAGAGCGCGCCCGTCGGCGACGGCAGCTCGCGCCAGTGCTCGTCGCCGTCGAAGATGCGCTCGTACTCCCGCGTGTACATGTCGCTCCCGATCGCCGCACGCACCGTCTCGGTCACCTCCTCGGCGCTCGGCCAGATGTCGCTGAGGAACACCGGGTTCCCGTCACGTCCGGTTCCGAGTGAGTCGGTGGTGAGATCGATGTCGAGGCGTCCCGCGAGCGCGTACGCAACCACGAGCGGAGGCGACGCGAGATATGCGGCGCGCACCTGCGGATGGATCCGGCCCTCGAAGTTGCGGTTGCCGCTGAGCACCGCGGCGACGGTGAGGTCCTCGGCGTCGATGCGCTCCGCGACCTGTTCGGGGAGCGGTCCGCTGTTGCCGATGCACGTGGTGCAGCCGTAGCCCACGAGGTTGAAGCGGAGCTGCTCGAGGGAGCCGAGCAATCCCGCCCGCTCGAGGTAGTCCGTGACCACGCGTGAACCCGGTGCGAGCGACGTCTTGACGTAGTCCGGGGGCATCAAGCCGCGGGCGACCGCGTTGCGTGCGAGCAGACCAGCGGCCACCATCACCGTCGGGTTCGACGTGTTCGTGCACGACGTGATGGCGGCGATAACGACCGATCCGTCGCGGACGAGGTCGACGTCCGGGGTCCCGTTGGGCACCGGCTCCTCGGTGACGGCGTCGGGGTCGATGCCTCCCTCCTCCTCGAGCCGCGATTCCTCACCCTCGGCGGTCACCTCGCTGGAGCCGGCGTCAGCGCGCTGCGCCCACACATTGGTGAACGACTCCCACACGCGCGGGAGCGCGACTCGGTCCTGCGGCCGCTTGGGCCCGGCAACGCTCGGCACCACGCTCGCGAGGTCCAGCTCGACCATCTCGTTGAAGCTCGGGATCTCCGAGTCATCGGTTCGGAACATGCCCTGTTCCTTCGCGTAGCGCTCGACCAGGTCGACGTGGGCCGGATCCCGCCCCGAACCGCGGAGATACTCGAGCGTTCGCACATCGACGGGAAAGAGCGACGCGGTGGCGCCGAACTCGGGAGACATGTTGGAAAGCGTTGCGCGGTCGGGAACCGACATCGAGGTCAGGCCGCTGCCGCAGAACTCCACGAACTTGTTGACCACACCGTGCTTGCGGAGCAGCTCGGTCAACGTCAGGACGAGGTCGGTGGCCGTCGTCCCCGTGGGCAGCGCGTTGTGGAAGCGAACCCCGACCACGACCGGCGCGAGCAGGAACAGCGGCTGGCCGAGCATGCAGGCTTCAGCCTCGATGCCGCCGACACCCCAGCCGAGCACACCGACTCCGTTGACCATTGGGGTGTGCGAGTCGGTGCCGACCAGCGTGTCCGGCAACGCCGTGCGCACGCCGTCGATCTCGCGCACCTGAACCACCCGGGCCAGGTACTCGAGGTTGATCTGGTGCACGATTCCCATCCCCGGCGGCACCACCCGGAAGCCTTGAAAGGCCTGCTGGGCCCAGCGCAGCAGTGAGTAGCGCTCGCGGTTGCGCTCGTACTCGCGCACGATGTTGCGTTCGTACGCCTCGCGATTGCCGAAAGCGTCGACCTGAACGGAGTGGTCGACGACGAGATCGACGGGGACGAGAGGGTCGATGCGCATGGGATCGCCGCCCGCCCGGGCGACCGCCGACCGCATCGCCGCGAGGTCGACGACCGCCGGGACGCCGGTGAAGTCCTGGAGGAGCACCCGAGACGGCATGAAGGCCCGCTCGCGGTCGGCTCCTGTCCCGGCGCCGTCCCAGCTCGCGATCGCCTCGACGTCTCCCTCGCGGACCGACGGCGCCGCGGCATTGCGCACGCTGTTCTCGAGCAGGATCTTCAGCGTGACCGGCAAGCGGGAGACGTCCCCGATGCCCCGCTCGGTGAGCGCACCGAGACGGTGGTAGGAAACCCCCGGGACCAGCTCCGCCCTGGTGCCGTAGGGATCAGGGGCAGCCATCACCATCCATCTTCGCACCCGGTGATGGCGCGAGGCCGGAGGCGAAGGTCGAGCCGCTGCTTTCGCGCGAAACAGTCGGATTGACCGCAATAGCGCGTCCGCCGCGGCTATCCTTCTCCCCCTGACGACGCAATGCAGGGGAGTTAGTCGTGGCAAGCAGCCAGAGAACCGACGTACGCCCGGAGCACCAGCTCTATCACGAGTACACGACCGAGGTCGACCAGGCTCGAACCAACGTCCACTATGAGCAGCCGCCCGAATTCTTCCTGCTCATCACCGGCGGCGAGTGGAACGTCTACTCCGCCAACCTCTGGGACCCGGGCACCGAGGACGACACTGCCTCACAGCAGGCCAAGCTCGATCTGATCGCGCGGCTCGCGGGTCTCGAGCGGGGCATGCGCCTCATCGACGTCGGGTGCGGTTGGGCGGGCCCGCTCACCTATCTCTGCGACACCTACGGCCTCACCGGTACCGGGCTGACCCTGTCGCCGACCCAGAAGGCCTACGCCGAGAGCCGGATCACTCGCCGCGGAACCGACGCGAAGATCGTGCTCAGCCACTGGGAGGACTACACCCCGCCCGAGCAGGTCGACGCCATCTACACCGATGAGGTGATCGTCCACTTCTTCAACCTCTCGGGGTTCTTCACCAAGTGTCACGACTGGCTCAAGCCCGGCGGCGTGATGATCAACAAGGAGTTGCACCTCAAGCATCCGCGCCACGCCAAGCTCGAGCGCGGAGGCGAGTTCGTGAGCCAGATCTACGGGGACACGGGCAATTACCGCACGCTCGCCGAGGAGACCCGCCTCGCCAACGAGGCCGGATTCGACATCGAGCGCGTGCACCACATCGAGCGACGGCACTACGAGACGACCATCGACCACTGGCTTGCCAACATGCACAAGCACGCCGGCCAGCTCAAGGAGATGGTCGGGGACCAGCACTACCGAGATTTCAGGGTCTATTTGAGGCTCGCCCGACACATCCAGCGCAACGTGACCCTCGACGTCGTGGTGTGCCGCAGATTCGACTGATCACGTTGGCGTCGAAAGCTGCGCCAGGTACGAGGTCAGGTGGGTGTAGGCGCCGGTGGCAAGAAGCACGCCGAGCGCCACGGTGATCACCCCTCCGGCGAGGGTGAGCGGCCGCACGAACCGGTTGAGACGGCGTGGGAGTTCGGGAAGTGACGCCCAGAGGAGCGCGACGGCGATGAAGGGTAGGCCGAGCCCCAGCGAATAGACGATCAGCAGCAGCGCACCGGTCAGCGCGTGCGAGCTGAGCGCGGCCAGGGTCAGTGCCGCCGCCAGGTAGGGACCGACGCACGGCGTCCAGCCGAGACCGAAGACGACGCCGACCAGGAATGCGCCAAGCACGCCGCGACGCCGCAGCCGCTCGGGGAGCTGGAAGCCCTGGGTGCGTTCGAGGATGCCGACCCTGACCACACCGATGATGGCCAGACCGAAGAGGATCACCGCCACGCCGCTGACGATCTCCACGACACGCCCGCTCACCGCCCCGTTGGCGACGCGCGCGATCCCGCCCGCGGTGAGGCCGAGGAGCACGAAGACGACCGTGAACCCGGCGACGTAGAGGAGCGATCCCGCCAGGAGCCGGAGCCGGAAGCCGTGCCGGTCCGGGTTGCTGAGCTCGGCGGCGCTGACGCCGGAAACGCACGCGAGATAGGCGGGCAGCAGCGGGACCGTGCACGGTGCGAGGAAGGATCCGAGCCCGGCGACGAAGGTCGCGAGCACCGTGGCAATCGAGAGCATCAGCCGAAGGTGAAGGTGTAGAGACGGAAGCCGGCGGGCACGGTCAGGTCGATGAGATGGTATCCGGGCGAGATCCCGGAGAGCAGCTGGAAGAGGTCCTGGCGGGTCACCGTGAACCCTGAGCCGCTCAACGCGGAGCCACCGTTTCCCGCGGCGACGCTCTTTCCGTCAACTTTGACGGAAACGGGAAGCGCCGCCCCGGGCGTGCCCGCGACGACGTACACGCTGTCGGCGGTGAAGTTGAGGCGCACGTGCCCGGTGGCGTCCGCCTGAAGATACTGGCCTTGATCCGTCCAGGTGCCGGTGACCTGGATCGCATCCTGCTGCAGGGGTGGGCCATGATCCGCGTAGACGGTCGGCGAACCCGGCGATCCGTAGGGCACGTTGTCGGCGAGCTGCCCACGGATGCTGCCCGCGTAGAGCTCGGGTGTCGTGTTGCTGGGCACCGGGGTCGATGACGGAAGCGCCGCGGTGTGCACCTTGAGCAGCTCAGCGACGGCAGCGTCGGTCTGCGCGTAGTCCCCCTCGCCGATGCTCGTGTACGCGACACGACCCTGCTGGTCGAGGAGGTATTCGGCCGGCCAGGAGTTGTTCTGGTAGGCGTTCCAGGTGGCCATCTCGCTGTCGATGGCCACCGGCCACGTGACCCCGAGACGCTGCACCGCGGCCGCGACGTTGGCGGGGATCTTCTCGAAGTCGAACTCGGGCGAGTGGACGCCGACGATCACGAATCCGTCCTGCTTGTAGGCGTTGTAGAGCACCTTGAGATGGGGGATGGTGCGCACGCAGTTCACGCACGAGAATGTCCAGAAGTCGATGAGCACTACCTTGCCGCGGAGGTCGGCGAGGGTCAGCGGGGTGGTGTTGAGCCACCCATCGATGCCGGTGAAGTCGGGAGCCGCCGAGCGCTCGCCGACGGGATAGACCTGGCCGCTGCCGGTGCTCGCCGCCGGAGGGTTGGTGGCCACGGTGAAGAGCACCACGGCGGTGATCGCCACGGCGACGGTCGCGAGAGCGAGTCGATATCGATTCACCTGGGCCGAACAGCACTCTACGGGCTCTGCCTTGAGAGACCATTACGAACCCGGTCCCGTCTGCTAGCTTGTGACGCGACCTTCGGTCGTACATGAATTCGATGAGCAACCCCGTCTCCGACCGGATGCTCGGCGATCGGAGGCGAGTGGTCGTCGAACACGTCAGGCCAACCGTCGACGGCGGCGAGTTCCCTGCTAAGGCCACCCGCGGACTCCCGCTTCGCGTGTCGGCGCGTGCATTTGCCGACGGCCACGATCCCCTGCTCGCCTGGGTGTGGCACTGGCCGGGCGCCCGGCCGCTGACGCGCGACGCCCCGCCCTCGGGGATGGTCGAGGTGCCGATGGAAGCGGAGCCGCAGGACTACTACTTCGCGTGGATCAAGCCACGCCGAGTCGGCGCCTGGAGCTTCGCCGTGGTGGGGATCCTCGATGTCTGGGGAGGCTGGGCTCGCGATCTGACCATCCGGTTCCAGGCGGGCGTCGACGTCGAGCTCGATCTCGCCGACGGCGCCGCCCTCGCCACCACCCGGGCGGATCTGCCGGTCATCTCCAAGTCCGATCGGCGTGCGCTCACCACCCTTGCCGCCAAGCTCGGCGCGGCCACCGCCCCAGAGACCAGGGTCGAGCTGGCCACCCGCGAAGCCACCATGGGTCTGATGCGACGCACCGCCGACCTCAGCCACGCCACCATCGCGGGGCCGTATCCGATGTGGGTCGAACGTGAGGTGGCGGGCTACTCAGCGTGGTACGAGATGTTCCCCCGGTCGGAGGGTGCGGTGCCGCCCAGGAGCGGCACGTTCAAGCTGGCCCAGCGGCGCCTTCCGGCCGTTGCGGCGATGGGCTTCTCGGTGCTCTACCTGCCGCCCATCCACCCGATTGGGACCACCCATCGCAAGGGGCCGAACAACGTCGCCGAGTGCTCCCCCGGCGATCCCGGGAGCCCGTGGGCGATCGGTGCGGCGTCCGGTGGTCACACCGCGGTCCATCCCGAGCTGGGCACCATCGACGACTTCGACGAGTTCGTTGCCGCGGCCCAGGCGATCGGGCTCGAGGTGGCGCTCGACTACGCCCTCCAGTGCAGCCCCGATCATCCATGGGTGACCGAGCATCCCGAGTGGTTCCGGCACCGCTCCGATGGATCGATCCGCTACGCGGAGAACCCGCCAAAGCAGTACCAGGACATCTACCCACTCGATTTCGACAGCGACGATGCGGCAGGGCTCTGGATCGCGCTGCGCGATGTGATGCGCTTCTGGATCGGCCATGGCGTGCGCATCTTCCGCGTCGACAATCCACACACCAAGGCATTCCCTTTCTGGGAGTGGCTCATCGCGGAGATCCGCCGCGAGCACCCGGACGTGGTCATGCTCGCCGAGGCGTTCGTCCGTCCCGCGGTGATGCAGCGGCTCGCCAAGATCGGCTTCTCCCAGTCGTACACGTACTTCACCTGGCGCAACACCGCCTGGGAGCTCGGCCAGTATCTGACAGAGTTGTCTCAGACTGAGCTGGTGGACTGGTTCCGGCCGAACTTCTGGGTGAACACACCCGACATCCTGCACGCGACCCTGCAGCATGGCGGCCCCCACGCATTCGGATTGCGCGCCGTCCTCGCCGCGATCACGTGCCCCTCCTGGGGGATGTACAGCGGATACGAGCTCGTCGAGAATGCGGCGGTGCGGGAGGGCAGCGAAGAGTACCTCGACTCCGAGAAGTACCAGCTGCGACCGCGCAACTGGTCGCAACCCGGGTCGATCGCACCCTTGATCACACAGCTGAACGAGATCCGCAACCGTCATCGCGACGCGATCGCGCAGTTGAGCACGCTTCGCCTGCACCACATGACCAGCGACGCGATGCTGTGCGTCTCGCGGTCGACACCCGAGAAGGACGACGTGATCATCATGGTGGTCAACCTGGATCCCCACCAGCCGCAGGAGGCGAACACGTGGCTGGACCTCGGCGCGCTCGGTGTCGCGGCCGACCGGCCGTTCGACGTTCACGATGAGCTTGGAGGAGGGACCTACACCTGGTACGGCGCGGTGAACTACGTTCGGCTTGACCCGTCCACGCGACCGGCTCACGTGCTCCACGTGCGTCCACACCGATGAGCGCCCGCACCCGGCTCGTCGAGGATCGGCTCTGGTTCCAGAAGGCGGTGTTCTACGAGCTCTCGGTGCGCGCCTTCTACGACGGGAACAACGACGGCATCGGCGACTTCGCCGGATTGATTGCCAAGCTCGAATACCTCGAGTGGCTCGGCGTCGACTGCATCTGGCTGCTGCCCTTTCAGCAGAGCCCGCTGCGGGATGGCGGGTACGACATCTCCGATTACCGGACGGTACTGCCCGATTACGGCGACGTCGAGGACGTCGCCCTGCTCGTCAAGGAGGCACACCGTCGCGGCAT
>Ga0209380_10001003_pt1 | contig 19658 bp, 17 predicted proteins | sample HubBroMetageWFT6_FD_188347 | JGI IMG/M metagenome (GOLD analysis project Ga0209380, IMG submission 188347) | Warmed and freeze-thawed soil microbial communities from the Hubbard Brook experimental Forest, New Hampshire - Hubbard Brook CCASE Soil... | ecosystem: Environmental > Terrestrial >...
CCTGTCCACGATGGCCAGGCCCAGGCCCGTGCCGTCGGGCGAGTTCGTGGCGAACCGCCTGAAGGCAGTGCGCTTCTGCTCGTCGCTCATGCCCGGGCCGTTGTCGGCCACCGCGATCAGGACCCGGTCGCCGGCCAGGCGGGCCGACAGCGTGATCGAGCCGCCGGGCTCCAGGGCGTCGAGCGCGTTGGCGAGCAGGTTGTCCAGGACTTGCTCCAGCTGCCCGTCGCCGAGCCGGGCGTGCACGTGCTCCAGCGCCCCCGTCGACAGCGCGATGCCTTGCTCATCGGCCGCCGGCCGCCACGCCGCGACCCGGTTCCCGATCACCGCGTCGACCGCGACCAGGACCGGCGCGGTGGTGAGGTTCTCCGCCCGCGCCACTGCCAGCAGCCCGTTGACGAGCCGGGATAGCCTGCGGATCTCCTCCTGCGCGCCGGCGACCTCGGCCGCGACGAAGTCGTCGCTGTCCTGGCCGAGGAGCTCCAGCCGCAGTCGCAGCGCGGCGAGCGGAGTCCGCAGCTGGTGGGAGACATCGGCCATCGTCGCCTGGTGGCTGTGTACCAGGGCCTCCAGCCTGGCGGCCATCAGGTTGAAGTTGTGTGCCAGCCGGCGGACCTCGCTAGGCCCGGTATCCGCGGGGGCCCTGGTACGGAGGTCGCCGTCGCCGAGCAGCTGGGCGGCATCCTCCAGATGGCCGAGCGGGCTGCTGACCCAGCGGGCCAGGCCGATCGCCACCAGGGCCGCGGTCAGCAGGCCGGCCGTGGAGACCAGGGCGATCAGTCCCCAGAGCACCGCAACCTGATGATCTACCTGGGCCGACGGCCGGATCAGCGCGACCGTGCCGACGTTGGCGGTGTCGTCGTCATTGCGGACCGGAGCGACCACCTGGACGGCGTCGTCCAGGGGATAGACGGCCGGTGCGGTGGCCCTCCGCGCGGTGGCGAGCCGGGCTGGCGGCACGGCCGGCGGCGGTGTGGTCCCGGCGATCTTGCGCCCGGTCCGGTCGTAGACGCTGACCTTCATGTCTTCGCCGGCCAGCCGGCCGACCAGGCGGTGCAGGGCCCGTTCGCCGGTGCCGTCATCGAGGCGCTCCTCGGCGACGTTCGCCAGCGTGGTCGTCGTGGCGACGGTCTCGTCGGTGAAGGCGCGCTGGTCCTGGCCGGCGGTCAGGATGCCGAGGGGCAGGGCGACGGATCCCAGCACCGCCGCGATCAGGGCCAGGACCGCCAGCACGATCCGGCGGGTCACTAGCCCTCGCCGAGCCGGAATCCGCGGCCGTAGACGGTCTCGATGAGCCCCTGCGAGCCGAGCTTGCGGCGCAGCGCGGCGATGTGCACGTCCAGCACCTTGGTCGGCCCGTACCAGTGCGCGTCCCAGGCGGTCTCCAGGATGTCCTGCCGCGAGACGACGCGGCCGGGGTCGGCGGCCAGGCACTCCAGGATGTCGAATTCCTTAGGCGTCAGCGGCACCTCGCGGCCATCGACCGTCACCCGGCGGGTGCGGACGTCGATCGCCAGCGGGCCGTGGCGCACGACGTCCCCGCCCGGCCGGACGCGGCGCAGCACCGCCCGGATGCGGGCCTGCAGCTCGGCCAGGCCGAACGGCTTCACCAGGTAGTCGTCGGCGCCGGCGTCGAGCGCCATCACCCGGTCCGGCTCCTCGCCGTGGGCAGTGACCACGATGATCGCCGCGCCCGACCGCTCGCGCAGCTTGCGGCAGACCTGCACGCCGTCCGCGTCCGGCAGTTCCAGGTCCAGCAGCACCACGTCCGGGTCGCCCCAGGCCAGCGCCTCGCCGCCGGTCATGACGTGGTCGACCAGATAGCCGCCCCTGGTCAGGCCGCGGACCAGCTGGGTGGCGATGCTGGCGTCGTCCTCGACCACCAGCACGCTGGTACTCGCCTCGTCGTGCTGGTCGGGGGGACGGCCCCCCGCGAGCCCCCGCGGGCTGGCGGCAGGGCCGCCGCCCGCGCCGCCCCCTGGCGCTTTCATGGAACCCACGGTAGGCGACGCCGGGTAATCGCACGGCCCCGACACGTACGACCATGGGGGAGCAGGGCCGATACCAGCTGGCGCGGCTGCAGATCGTTTGCGGGTAGGCCATTCGCTGTGGCACCGTGTGTCCGGCACCGGGTGGCCCCAGGGGGCCATAGGCGGCCACGAGCAGGAGGACGGTGACGCCATGCAGACTGCGCCAGCCGAGACGGGCGCGACCAGCCCGCCGGACGGTCAGCCGGCTGCGGTCATCCACACCGAGGACCTGACCAAGGTCTACGCGGGCACCGATTTCCCGGCTGTCGACAAGCTGAACCTGGACGTCTACGCGGGGGAGATCTTCGGCCTGCTCGGGCCGAACGGCGCGGGCAAGACGACCACGGCGGGCATGCTGACCACGCGGGTGGTGCCGACCTCGGGACGGGCGCTGCTGGCCGGGATTGACGTGGCCAGGCAGCCGGCGCTGGCCAAGCAGGTCAGCGGCATCGTCTCCCAGCAGAACACCCTGGACCGCCAGCTCACCGTCTGGGAGAACCTCTACTTCCACGGGCGGCTGTTTGGCATCAGCGCCCGCGAGTCCCGGCAGACCGCCGACGCGCTGCTCGCTCAGTTCCAGCTGTCCAAGTGGGCCAAGGCCTCGGTCTACGCGCTGTCGGGCGGCATGGCCCAGCGGCTGATGGTCGCCAGGGCGATCTTCCACCGCCCGTCGGTCCTGTTCCTGGACGAGCCCACGGCCGGCCTGGACCCGCAGAGCCGGCTAGCGCTCTGGGACCTGCTCGGGGAGCTGCACCGCGAGGGCCAGACGATCATGCTGACCACGCACTACATGGAAGAGGCCGACCAGCTCTGCGACCGGGTGGCGATCATGGACCACGGCCGGATCCTGGCCCTGGATACCCCGGCCGCGCTCAAGCAGGGCATCGGCGCGGACACGGTCCTCACGATCAGGACCACTGGCGACCTGGCCAGTCTCGCGGACCGGCTCGCCCGCGAGGTGGACGGCGTCACGCGGACGCGGCTGATCGAGGGCGGCGTTCAGCTGCACGTGAAGGGCAGCGACCGGCTGATCCCGCGGGTGGTCCAGGCGGCCGAGCGCGGTGGCTACGACCTCGTCGACCTGTCCGTGGCCGAGCCGACCCTGGAGACTGTGTTCATCAACCTCACCGGCAAGGAGCTGAGGGACTGATGGCGACCGACGTCACCTCCCAGGTGCCGGGCGCGCCCGGCATCCCTGACCGTCGGATCGGGGGCGGTCCGAGCCGCTCGGTCGCGGCCGCGAGCTGGACCGCGCTCGGCGCGCTCCTGCTCCGCGATGTGGTCGTCCTGCGCAAGAACCTCCGCGAGTTCGTGCTGCGGACCCTGATCCAGCCGTTCCTGCTCTGCTTTGTGTTCCTCTACGTGTTTCCCAAGATCGGGCAGGGGATCGGCGGGCACGGCACGGCCCAGGAGTCGGCCTTCGCGACGATCCTGGTGCCGGGCGTGGTCGGGATCTCGGTCATGTTTCAGGGCGTCCAGTCCATCGCGCTGGCTATGTCGCAGGAGTTCGGCTTCACCAGGGAGATCGAGGACCGGGTGCAGGCACCGTGCCCGATCTGGCTCGTCGCGATGGCCAAGGTCCTCTCGGGCGCGGCCCAGGGCATCCTGTCGGCGATCATCGTGCTGCCGATCGCGGCGGTCGTCCACGCGCCCGGCGTGGAAGCGCACCTGACCCTGCACTGGGGTCTGATCCTGACGTTCGTGCCGCTGGCCTGCATCGCCATGGCCGGGCTCGGGCTGGTGCTGGGCACGAGCTTCGAGCCGCGCAACATCGGCCTGATGTTCGGCTTCATCATCCTGCCGATCACGTTCCTTGGCGGCACCTACTACTCGTGGACCAAGCTGGCCCCCGTCACCGTCGGCGGCTGGCACTGGCTGCAGACGGTCGTGCTGATCAACCCGCTGATCTACGTGAACGAGGGCATGCGGGCCGCGCTGACCAGCGCACCGCACATGCACCTGTACGTGATCTATCCGGTGGTCATCGGGTTCGCCGCGGCGTTCCTGACCATCGGGCTGCGTAACTTCCGCCGCCGGGTGCTGTCCTGAGGCGCGCATGACCGGTGCTTTACGCCACCGTGAGTAAGGAATACGTGATCGCCCGTTAAGCGCACAGGGCCGTGTATAGTGCCTGCGTGTTTCAGCGTCAGCCCGCAGCCGCGCAGACGCCCGTGCCGCCCGCCAGCCGTCGCCTCACTCGGCGCTGGCAGGCAGTGGCAGTGGGCGCGGCGGTCGCACTGGGTTGCGCGGCCTGCAGCAGCGTGAGCGCCCCGGCGCCGCTGGGCCGCGACGTCGGCGGCCCGATCCTGACGATCGTCACGTCGGTCAGGGCCAACCCGCAGGGCGCGCCGGTCGGCCTGACCCAGTACTTCCCGACGACCAGCCGGTCGGTCGCCGGCGTGGTCGAGCTCGGGAAGCTCGCGAGCGGGACGCAAGTGACGCTGAGCTGGTCGCGGCTGAGCCCGTCGGGCTCAGCCCAGCAGATCTTCAGCAAGACTTTGCCAGCGAGCAGCTACGGCTTTGCCGACTCCTCGGTCGTCTCGACCGGTCCCATGCAGGTCGGGATCTACCGGTTCAGCGCCACGATCGGCAGCGTCACGAAGAACGCCGACTGGAACGTCTACCTCCCCCCGCACACCGCCGTCGCTGACGCCAAGCACACCAGCGACACGCTGAAGCTCGGCCCGACCGTCTCCCACGCGGCCCCGCCGACGCCCCAGAACCCTTGCAATCATCTCCGGTCGATCGTGACCATGCCGAACCCCGAGCACGTGCACCTGAGCGTCGCGGCCTACTGCCCGCAGACCAAGGGCAGCGGCCCGGTCCGCGGCGCGGAGCTGGCCACCATGAGCAAGCTGGACGGGAACTACCTCATCGGTTCGCTGCACCGGCTCAAGAGCGGCATGATCACCGGCAACTTCGTGATCAACGTCTGCAAGCTGCCCGGCGGGACCGACCTGCCCAAGTCGGTCCTGTACGTGTCCACGCTGATCCTCTACGGCGGCTACAGCCGCAACTTCGCCGGCGGGTACCCCCTCCCGGCGCCGCACGGCCTGCCGAACGTGACGATCACGTCGAGCGTGCCGCCCGGCACGCCGGTCCATCCCGGCGAGGTGATCACGCTCAAGGTCACCGGGGCCGATCCGACAACGCTCGGGCCGCAGCTCGGGATACGCATGCTGCGCCTCTACGGGCCGTCGGGCCGTATCCGGTCCAAGTCCTACCGCGCCGCCTCGGGCTGCGACAGCAGCGCGCTGACCAGGACGATGACCGTGAAGTACACGGTGCCGGGGACCACGGGCAAGGTCCTCACGCTGAAGGGCGCGGCCAGCAGCGTCCCCGGCCACAGCGGGATCCTGGAGATCAGCTTCCCCGTCTCCGGCTGATCAGCGAACCGGCGCCGGACCAGTCGACTCGCGCACGACCAGCTCCGGCTCGAACATCAGCTCCTCGGGCTGCGTGGTCACCGCCTCCATCTGATTGACCAGCAGCGCGACCGCCGCCTTGCCCATCGACTCGATCGGCTGCCTGACGGTGGTCAGCGGCGGGTCGGTGCAGTTCATGAACCCTGAGTCGTCGTAGCCGACCACCGAGACGTCGCGGGGCACCGACAGCCCGGCCCGCCTGACCGCGCGGATCGCGCCGAGCGCCAGGACGTCGCTGCCGCAGATGACCCCGGTCACGTCCTGCCGCAGCATCCGCGTGGTGGCCGCCTGCCCGCCCTCCAGCGAGAACAGCGCGTGCTCGACCGGGGCGACCTCGAGCCCGGCCTTCTCGGCGAACTCAACGAACGCGCTGAGCTTCCGCCGCGAGGGCATGTGGTCCTCCGGGCCGACGACCAGGCCGATGCGCTCGTGCCCGAGCGAGGCAAGGTGCCGGAACGACTGCCCCGTGGCGGTGAAGTCATCGGTCGACACGCACGGGAAGTCGAGGTTTTCGATGGCCGCGTTGACCAGGACGACCGGGATGCCCCGCCCGTGCAGGAGCCGGTGGTGGTCGTGCGGCGCCAGCAGCTCCTGGTGGTATCCGCCGGCGAAGACGACACCGGACGCGTGCTGGTCGAGCAGCATGTCAACGTAGTCGGCCTCGGACAGCCCGCCCGCCGTCCGGGTGCACAGCACCGGGGTGAAGCCGCGCTGGGCGAGCGCGCCTCCGATCACCTCGGCCAGCGCCGGGAAGACGGGGTTCTGCAGCTCGGGCAGCACCAGGCCGACGAGCCGGGCGCGCTCACCGCGCAGCTGCGACGGGCGTTCGTAGCCGAGCACGTCGAGCGCCGTCAGCACCGCCTCCCTGGTGCTCTCGGAGACGCCGGCCTTGCCGTTCAGCACCCGGCTCACGGTGGCCTCGCTGACGCCGACCTTCTGGGCAACTTCGGCTAGCCGCCGGGCAGGAGTTCGGGTCATGCCGCAACGATACGACATTTGAGAGCAAGAATTTGCGTGACCTGGATCACCTCAGCGCTCCTATTGCAAGAGATCAGGGCCGGGAACGAGGCTGCGCCAGGCCAGACGCGGCCCGAACGCCCTACTCGCCCTGAGATCGCCGCCTGAAAGTTTCATCCTTGCAAAGTTTCGTAGATATCTTGCTGTCAGATGTCTGAATCAGTATGTTGAGGCCAGCAACGACGGCGCCTGCAGGCGTAGCGCCCGACCGGCCCCATTCGGGACTATTCCGGGACGGAGTCGCGGCACTGCTGGCGCGGAGATCGCCCACGTTCAGCCCACGGAAGGATTGATCGATGAGCAGACAGCGTTACCGGCTGGCTCGCTACCGCGGGGTAGCAGCAGTCGCCGCCGTGGCGGGCCTGGGCCTAGCCGCCGCGGCCTGCTCGAGCAGCCCCGCCCCGAGCGCCTCGGGTAGTGGTGGGAAGGTGACCGTCAGCATCAACTGCGCGCCCACGGCAGCGCAGGACCCCGTTCAGCACAAGGAATGGCTTGAGGACATCGCCACGTTCGAGAAGGCGAACCCGAACATCACGATTCAGAGTGTCTACAACTACCCCTGCACCAACCTTCCCGTCTTCACCGCCCAGCTGCGGTCCGGAAACCTGCCGGATATCTACTACATCGACTTCACGGACCTGCCGCAGGTCCTGACCGCTGGCCAGGCCGCCGACATCACCTCGTACGTCAACGACAAGACCGTGCCCAACCTCAAGGACATCGTGCCCGCGGCGATGAAGGCGGTCACAGCAGGCACAACGATCTACGGCCTGCCGACCAACAACTACACCCAGGGCCTCATTTACAACCGTGCGCTGTTCAGCCAGGCCGGGCTGAACCCGAACGACCCGCCGACGACCTGGGCAGAGGTGGAGACGGACGCCAAGGCGATCGCCAAGCTCGGGCACGGCATCGAGGGCTGGGGCGACTACAGCGCCGACAACAACGGCGGCTGGCACTTCGCTTCTTACATGGACGCGCTCGGCGGCACGACGGTCGATGCCAACAACGCCCCGCCGACGGCGGACTTCGACAACGCCAACGGCCTTGCGATCCTGGAGGCGCTGCACACGCTGCGGTTCACCGACAACGCCATGAGCGCCACGCAGGGCCTTGGCTGGGGAACGCTGCAGGCGCAGTTCGCCGCGGGCAAACTCGGCATGTACATCGCCGCGCCCGACGACGTCTACAACGTGATCGTGCCCACCGACAAGGGCAACATCAACGACATCGGCATGGGCCCGCTGCCCAGCGTGAGCGGCACGCCAGCCGGCTCACTCGGCGGCGGCAACGCGTACGTCTTCGCCAAGCACGACACGCCCGCGCAGATCGAGGCCGGCATCAAGTTCATCGACTTCGAGGACCTGACGCCCGGCCAGGGCACGACCTTCAACTTCGCCCGGCTGAAGGCGGACGGGACCCCGGTCGGCTTCGACGAGCCAACGCTGTTCGACGGGTCGGTCGAGGCGCAGGTCAACGCGCTGCGGACCAAGTACGCGACCATCAACGTCTCCTACTACCAGGACTACGTCAACGCCAACGAGGCCAGTGACGGCGAGCCGTTCGACGCGCAGGCCGTCTACAAGACGCTCGACCCGATGATGCTGGCGGTGCTCACTGAGCCGGGCGTCAACATCCCGGCACTGCTGAAGACCGCGGCGACCAACGTCAACACGCTGCTGGAGTTCAGCTCGTAGGAGCCCGTCGGGACATAAATCCCGGCGACGCAGGCGTGGGGGCCGGTATGCGGGGCCGGCCCCCACGTCCTCACCCTCGGCTCGAGTGCAACAAGGAGACTTGATGGCGGATGTCGCGACGCTGCGGAAGGCGGATGCCCGGCAAGCGGCCCGAGGCCAGGTGGCCGCCGGCCGGTTCGGGCAGAAGGCCAGAAGGAATCTGTCGGCCTACGGCTTTCTCATCGGCGCGGTCCTCTGCTTCACGTTCTTCTCCTGGTACCCGATCGTCCGCGAAGTCGTTCTGAGCTTCCAGAAGGCGGTGTACGGCGGGGGCTATACCTGGGCCGGCTGGATCAACTACATCCGGATCATCCACGATCCGACGTTCTGGCTGGCCTGGCGGAACACGCTGGAATTCACTCTGCTCGCGCTGGTCATCGGATACGCGGTGCCGTTCTGCGTGGCGATCTTGCTGAACGAGCTGCGGCACGCGCAGGGCTACCTGCGCGTGCTGGTCTACCTGCCGGTGATGCTGCCGCCGGCCTCCGCGCTGCTGCTGTTCGCCTATTTCTACAACCCGCAGTACGGCTTGTTCGACGACATCCTCCACACTCTGCATCTCCCGACGTCGCAATGGGTTTTCCAGCCGGGCACCGGATTCGTCAGCACCGCGATGGTCTCGGTGGTGATCGCGTCGACCTGGATGAACATGGGCGGCGCCACGCTGATCTACCTAGCCGCACTGCAGAACATCCCCGGCGAGCTCTATGAGGCGGCCGAGCTCGACGGCGCGGGCCTGTTCAAGCGCATCAGGCACATCACGATCCCGCAGACCAGGCTGATCCTGATCATGCTGCTGATGCTGCAGGTCGTCGCGACGATGCAGATGTTCGTCGAGTCCTTCGTGCTGACCAACGGCGGCGGGGGCGTCGGGGACAACACCGAGTCCGTGGTGATGCTCATCTACCAGTACGCATTCGAGCTGAGCGGGTCCAGCAACTACAACGCGGCGTCGGCTCTGGGCGTGATTCTCATGCTCGTGCTGGCGGTCTTCTCCGGCGGATTCCTGTGGGTCACCCGAGAGCGCCGGGCCTGAGGGAGGGACGAGATGGCAGTTCTGAGTACAGCGAGCGCCCGGGCCGCGAATGTACCCGGGGCCTCTCGGCGCCGGCCGCCGGCCGGGTCGACCAGGACACTGATTTCCAGCGCGCAGCTGAACCGGCGCTCGGGCAAGATCACGTACCGGATCGTCCTGACCGTGGTCATCGTGGCCTTCACGCTGATCTTCATCGGGCCGCTGTACTTCCTGTTCAGTGACGGCCTGAAGTCCACGCAGGAAGCGATCGCCACGCCGCCGACGCTGTACCCGCACCACGTGTACCCCAGCACGTACGTGCAGGCGTGGGACCGGTTCGACCTGGCCAGGCTGCTGTGGAACACGCTGTACTACGCGTTCGGGGCGCTGGTCTTTCAGCTCGTCTTCGACGTGACCGCCGCGTACGCGCTCTCGAAGCTGCGGCCCTTCCTCGGGAACGCGATCCTCTTCCTGATGCTCGCGACCCTGATGATCCCGGCCACGGTGCTCGTCATTCCGCAGTACGTGACGATGGCGGCCGAGCCCATCGTGCACTGGAACCTGATCGGGAGCCCGTGGGCGATCTGGCTGCCCTCGGTCGCTAACGCCTTCAACATCTTCCTGCTCAAACGGTTCTTCGACTCGATCCCGACCGACTTCATCGAGGCCGCCGAGATCGACGGCGCGTCCCGGCTGAAGATCTTGTGGCGCATCGTGCTCCCCATATCCCGGCCGATCCTCGGCGTGGTGTCGATCTTCGGGCTGGTGGCGGTGTGGAAGGACTTCCTCTGGCCACTGCTGGCCGAGTACGGCTACACCCCGACCAGGGAGACGCTGAGCGTCGGAATCTGGCAGGCATCGTACGGCGCCACCCCACAGAACCTGATCATCGCCGCGTCCGCGGTGGCGGCGATCCCGGCGATCATCTTCTTCCTGATCTTCCAGCGCAACATCATGGCCGGTCTCACCGCGGGTGGCATTCGCGGCTGATCACGCCAGCGAGCCAGCGCGCCGCCGTCCCGCGTCAGCGTCGTTCCTATTCAAAAATCGTCGCCGGTCGGTGGCGGCATGCCCGGATACATCAGAAAGCAGGTTCAACGTGGATGAGACCTGGTGGCGGAGTGCAGCGATTTACCAGCTGTACGTGCGCAGCTTCGCCGACGGCACCGGCGACGGCATCGGCGACCTGGCCGGGGTCCGCGCGCGCCTGCGCTACCTGGCCGACCTCGGCGTCGACGCCATCTGGTTCAACCCGTGGTATCCGTCGCCGATGTCGGACGCGGGCTACGACATCTCCGACTACCGCAGCATCGAGCCGGTCTTCGGCACGCTGGCCGATGCCGACGCCCTGATCGGCGAGGCGCACGCGCTCGGCATCCGGATCATCATCGACGTGGTTCCGAACCACGCCTCGGATGAGCACCCCTGGTTCACCGAGGCGCTCGCCGCGGCCCCGGGCTCGCCCGCGCGGGACCGGTTCTGGTTCCGGCCCGGCCGCGGCCCGGCCGGTGACGAGCCGCCGAACAACTGGCAGTCGATCTTCGGCGGGTCCGCGTGGACGCGGGTCACCGAGCCGGACGGCCAGCCCGGCGAGTGGTACCTCCACCTGTTCGCGCCCGAGCAGCCGGACTTCAACTGGGGCAACCAGGAGGTCAGGAGGGAGTTCGAGGACGTCCTGCGGTTCTGGTTCGACCGCGGCGCCGACGGCATCAGGATTGACTCGGCCGGCCTGCTGACCAAGGACCCGAATCTGCCCGACATTGACGGCAGCGAGCCGCCCGGTCCGGCGCATCCCTATTCCGACCGCGACGACGTGCACGAGATCTACCGGTCGTGGCGCGCGGTGGCCGATGAGTACCCCGCACGGGTGCTGATCGGCGAGATCTGGATTCCCGACGCCGTGCGCCTGGCGCAGTACGTCAGCCCGGGGGAGCTGCACACGGTGTTCAACTTCCCTTACCTGAGCTGCCCGTGGGACGCGGCCCAGCTGCGCGCGGTCATCGACCACACGCTGGAACTGCACGCGCCGGTCGGCGCGCCGCCGACCTGGGTCCTGTCCAATCACGACGTGGACCGGATCGTGTCGCGGTACGGGCGGGCGGACACGGCGTTCAGCCTGCAGCGGCGCGCGTACTTCCACAGCTTCCCGGTCGACCTGGAGCTCGGGACCCGCCGCGCGCGGGCGGCCGCGCTCCTGACGATGGCGCTGCCCGGCTCGGTCTACGTCTACCAGGGCGAGGAGCTGGGCCTCTGGGAAGTCCAGGACATTCCCGACGAGCTGCGGCAGGACCCGATCTGGTGGCGCACGAAGGGCGCCGACCCCGGACGCGACGGGTGCCGGGTGCCGCTGCCCTGGTCCGGGGTGGAGCCGCCGTTCGGCTTCTCCCCGCCCGGCGCGGCCAGCGATCCGTGGCTCCCGCAGCCGAAGGAGTGGCGCGATCTGACGGTCGAGGCCGAGTCGCGAGCGCCGGGGTCGATGCTCGAGCTGTACCGCGGCGCGCTCCGCATCCGCCACGGCGAGCCCTCGCTCGGCGACGGCCCGATGACCTGGCTGCCGTCGGCGCCGGGCGTGCTCGCCTTCGACCGGGGCGGGAACGTGCGCTGCGTGGCCAATCTGTCAGCCGCGCCCGTCGATCTTCCGCCGCACTCCGAGGTGATCCTGGCCAGCGGCCCGCTGCCCGCCGGCCAGCTGCCGCCGGACACCTCGGCCTGGCTGAGGACCTGAGCCAGCCCGGGGGACGACCCCCCCGGACCCCCCGCGGAAGGAGTTCAGGCGGATGAGATGCTGCCTGGATGGCAGAGGGACTCAGGGCCGAGGCGCAGCTCTGCGCTGAGGTTCTCCAGCGGTGGTACCGGGCCGACTCGTACGCCGACGCCACCGGGCTGTACCGCTACGAGGATCCGGCCATCCAGGGCTGGCAGCGGCGGGTGCTGCAGGTCACCGGCCGGCTCAACGACACCCAGGACACCTCGCGCTGGTGGAACAACGCCAACGCCATCACCGCGCTCATCGGCTACATGGTCGCCACCTCGGATCACAGCTATCTGCCGAGCGTGTCCTACATGCACGGCAATGCCCCCCGCGCCTACACGCTCGACGCGAAGAAGCTCGTCGTCACCTCGGCTGCCGGCGCGGCGGTCGGCGCCGGCCTCGGGGCGGTCGCCCGCCGGATCTCCGGCTCGCGCAAGCCGGCCGCGGTCGGCGGCGTCAGCGGGCTGCTGGTCGGCGGTGCCAGCTCCGCGGTCAGGGGGGCGCGGGTCTACTTCAGCGACTTCATCGGCGAGTACTACGACGACATGGGCTGGTGGGCGCTGGCCTGGATCGCCGCCTATGACCTCACCGGCCAGGCCAAGTACCTCGCGTCCGCCCAGCGCATCTTCGACGAGATGACCACGGGCTGGGACGACGCCTGGGGCGGGGGCGTCTACTGGCGGGACGACCGGCAGGGCCCCGGCGGCTGGCCGGGCACCGTCTACAAGAACGCGATCACGAACGAGCAGTTCATCGCGATCGCGGCCGGACTGGCAGTGCGCACCAAGAACCCGGACGCGGCGGCGGCCCTCAAGGACTGGGCGCTGCGCGCCTGGCGCTGGTTCAGCGAGGCGCCGCCGCACGGCGTCGCGATGATCAACGCTGCTGGCCTGGTGAACGACTCGCCGAACGCCGCCGGGGTGAACGACAATACGCACACGATCTGGACCTACAACCAGGGCGTGATCCTCGGCGGCCTCTGCGAGCTGGCCACGCTTACCACGGACGACGGCTACGTTCAGCGGGCCGAGTCGATTGCCGACGCGTTCATCGTGACGCCGGTCGCGAGCGCGGCGCAGGTGCCGACGCCTGCGAGTTCCGGCGTCATCGACGGGATCCTGCACGAGCGCACCGACTCCGATCCGACCGGAACGAAGGCTGCGCCAGGCGGGGTGCCCATCGACGGGGCGCAGTTCAAGGGGATCTTCATCCGCAACCTGGCCAGGCTGTACCAGCGCACCGGGAAAGACGCCTACCGCGAGTTCATCGTGCGCAATGCGCGGACCGCGGCCAGCTTCGCCCGCGACGGCGCGTACGGTGCGAACTGGGCCGCCCCGCCCGACGCGACGGACTTCGTCCGCCAGAGCTGCGCACTCGACCTGCTGGCGGCGGCTGTGCTCGTCAGCCAGGCACGCTGACTACCCCCGGAGGCGCCGCCAGTGATCGACCAGATCCGGCAGTGGGTCGATGCCCACCGCGACGAGGCCATGCGCGAGTGGGCCGACTGGGTCCGCCAGCCCAGCATCAGCAGCGACGGCACTGGCTTCCCGGCGGCGACGAGCTACGCGGCCGACCTGGTCGGGCGCTGCGGCCTGGTCCCGGAGGTCGTTGAGACCGGCGGCCTGCCCGCGGTCGTCGGCACGGCGGGCGGTCCGCCCGGTACCCCGCACGTGCTGGTCTACGGTCACTACGACGTGCAGCCGCCTGGCCCGCTGACGGACTGGATCACGCCGCCGTTCGAGCCGGACATCAGGTCCGGGCGCATGTACGGCCGGGGGACCGGCGACAACAAGGGCCAGCACCTCGCCCAGCTCCTGGCCGTGCGGGCGCTCACGGAGCTCACCGGCGGCCTGCCCTGCCGCGTGACGGTCCTGCTCGACGGCGAGGAAGAGATGGGCAGCCCCAATCTCGCCGCCGCCGTGCGCCGTCATTTCGGCGCGGACAAGCCCGACCTCGCGGTGTGGAGCGACGGACCCGTCCACGAGTCCGGGCGCGCCACGGTGGTCCTCGGCGTACGGGGGATCGTCTCGTTCGAGCTCCGGGCGACCGGGGCGGCCAGCCCGCTGCACTCGGGCAACTGGGGCGGCGTCGCGCCGAACCCGGCCTGGCGGCTCATCCACCTGCTGGCATCGATGCGGACGCCTGACGGCCAGGTGCTGATTTCCGGCGCCGAGGCGGGTGCCGGGGCGCTGTCGCCCGGCGACCAGGCGGCGCTCGACGCGCTGCCCGTGGACGTTGATCAGGTCCTGCGCGAGATCGGCGCGGCGGAAATGGAGCCGCCGGCGCAGACCGGCTACTACGAGCGACTGAGCTCGCCGACCTTCACGATCAACTCGCTGACCTGCGAGGACGGCGGCGAGCACCGCACGATCATCCCGAACGTCGCGGTGGCGAAATGCGACATGCGGCTGGTGGGCGGGCAGAGCACCGCCGAGGTGCTCGCGGCGATCGGCCGGCACGTGGCGGCCACCGATCCTGGGGTTGAGTTCATCCCTGGCCGGGCCATGGAGCCGTCCCGCACGGCGCTGGACTCGCCTTACACGCAGACGATCCTGCGCGGCGCCGCGGCCGGCCTGGGCGAGGAGCCACTGCTGGTGCCGACACTGGGCGGGAGCCTCCCGGTCGCCGAGTTCACCGAGGCCCTGGGCATCCCGTCCTACGGGCTGCCCATCGCCAACGCCGACGAGCGCAACCACGCCCCGAACGAGAACATGGAGGTCGACCGGTTCCTGCGCGGCGTCTCCGGTGCCGCGGGCATCCTGCTGGCTCTGGGCGGCAAGGTCAGCGCGGGGTAAGAAGAATGGCCCGGGCGCCCGCGGCCCAGGCCAGGCGGAGGTCGGCGGGGTTCGGATTGCCGGACTGGTCCAGCCCGATCTTGTTGAGCTTGGCGAAGTTGCGGTTGTCGCGCGCTATGACCGCGTAGTGCTCGGTCACGCCCGCCTCGTCCGCGTACACCCGGACATCGGCCGGCCGGCGCTCGCCTTTGAGCCGGATGTCCACCTGCTCGCCGGTGCGCAGGTTGCGGCCCCATCGGAACGACGTGCCGATGAGCAGGAGCCCGTCGTGGCGCGTGTAGGCGACCGGAACGCTGTAGTGCCGCCCCGATTTGCGGCCCACGATGTAGAGCGTCATCAACCGGCTGCCGACGACGCGGCACAGCAACGGCGTCCGCAGCAGCCCCCGGACCAGCCGGTTCACCAGGCCTTGCAGGGGCAGGGTCTGCGGGGTGGCGGGCGCACCTGGCTGCCCGCTCGTCGGCGGATCCGAAGGCGTCGGCATCACGTCCCGCACGCTACGCCGCTGGCTGTGGCCCTACAACCCGGGCCGCCGGCCCGTCGCCCGCTCCCGCGGCTACGACCTCGCCAGGACGCGCCTCAGGAAACCGAGCCTTGCATCGGCCTTGCGCAGCCGTCCGGTCGGGGTACCGTAGAGGCGATGCGGTTGGTGCCGACCAGGCCCTGACCGCGGCGCCGTTGCTCCGGACCTTGGCGACGTAAGCCCCCGAGCGATTGCCCGGAAGACGTCCAGAAGGAAGAGCGACGAAGCCAATAGCGCCTGCCGTAATTACTCTGCCCTCCGATCGCGCCTCGGCGACGCCAGGGGTGCCTGCGGCCGTCGATCCCTCGACGGCCAGCTTCCGGGCTCTGGCGCTGCAGGTGCGAGCGGTGGGTCTGCTCGACCGCAGGCCGGGCTACTACCGACTGAAGATCAGTCTTACGATCTTCGCGTTTTTCGCCGCCTGGGCACTGTTCGTCATTATCGGCAACTCGTGGACGACCCTCGCTGTCGCCCCGTTGCTGGGGATGATGTTCACCCAGCTGGGCTTCCTGGGTCACGATGCGGGCCACAACCAGGTTTTCGGCGCCCGCCGCCGCAATCGCATGCTCGGCCTCATCGTGGGGAACGCTCTGATCGGGCTGAGCTTTGGCTGGTGGGTTCCCAAGCACAACGCCCACCACGCGCATCCCAACGAGATGGGGCGCGACCCCGATATCGGCGAAGGCCTCGCCCTAGCCTCGTCTGACGCGCCGGAAGGCGAGCGCGGCGCTGGCCCGTGGCTGGCACGGTGGCAGGCGCAGCTCTTCTTCCCCCTCATGGTGCTGCGGAGCACCGGCATGCACGTACTCGGGATCAAGCGGCTCCTGCAGCGACGAGATCGTGCCGCGGCGATCGAAGCCGCTCTCATGGTGCTGCATGCCGGGCTGTACCTGACGGTGGTGCTGCTGGTGCTCTCCCCGCTCAGGGCAGTCGCTTTCATCGCCGTCCAGCAGGCGGTCTTCTCGGTGTACCTGGGCATCAGTTTCGCGCCTAACCATAAGGGGATGCCGATCATCGAGTCCGCAACCGCTGCCGGCTTCGCCCGCCGGCAGGTGGTCACTGCCCGGAATATCACGGGCGGCCGGCTCACCACCTTCCTGCTCGGCGGCCTCAACTATCAGATCGAGCATCACCTGTTCCCGTCGATGCCCAGGCCCAACCTGCGACGGGTCCAGGGCCTCGTCAGGGACTTCTGTGCCGAGGCCGATCTGGGTTACAGCCAAGACAGCTTCGTCGGGTCATTCCGACAGATCATCCAGCACCTTAGCGACGCTGGAGCTGCCGCTGGCCGCCGTAGTGGCTGACCTCCAGGAGGCGTTGCCCGCTGTCGGCCTTGCCGCGGCGGCACTGCCCGGCATCGCTCCAGCCCGGCTGACCGGACCCAGCCTCGGCGTCGCGCAGCGGGGGCTGCCTGCGGTGAGCGGACGTCGGTTCCGGCGCGGGCGACGAGTAGCAGGCGCCGCGGCGTCCGCCGTCCTGGTCGCCGCCATCTTCGGCTTCGCGCTCCCGCGGATCGCGTCCTACCGCAGCGCGTGGGCCAGCATCCAGATGATGACCTGGCCGCAGATGCTGCTTGTAGCGACTGCCGCCGGGGCCAGCCTGGCCGCTGGCTGGCTGGTGATCTGCGCCGTCCTGCCGTCGATACGGCTGCGCGAAGCGGCAGTGGTCAACCTCGGCTCCACCGCGGTGGCCAACACGCTTCCCGCGGGCGGGGCCCTGGCCATGGGCGTCAGCTGGGCGATGCTCTCGGGCTGGGGCATCAGCGTCGCCGACTACGTGCTCTACACATTGATGTCGGGCATCTGGAATGTCTTCGCCCGGCTGGCCCTGCCGGTCATCGCTCTGCTGATCATCGTGACGGTCGGCAGGCCCCAGGCTGGCCTGCTGGCTGGCGCGGTCGCGGGCCTGGTTGTGCTCATCGTCGCGGCCGCTGGCCTGGGCCTCCTGCTGCGCAGTGACTCTTTCGCGGTCCTGGTGGACAGGGCGCTCCGGCGGGTGCTCGCGCGTGCCTGCCGGCTCGCGCGCAGGCCGCCGCCCGCAGCCGGGTTCGTGCAACCGTTCCGCGAACGCGCCGCCGGGCTCCTGGCCGCGCGGGGCTGGCGCATCACCGCGGCTACGGCCGCCGGATCCCTCGCACTATGGCTGGTCCTGCTGGCGAGCGTGCGCGGCGTGGGCCTGTCCCAGTCCCAGGTGTCCTGGCAGACATGCCTGGCCGCGTTCGCATTCGTCCGTCTGCTCACTGTGCTGCCGATCACGCCCGGCGGTGTCGGCATTACCGAGCTTGGCCTCGTCAGCATCCTTGCCGCGGGCGCCGGCCACAAAGTCGCGGGGCAGGTCACAGCGGCTGTCCTGCTCTACCGGGCCGTTACTTATCTGGCTCCCATTCCCCTCGGGGCGCTAGCCTGCGTCGCGTGGCGGTACGCACCCGCGCTCAAACGCGGAGACAGCAGATCATGGGCGACTGCCAGATAAGGAAGGCAGGAGCGCATGGTGAATGACCGGCCGCCGGTGACCGAGCTGCGGCTCGTCGTGACTGCGGAGGACTACGAGGAAGCGCTGCGGTTCTACCGCGACGTGGTCGGCTTGCGCGAGCGGGCGGCGTACGCCTCGCCTGGTGGTCGGGTGACGATCCTGGAGGCCGGTCGCGCAACTCTCGAGCTGGCCGACCCGCCGCACGCGGCGTATATCGACGACGTCGAAGTCGGCCGGCGGGTGGCCGGCCATATCCGGGTGGCGTTCGAGGTCAGCGATGCCGGCACTGCTGCCGCCGAGCTGGCGGCGGCCGGTGCCACGGTCATTGCCGAGCCGAGGCCAACTCCCTGGCGGTCACTCAACGCGCGCCTCGAAGCTCCCGCTGGCCTCCAGCTGACCCTGTTCTCCAGCCCCCGTCCGGAGCCCGGTGACGCGGGCCGCGCTGGCTAGCTGAGCTTAAGGCGTTCGAGCGGCTGGCCAGTGATGCTTGCGATGGTCTCGAAGTCCTTGTCCAGATGCAGAATCGTCAGACCGGCAAGCTCGGCGGTGGCGGCGATGATCAGGTCAGGGATGGATGGAGCCCGGTGCTGGCCGCGATCGGCGAGCATGGCCAGGGTCTCGACGGCGCGGTCCTCGGTTGCCGGGGTCTGGTACTCCACCGGCATCGCTGACAGGGGCGGCCCGAGGAGTCCAGCCCGCAGGTCAGCGCCGGACCGAGCCGAATAGCCCACCTCCAGCCGCGTAACCGTCGCGATCCGGACCAGGCCGCGCTGGATCCGAGCCGCCCAATCGGCCGCGTCTGGGCTGGCTGCCAGCCGGACCAAGGCTGACTTCTCGATCAGCCAGTCTGTCACTGCCACGCTCGTGACATTACGTCTGGATCATCCAGATCGGCGAACACCTCCGCGAACCGGGCCAGGTCATTGGCTGTCACCACGGCGCCAGCGCTCACGGCGTCCTGGGCCAGCCGACGGCGGACATACTCGCTTCTGGACAGGCCCAGGCGGCTCGCGCGCGCGTCTACCGCGGCGATGACCTCGTCAGGCACATCGCGGATCAGCATGTCAGTCATCGCGCCCTCCCGTGATATCCCATGATAGCGGAGCGGGCTCGGCCGAGGAGACCATGTACTCGCTCATCGTTGAGTTGCGCAGGCGGGTGAGATCCAGGCACGCCGTCACGCTCTCGAGCATGGAGTTGATGTTGGCGGTCAGCCGGCTGCGGTCGCCGCCGGCGTTGAAGAACAGCATGGGATCGGCGACGTGCGCGATCGAGGGCCACGCCTCCTCCACGATGCCATCGATCTCGGGGGCGCCGGCGGTGATGGGCCGGATGACCTCGTTCCGGACGTAGCGGCAGCGTGGCTGGAGCGCGCCCGATAGCGGCGACTGGGTCTCGTGCCAGCGCTGGATCCAGGTGCGGTAGTCAAGGCCGGCGGGCCGGTGCACGAGCGACACCGTCAGGACTCCGGGGGAACGCGTGCCGTCCGGCCAGTCGCGCGCCCCCGAGTGCTGGGTCGTGCCGTAGTCGTCGTAGACCGACTCGGTGACCAGGTATCCGGCGGACGGCAGGCCGGCCGCCCCGACGGCCTCGTCGGTGCCGGCGCGCCGGTCGTAGCTGGCGACCCAGACGCTGACCTCGGCCACGTGCGGGTCCTCGCCGCCGGGCACCGGGACCGGCGACGGCGCCTTGGCGGCGTCGGAGTCGTGCACGTTCACGGTGATGCCGCGGCCGCCAAGCCGCTGCAGCCGCGGCGCGGTCTCCTGCAGCAGGTACTCGCGGATGGCATCGCCGCGCTCCGGCGAGCCGTCGCCCCAGAGCAGGTAGATCAGCTTCTCCATAGGGCGACATCTTGCCATCCGGTTAGCCTTGGGCGGGTGGCGGACGGCGTGC
>Ga0209380_10001004_pt1 | contig 19646 bp, 19 predicted proteins | sample HubBroMetageWFT6_FD_188347 | JGI IMG/M metagenome (GOLD analysis project Ga0209380, IMG submission 188347) | Warmed and freeze-thawed soil microbial communities from the Hubbard Brook experimental Forest, New Hampshire - Hubbard Brook CCASE Soil... | ecosystem: Environmental > Terrestrial >...
GTAGCCGGGCAAATCCGACCGCTTGAGATCGAACCCGCGCAGGTCCTTCGAGTTGAAGATCTGCTCGGCGGGCGCCCCCTCGGCGCTGATCGTCTTGGCGGTGATGAAGATGACGAGGTTGTCCACCACGTCGTCCGTGTTCTTCTGCTTGATCTCTTCGCGCAACGCCTGTGCCAGTGGATTCACCTTGCGGACCGCGCAGCATTGATTGCGCAGCGGCACCGACTTCCGGAAGAGCATGTCCCCGTGCTCAGACGTCATCGCCTCGACTTCCGTCGCTTCCGGGGCGAGGATGCGCAGGCGTATCGGGAACTGCCCGCGGACGTACTCGATGTACTCGTGCGTCTCCTCGTGGAGCCGTCCCGTGTCGAGGGTGAGCACTTCGGGCTCGGGCACGATCCTGCAGGCAAGGTCGATGAGCACCATCGACTCCGCCTGGAAGCTCGCGACCAGCGCGACGCGCCCGAACCGCCGGTAGGTCCAGGCGAGAATGTCCTCGGCTGTCGCATTCTGCAGGTCGGCTGCGTTCATGCGGTCACCTCCACCAACGCATGACGCTCCGCCAGCTCCGACACACCCTGGCGCCTGCACCAGTCGCCAAACGTCTCATCGGGAAGACGGGTGCGCGCGTATTCGTACATCGGCCCGCGCAGCAGGCGCGGGATCTCTTCGAGCTTGACGTTGTGCATGTAGAGCTCGTTGAGACGCGTGCCCTCGGCATCACCACCGAGAAAGACGTCGTACTTTCCCAGAGTCGTCCCCACGAAACCGACGTCGCCGAGGTACGGCCGTGTGCATCCGTTGGGGCACCCGGTCATGCGGTAGCTGATGCGCGAGTCCGCGACACCGGCGTCGCGTTGGACGAGCGCGATCTCGCGAATCAGCGCCGGCATCGTCCGCTCGGACTCGGCGACCGCCAGTCCGCACGTGGGATATGCCGGGCACGCCATCGAATGCCGGATCGTCGTGGGCTGCGACTCCGACCGGGCGACGCCCCAACGATCAAGGATCGCCGTCAGGATGCTGCGGTCCCGGTCCGTGAGATTGGTGAACAGGATGTTCTGCTGGGGCGTGAGCCTGAGCTCCGGACGCAAGGTCTCGACGACCTCGTGCAGCGCGGATCGCAGGCCGCCCGCGTCGGTGTCATCGATGCGTCCGTTCTCGACGAACAGCCCGTAGCAGTCGTTACCGTCTCCCTGCTCGTGCCATCCGAGGTGGTCGTCGACTGGACCCCAGTGCAGGCGGCGCGACGGCTCGAGTGTGAATGAGACCCTCGATGCGACCTGATCGCGGAACCAGTCGATACCACGATCAGCGATCAGATACTTGAGCCGGGCGTGACGCCGGTCGGAGCGATCGCCGTGGTCGCGCTGCACCGCGACCACCGCCCGAGCTGCTTCGACGACGTTGTGCGGCTGCACGTGAGCGAGCGCCTGCGCGACGGCCGGCCACGTGTTCGGCTTGTTCGCGGTGCGGCCAAGGCCTCCGCCGACCAGCACATCGAATCCCGTGAGATCGCCGTCAGTGGAAGCATGCGCGACCAACCCGAGGTCGTTCGCGTAGATGTCGACGCAGTTGTCGCCTTCAATGGCGATCGCCGTCTTGAACTTGCGCGGTAGGTAGCGTTCGCCGTAGAGCGTGTCGGGCGGATCGGGCTGGTTCGATGCGGCAAGCTCGCCGTCGAGCCAGATTTCGCTGTACGCCCGCGTCGTCGGCGTCAGCCCGGTGACGAGCGCGGCGAGCGTCAGGCCGATCTGGTGGTGCAGACGGTCGTTCCACGGCGCCGGGCAGCACATGATGTTGCGTTCCTGGTCGCCGCACCCCCCGAGGGTCGTGAGCAGACCGTCATTGATGGCGCGGATCGCCTTCTTGAGGTCGCCCTTGAGCACCCCGTGCAGCTGCAGGTCCTGCCGGGTCGTGACCCGAAGCGTTCCGTTGCCCCATTCGCGGGCGATGCGATCGTGTGCGAGGTACGCGCCGGGACTCATGATGCCTCCCGGGATTCGCGTGCGGATCATCATCATGTGGTGTTTGTCACGGCCGAGCCTTCGCGCTTCCTTGCGCAGGTCGCGGTCATCCTGCTGATACACACCGTGGAACTTGAGGATCACACCCGCGTCGTCGCTGAAGACGGCCGTCTCCTCGATCAACTCCTGGCCGATGGTGCCGCGAAGCCGGTTGCTGCGCGCCTTGACCTGTTCGGCGCCCGACATCCGCTCGAGATCGGCAGTGCAGCCGCACGTTTCACACATGCTCAGCCGGACTCCGATCTGCGGGTGCTCGAAGACGCCTTGTGATGCCAGACATTTCGTGTTGTCTCGGAACCTGTGGTGACCACGCGAGTCACGCGTGGGAGGGTTTGCACTGCTTACGGAGCGGCGCGCGGCGCCGCAAGATGTCGGCGGGCACCAGCGGGTGCCTCAACGCGAAGTGCTAGCCGCTACAGTGTGCGATGCCCGAGCGGATTCGTCCCCAGTCAAGCCAGAAACGTCGAGTCAGCGTAGGGAGGACCGCGCTGTTCATCTGGCTGCACATCCTACGGAATCCCCACTCGTCTAGTCAACTTTTGTATTCACGAGCGCGTTGCCCGAACACATCATTCACTTCGGTGAAGAAGCAGGTGCGCTCGCCGGTGTGGCATGCGGGGCCATCGGCATCGACCTCGAGCAGTACTGCATCACCGTCGCAGTCAATGCGAACCGCTCGCACGTGCATGGTGTTCCCACTGGTCTCACCCTTCTCCCACAACCGTTGCCGCGACCGGCTGAAGAACGTGGCGTGCCGCGTGCGCAGTGTGGCCTCCCAAGCCTCGCGGTTCATGTGAGCGACCATCAGCACCTCGCCGGCTGTCGCGTCCTGCACGACCGTCGTGACCAGTCCGTCGTCGCCGAAATGCGGCTCCGACCGATCCTTCACAGGCGTACCTCCACGCCGTGATCGTGGAGATACTGCTTGGTCTCGGGGACGGGATGGGAGCCGAAATGAAAGATCGAAGCCGCGAGTGCTGCGGATGCGCCGGCTTCGGTCAGGACACTGCGCAGATGTTCGGGGATGCCCGCGCCGCCACTGGCGATGACCGGAACGTCGACAGCCTCAGCCACCGAGGCGGTCAGATCCAGGTCGTAGCCGTTCTTGGTTCCGTCCTGGTCCATCGATGTGAGGAGTATCTCGCCGGCACCTCGATCGGCGGCTTCGCGCGCCCACTCCACCGCTTTTCGGCCGGTGCCATGTCGACCGCCGTGGGAGTGGACCTCGTGACCACTCGCACTTCGCCGGGCGTCGATGGCGATGACCACGCATTGACAGCCAAATCTGCTGGCGGCCTCTTCGATGAGCGCTGGCTTGTCGAGCGCTGCGGTGTTGATCGACACCTTGTCCGCGCCGGCCCTGAGCAGGACGTCGATGTCCGCGATGCTCCGGACCCCGCCACCAACGGTGAGCGGGATGAACACCCTGTCAGCCGTTCGCCGCACCGCGTCGAGCAGGATCCCGCGCCCATCACTGGATGCGGTGATGTCGAGAAACACGAGCTCATCGGCTCGGTCATCGTCGTATCGGGCTGCCAGCTCGGCGGGGTCGCCCGCGTCGCGGAGGTCGACGAACGCAACTCCCTTCATCACTCGACCCGAGATGACGTCGAGGCATGGAATAACACGCTTGGCCAGCGCCATCAGGCAAACCCCTCGACGGCGCGCAAGGCCTCCGCCAGGTCGATCCGACCTTCGTAGAGCGCTTTGCCGACCACGACACCGGCGGCCCCGGCGGCGGCGCAGGCCTTGACGTCGTCGACGCTTCCGATGCCACCGGACGCGATCACCGGTCCTCCGTACAGCTCCTGGCACGAGCGGAGGCCATCGATGTCCGGGCCGGTGAGCAGCCCATCTCGCATCGTGTCGGTGTAGACGACCCCCGCCGCGGGCCAGCTCCGCCAGGCTCGAAGCAGCTCGGCGGCGGTCAAGCCGTCCTCGGTCCATCCGTGCACCCGCGCGACCCCGGCTCGAACGTCGAGGCCGAGGAGAGCGCGACCATGTGCCGCAACGCAGATGGCGAGGGCAAGCTCCAGATCTCGCGCGGCCACGCTCCCCAGAATCACCCGCGCTGCTCCCGCGTCCAGCCAGTGCGCGGCTGCCTCGTGGTCACGGATCCCCCCGCCGACCTGCACCGCGCAGCCGGAGGCGACGCAGGCCGCCACCAAGCGCGCGACCGCATCTGAGCTGTCCCGCGACGCAACGCCCCGCGCCGCGTCGAGGTCGACAACGTGCAGCCGGGTCGCACCAGCGTCGATGAAGCGCTGCCCGGCGAGCACCGGGTCATCCGCGTAGATGGTCTCCTGTGCGTGCTCGCCCTGACGCAGCCGCACGCATCGACCACCCTGCACGTCGACCGCGGGGATCACGTCCACGACTCATCCCGCGCGCTGGGCGGGCACACGGACCGCACAGAGCGAGACGAAATTCGCATACACACGCAGACCCGTGGCACCGCTCTTCTCCGGATGAAACTGCGTGCCCATCACGTTGTTTCGCTGCACCGCCACAGCCAGCTCCGCGCCGTACTCGGTGGTGGCCAGCACGTCATCCGTGTGAGGTACGGCGACATACGAGTGCACGAAATACATGAACGACCCCGAGGGGATGCCCTGCAGCAGCGTCGATTCGCGCACCTTGGTGATCATGTTCCAGCCCATGTGGGGAACCTTGAGCCCGCCGCTCGACTCGAGCTTGACCACGTGTCCTCGAAGCAGCGCGAGCCCCTCACCGCCCTGCCCTTCGTCGCTTCCCTCGAAGAGCAGCTGATGGCCGAGGCAGATACCGAGCACGGGCCGCTCCGCCTGGGCCAGATCGAGCACCGCGACGCCGAGACCGGTGTCCGACAGCGCTCGTGCGGCGACCGAGAAGGCTCCGACTCCGGGGAGCACGACGCCGTCGCACGCAACGATCACCTTCGGGTCGCCACTGATCACCGGCTCTGCCCCGGCCACGCGGAGCGCACGCTCGACGCTGCGGAGGTTGCCGACCCCGTAGTCGCACACTCCCACGCGGGGCATCACAGCGTTCCTTTCGTCGAGGGCACACCCCCACCGATGACCTGGAATGCCTCGCGGCTCGCCAGGCCCAGTGCTTTGAACGCAGCCTCCGCGATGTGGTGGAGATTGTCGCCGCGAATGCAGTCAACGTGGATGGTGGCGCCGGCCGCCTGTGCATACCCCTTGACGAACTCGCCGATGACCTCGACGTCGAAGTCGTTGATGCGACCTCGGAGCGCATCCATGGCGTAGGTCACGTGCGGACGGCGCCCATAGTCGACGACGCAGCGCACCAGCGACTCGTCGAGGGGCGCGTGCGCCTCACCGAATCGCCTGATGCCGTTGCGGTCGCCGAGCGCATCGCTCACCGCTGCCCCGAGCACGAGACCGACGTCCTCGACGAGGTGATGCGCGTCGACCTCGATGTCACCGGTGCCCTCGAGCGTGACGTCCATTCCGCTGTACTTCGTGAACGCTTCGATCATGTGGGCGAAGAAGGGCAGCGGCAACGCGATCGCGGCCGCACCGGTGCCGTCGATATTCACGACCGCGCTGATCCGCGTTTCGCGCGTCTCGCGCCGCGTCGTGGCCGTCCGCGTTCCCGAGGCCATCATTGATGCCGGACACGGAGGCGTGCCCGGATCGCTCCCTCGTGCGCGGCGAGCCCTTCCGCCTCGGCAAGGCAGATCGCCACCGGGGCCAGCGCGTCGAACTCCGCATCAGAAAGCTGCACGAAGCTCGGCCACCGGATGAAATCCATCACGGCGAGCGGCCCTCGGTATCGAGCCGCACCCTGGGTGGGCAACGTGTGGTTCGGACCGGCGACATAGTCACCGATGCTCACCGGCGACATCGATCCCACGAACACCGCGCCCGCGTTGCGCACCAGGTCGCGCAACGACTCCGCGACCGCTCCCTGGAGGGAGAGGTGTTCCGGCGCAAACGCGGCCGCGAGCGAGAGCATCTCGTCAGGAGATGCGCAGCGCACGAGTGATGCGTGTCTGCCCGCCGCGAGGCCGATGATCTCTCGCCGCATAGCATCGCCGGCAACTTCGCCAAACCGTGCGGCGATCGACTCGGCGAGGGACGCGTCGTCGGTGAGGCAGACCGCCCACGCGAGTGGGTCGTGCTCGAGCTGCGACACGAGATCGGCGGCAACCATGTCAGGGTCAGCGCCTGCGGTCGCGATCACCACGATCTCGCTGGGCCCGGCGAGTTGATCGATACCGACAGCGCCGAAGACCTCGTGCTTGGCGAGCGTCACAAAGACATTGCCGGGTCCGACGATCATGTCGACTCGCTCGATGCTTTCCGTTCCGAAGGCAAGCGCCGCGATCGCCTGAGCGCCGCCGGCGACGACTACCTCGCGCACGCCCAGCAGATGCGCCGCGGCCGCGACCAGCGTATGCACGCCACCCGAAGGCGCGGGAGGGCTGGCCACCACGACCTCTTCGACGCCGGCAACCTGCGCGGGAATGACCGACATGAGTACGGTGCTGGGATAGGCGGCGCGCCCACCGGGCACGTAGCATCCGACCCGCCCGAGCGGCACCGGGTGCAGCCAGGCTCCGCCCGCGCCGCGGTCGAGCATGTCCAGCTGCAGGGCATGAAACCCGCGGATGCGCTCGGCCGCAGCGGCGAGCGCATTGCGCAGCGGTTGCGCCAGACCATCCCACGCCGCCTGCAACGCCACAGCCCCGACGTGGACCGACTCGACGTCGACACCGTCGATCCGATAGGTCCACTCACGGAGCGCGGCGTCGCCGCCGGTGCGGACGTCGGCGATGATCTCGCGCACGGCGTCCCGCGCGCCGATCTCGCGGTGAAAGAGCTGCTCCAGGCGCTCCGCCGTTGCCGGGTCGATATCGGTCGCCGAGACGCCGTCGCGGCGGCGCTCGTCGATGACGGTTCGGAATCGCGCGGCGTCGAGCCGGGCGAGTTCGATGCTCATGCCGCACCGGCGGCGAGCCGCTCGGTCACGGCGCGCCGCAACGCGACCGCCAGCGCTCCCACCGACTCGTTGCGAGTCTTCAGTGCCGCATGGTTGGCGATGAGCCGGGCGGTGGACGTTCCCGCTTCGGCGACCTCGACAAGATTGTTCGCCGCGAGCGTCCGTCCGGTCGCGGTGATGTCGAGCACGCAGTCCGCGAGCCCGGTCAGCGGCGCGAGCTCCACGGATCCGTGCAAGCGGACCACCACAACATTCAACGAGCGTGCTGCGAAGAAGCGGCGCGCGGACACCGGGTACTTGGTCGCAACCCGCAGGGAAAGCGGCCACACCCCTCGTGCCAGAGCACTGTCGCGCGGTGCCGCGAGCACCAGCCGGCATCCGCCGAATTTGAGGTCGGCGAGCTCGTAGCACTCGCGGCTGGTCTCCCAGAGGATGTCCTTGCCGACGATGCCGCATTCGCAGCCGCCCATCTCGACGTAGACCGGCACATCCGTCGGTCGCACCTTCACAAAGACGTTGTCGCCGTCTCGAATGCTCAGCTCCCTGTCGAATCGCGCAGGATCGAGTCGCGCGGCGCCCGCAGCGCCCAGCAGGCTGCACGCGCTCTCGAAGAGCGCTCCCCCCGGGAGTGCGATCCGTAACCCCTTCATGGCGTGCCCGCGGTGAGCGCGGTGACCGCGGCGCCGATGCTTCCACGCTCCTCGTGTCCGCCGCGCGACCAGCGAACTCCGGAGCTGCTCACCTGAACGTCGCCGTCACCGCCGGCCACGAGATCGCACGCGCACGCAACTTCCTTGCGGCGTAGCGCGCGCGCGAGCTCCAGCGCATCGGCATGCGCATCGCGCTCCCAGCTGACCTGCAGCACAGTCGGTGCGGGGAGGGCGCCGGCGCGACGGACGATGCTGTCGTGGCAGCGATCAACGTGAAGAACGAAGCCCGTTGCCGGCAGCGGAGTGCCGAAACGAGACAGCAACGTGTCGTAGCGTCCGCCGGACCCAAGCGCGAAGCCCGAGTCCACGCTGAACACCTCAAACGTCGGACCCGTGTAGTAGTCCCAGTCACGAACGGCGCCAAGATCCAGGTGCACGCGGTCCGTGATCGCGTGCGCCTCGAGCAGGTCCCACAGTTGGGCGAGCTCCTGAAGCGCTCGATGCGGCCGTTCGCCGCGGAGTCCACCGGCGGCGGTGTCGAGGATCTCGCGCCCACCGCGAAGCGTGGGAAACGCCAGCAGCAGGCGCCGCTCAGCGTCGGCGGCATCGGTCGCTTCCAGGGCGGACTCGACCGCGACGAGGTCGCGTCTTGCCAGCGCGGCGAGCACCTCCTCGCGCGCGGTTGCGTCGAGACCCGCCGAATCCAGCAGCCCGGGGATGAAATCCGCATGCCCGACATCGACCTGAATGTGCTCGACTCCACCGCGCTCCAGCGCCGCCGCGGCCAGCGCGATGCACTCGGCGTCGGCGGCCAGACCGTCAGCGCCGATCAGTTCGCAGCCCGCCTGGAGGCTCTCGCGTCGCCGTCCCGCGTTGAGCGCACGGTTGCGCAACACCGAACCCGCATAGCAGAGGCGCAGCGGAAATGGTCCCTCGTGCAGTTGCGTGGCGACCACGCGAGCGACGCTGACGGTGCGCTCGCCCACGAGCGCGAGCAACGCGCCGTCCGAATCCATGAAGCGAAAGAGCGCGGACTGCTGCGCGCCACCCACCCCTGCGGCGATGGTGCCCACAGGTTCGATGAGCGGCGTGACCACAAAACCGTATCCCCATGCCTCGAAGGTCTCGATGAATCGATCGGCGATCAGCCGGCGGCCGGCGGCCGGACCGACGAGATAGTCGGCGAACCCGTCAGCGCGGCCACGAAACGCGGCGCCGGAGGGTAGCGCTTCAAGGCCTGTCATGCGGGGATTCTACGTGCCACTCAAGGTTTACCCGTTGAGGCTGGAGATGACGGCGAGCACGCGGTCGGTCGCCTGCCCGTCACCGACGGTGATCCGCAGAGCCCCGTCGAGACCCGGAAGCGCGAAGTGTCGCACGAGGATCCGCGCGTTCCGCAGGCGTTCGGCGACGGTGGCCGCCGTGATCCCGCGAGGCGGCGACGCGAAGACGAAGTTGGCAGCGGAGGGTTCCACGCTCCATCCGAGCGCGCGAAGACGGTCGCGCAGACGCGCGCGCTCGCGAAGCACCGTGTCGACGATCAACTGGTGATGCTCGCGGTCTTCGAGCGCGGCGACCGCCCCCGCGATCGCGCAACGATCGACCGGATAGGAGTCGCGCACCGCGTTGAGGTCGGCGATCACAGCCCGGTCGCCAAGTGCGTATCCGACGCGAAGTCCGGCGAGCGCGTGCGACTTCGAAAGGGTCCGGATGACCAACCAGTTCGGATGTGCGCCGAGGAGTGGAATGCACGACGCCGGCGCGAAATCACAGTAAGCCTCATCGATGGCGACGATGCCTTCGGCATCGCGCAGCGCCGTCTCCAGCGCGGCGGGCTCGATCCAGTGCCCGGTCGGAGAATTCGGGTTGACGACGACGCGCAACGCGGCAGGGCGCCGGGCAAACTCCGGAGGGAGCGAGCCCGCGGGCTCGAGCGCCACCGGATCGTCGCGGACCGAGAAGAGCGCCGCCAGCACCGGGAGCAGCGAGTATCCCGGCTCGGTCCGTACCACTGTGTCGCCGGGCGACGCGTAGGCTCGAAAGCAGCAGTCGAGGACCTGGTCGGCGCCGTTGGCGACGAACACCTCCTCCGCCTCGAGGCCGTGCAGCCCCGCGAGCGCGCTCCGCAGCGGCTCGGCCACCGGGCTCGGATACCGCGCCAGGTCGGCGGCCGCGTGCGCCACAGCCGCGGCCACCGTCGCCGAGGGCGGCAGCGGGGACTCGTTGCTGTTGAGCTTCAACCAGCCTTCGGCGTCCGCCGGCTGCTCGCCTGGTGTGTATCCGAAGTCGGCGCCGAGTGACGCGCGCAGGAACCTCGACACGGCGTGATCAGGAGGGTGCCGGCGTCTTCTGCATGGCTGGCGCAAGGATAGGTTGTTGACGCGACGGATCGAGCGCTGCTAGGCTTCAACCGTCGTGCAGTCACCCGTGCGCCTTGCCAAAAAAGCCGTCTCGCTCCCGAGGAGTGGGTTCCTTTGCGCACGGATGAGGTGACGGCGACCAGTTAGCCCGGATCAGATTCCGCGAAGAGCCCCTTCCTCGAAGGGGCTCTTTTCTTTTGTCCACCAGCACATTTCGGAAGACATGAGCATCACCTCGTTCCGCATCATCGACAGCACGCTCCGCGAGGGCGAGCAGTTTGCGCTCGCGCACTTCACCGTCGAAGAAAAGCTGGCGATCGCAGCCGCGCTGGATCGGTTCGGCGTCGACTACATGGAACTCACCTCACCGGTGGCATCACCGCGATCCGAATCCGACCTTCGCACACTGGCTCGAACCGAGCGGCGCTTTCGCCTGCTCACGCATGTTCGATGCAACCTCGACGACGCGAGACTCGCCCTGGACACCGGAGTTGATGGCGTCGACGTTCTGATCGCCACGTCGTCACGGCTCCGACCCGTCTCGCACGGGATGAGCATCGACGAGATCGTCGAGATCGGGACGGCGGTCGTCGGCGAGATCCGCGGGGCAGGGTGCCAAGCGCGCTTCAGCACCGAGGATTCGTTTCGATCCGATCCAGACGACCTGGTGCGCATCTACCGCGCCATCGACCGTGCCGGCGTTGATCGCGTCGGACTCGCCGACACCGTCGGGGTCGCCACCCCACCGCAGGTCCACGAACTCGTGTCGCTGGTGCGGCGCAACGTGGGATGTGACATCGAGTTCCACGCCCACGACGACACCGGGTGTGCGGTAGCCAACGCGCTCGCCGCACTCGAAGCCGGTGCGACCCACGTGGACACGACCATCCTCGGCATCGGGGAACGCAACGGCATCGTCCCGCTCTCCGCGATGATGGCGAGGCTGGTGACCGTCCAGCCCGAGCTCGTCGAGCACTACCGCCTCGAGATGCTCCCCGAGCTCGACGCCATGCTCGCGGAGATGCTCGGAATCACCGTCCCGTTCAACGCGGCGGTGACGGCGCCGACCGCCTTCCACCACAAGGCGGGAATGCACACCAAGGCGGTGCTCGTCGATCCGGGCGCTTATGAGGTTCTCGATCCGGCGCGGTTTGGGCGCGAGCGCAGCATTCTCGCCGGACACCGGCTCGCCGGCCGGCACGCGATCGGCGATCGTGCCACGGCGCTCGGCGTTCGTCTCGACGATGACCGTCTGCGATGCCTCACCGCCGAGGTGAAGCGCCGTGGCGACGACGGCCCGCTCGATGTCGCGACGCTCGATGAATTGATCGTCAGCTGGGCTCAGGCGTAGGGGGACGAGATGGGAACCATCACCGAGGAACTGTTCAGCCGCCGCCTGGGTCGCCCCATCCGTGGAGGCGACACCGTCATCGCCGAGGTGGACGTCGCCATGGCCCACGACGTGACCGGGCCGCTCGCCATCGAGGCGTTCAGAAGTCTCGACCTGCCCCTCTGGGACGCCACGCGCATCGTCTTCAACTTCGACCACGTCATGCCCGCCAACACCGTTGCCGCCGCTGAGTTGCACCGAGTCATCCGCGAGTTCTGCGTCGAGCACTCGATCACCAACCTGTTCGCGGAGGGTATCTGCCACCAGGTGATGGTCGATCGGCGGCTCGCGCGCCCGGGCGGCATCGTCGTCGGCGCCGACTCACACAGCACGACATACGGGGGTCTCGGGTGCTTCGCGACCGGCCTCGGCTCGACGGACATCGGCGTGGTCTTCGCCACCGGAAAGACCTGGTTCCGCATCCCCGAGACGATCCGCATCGAGGTGCACGGGGCGCTTTCGAGGGGCGTCTACGCGAAGGACCTTGCCCTGCACGTGATCGCGCGGATGGGAGCCGACGGCGCCGACTACTGCGCGGTGGAATGGGGAGGCGACGCGGTCGCCGCGATGAGCGTGGACGAGCGGCTGACCCTGTGCAACCTGAGCACCGACTTCGGCGCCAAGACCGGGATCGTGGAACCCGACGCGGTCACGTTCGCCCACTCCGGCGGTGAGCCCATCGACCTGCGCCCGATCCGTGCCGGCTACGTGCAGACGCTCGCCGTCGACGCTGAACGGCTGCGACCGCAGGTGGCGGTGCACCCGAGCATCGACAACGTGCACGACATCGACGAGGTGTCGGGCACGCCCCTCGACGAGGTCTTCATCGGCAGCTGCACCAACGGCCGCCTCAGCGACCTCGCCATCGCAGCATCAATCCTGTCCGGTCGCGCAGTACATCCAACCACGCGGACCATCGTCGTGCCGGCGTCGCGCGGGGTATACCTCGAGGCACTCAGCGCCGGCTACATCGAGATCTTCGCCCGAGCGGGTGCGCTCGTCCTGAATCCCGGATGCGGGCCGTGCCTGGGGCGCCAGCACGGCGTGGTCGGCCCGGGCGAGCGCGTGCTCTCGACGAGCAATCGCAACTACCCCGGTCGGATGGGCAGTCCGGATGCGCAGATCTTCCTGGCATCGCCGGCGGTGGCAGCCGCATCCGCCTTGACAGGCGCGATCACCGACCCAGCCACGCTGGAGGCTGTCGCATGAGCGGCCGTGTCTTCCTGCTCGGCGACGGGATCAGCACCGACGCGATCATGCCGGGGCGATACAACGTCACCACCGATCCCGATGCCCTGCGGCGCAGCTGCCTCATCGAGGCTCGGCCCGACTTCGTCGAAACCGTGCAGCCCGGTGACGTCATCGTGGCCGGGCGCAACTTCGGTTGCGGCAGCTCGCGCGAACACGCGCCGCTCTCGATCAAGCGCAATGGCATCGCGGCGGTGGTCGCGGCCAGCTTTGCACGCATCTTCTATCGCAACGCGGTGAACATCGGCCTGCCCGTGATCCGCTGCGTGGATGCGCACCGTGTGCTCCGCGACGGCGACGAGGTGTCCGTCGACGCGCTCACCGGGACGATCACGACGGCGACGTCGACTCTGCACGGCGAACCGCCGTCAGGCGTCGCACTGCGCATCATCGAAGCCGGATCGCTGGTCGATCTGATCAGGCAGGGCGGCTGGCCTGCGCTCGAGGAGGAACGACGTGTGTCCTGAATGCGACGCGCGGGTTACCGTCGACGCTGATGCCGAGCGCGGGGAGGTCGTGACCTGCCCCGAGTGCAACGCGGAGCTCGAGGTGGTCGGGCTCGATCCTCCACGCTTCGTGCTCGCTCCGCCCGAAGAAGTCGACTGGGGTGAGTGATCAGATGCACGTCGGCTTGCTGTGTTCACGCATCCGCGTCGAGGAGAAGTTGCTGCGCGATGCCCTCGCGTATCGCGGCGTCGCTGTCGAGATCGTTGACGACCGCGACCAGACCTTCACCCTCGCGGAGCCCGTCAGGCGGTGGGACGCGGTGCTCGAGCGGAGCATCTCGCAGACCCGCGGGCTGGCGGTGACGCGGGTTCTCGAATCGTGGGGTGTGCCCACCGTCAACCGTTATGCAGTCGCCGCCACCTGCGCCAGCAAGCTCGACACGTCGGCTGCGCTCGCCGCGGCGGGTGTTCCCGTGCCGGCCACGGCCATCGCGTTCACCCCGGAGGCGGCGCTGCGCGCGGCCGAGGAGCTCGGATACCCCGTCGTGGTCAAGCCGGTGACCGGGTCGTGGGGCAGGCTGCTGGCGAAGCTCAACGATCGCGACGCCGCTGAAGCCCTGTTCGAGCACAAGGCCGTGCTCGGAGGCCCGGAGCACTCGGTCTTCTACATCCAGCGGCACATCGACAAGCCCGGGCGCGACCTCCGCGCGTTCGTCGTCGGCGATGAGGTCATCTGCGCCATCTATCGCGAATCAGATCACTGGGTCACCAACACGGCTCGTGGCGCCACCACGCGCGATTGCCCGGTCGACGCTACCCTGCGCCGGCTTTCGCTGGAGGCTGCCGCGGCGGTGGGAGGGGGTGTGCTTGCCATCGACCTGCTCGAGGACCGCGATCGCCTGGTCGTCAGCGAGGTCAACGCGACCATGGAGTTCAAGAACTCGATCGACGTCACCGGGGTCGACATCCCCGGACGCGTCGCCGACCACGTTCGCGAGGTCGCGCGCGGGGCACCGGTGGCCGTGGGTGGCTGACGTGGCAATAGCATCAGGCGTCGCGACCGGCACGCGCATCGACGTCGCGGAACTGCTGAGCGCGATGCTCGCCGTGCCCAGCCCGAGCGGCGAGGAGGACGCGGTTGCGTCGCTGCTCGTTTCGCGCCTTCTGCACGCCGGGTTCGATGTCGACGTCGACGCTGCGGGCAACGTCGTCGCGGCGTGGGGCGAAGGCCCGGAGACGATCGCCCTCGTCGGTCACCTGGACACCGTCCCCGGGCACATCGACGTCCGCCGTGACGGCGATCTGCTCCATGGACGTGGAGCGGTGGACGCCAAGGGGCCGCTCGCGACCGCCATCGCCGCGGTCAGCCGGCAGCCACGCGACGGTGCGCGGCGCTTCGTGATCGTGGGCGCCGTCGAGGAGGAAACGTCTTCGAGCGGGGCTCGCCACATCGCCGAGTCGATGGCGGCCCCCTCGGCCCTGGTCATTCTCGAGCCGAGCGGGTGGGACGCCGTGACCATCGGATACAAGGGGAGCCTGCGGCTCCGCGCGAGCGTGGATCAGCCGCACGCGCACGGCGCCGGCCGCGAGCCGAGCGCGCCTGACCGTTGCATCGATGTGGTTCGCGCGCTGGCGGACGGCGCGGCATGGTCGAACGGTGACGCAGGGGTCTTCGATCGCGTCGACGTCCGGGTGCTCAGCTTCGACTCGTCGAGCGACGGGCTCAACGACCGGGCGAGCGTGGATCTCGGGATCCGGACGCCACCCGGTTACGACGTGGATCGGCTCATCGAGGTCGCTCGTGCGGGCGCGCCGTCCCTCGCACTCAGCGTTGTGGGGTGCGAGCCGGGTGTCCGCACCGACCGCGGAACTCCCCTGGCACGCGGGTTCATCCGCGCCATACGCACCCAGGGAGGCGCGCCGCGATTCAAGCTGAAGACCGGGACGTCCGACCTCAATATCCTCGTGCCCGCCTGGGGTTGTCAGGCGGTCGCGTACGGCCCCGGCGACTCCCAGCTCGACCACACACCTCGCGAGCACGTCTCGATTGCGGAGCTGGAACGCGCGGTCTCGGTGCTCGAAGCTGCGCTGGGGGCGCGGTGATCCGGGCAGTCGTGGTCGGGGGCGCGGGCTACGCGGGCGGCGAGGTGTTGCGTCTGCTCGCCGGCCACCCAGAGGTCGAGGTGGTTCAGGTGACCTCCGAACGGCTTGCCGGCAAGCCGGTTGCCTCGGTACACCCGCCACTGCGCGGCCGGACCGAGTTGCGCTTCTCGTCAAGCGACACGTTGCGCGACGCCGACGTCGTCTTCGCGGCAATGGGCCATGGCGAATCCAGCAGGGCCATCGACCAACTCCGTGCGACGGCGCCGGTCGTGATCGACCTCGGGGCGGACTTCCGGCTGCGCGACCCCGAGGACTATCCGCGCTGGTACGGCTGGACCCATCCATCGCCCGAGTCGCTCGGCACCGCCGTGTACGGCCTCACCGAGATGCATCGATCCGAGATCGCGTCGGCGTCGCTCATCGCGGCCGGGGGGTGTCTCGCGACGGCGTCCATCCTCGGCCTGGCCCCCCTGGCGTGCGCCGGGCTGCTCGACCCGGCGGCTCCCCTCGTCGTCGAGGCGAAGGTCGGCTCCTCAGCGGGCGGTGCGCAGGCGGGCCAGGCGACCCACCATGCGCATCGGAGTGGCGAGACCCGCTCGTATGCACCCACGGGTCACCGGCACACTGCTGAGATCGTCCAGGAGCTCCACCTTGGTGCGCAATCCCCTGGAGTCGCATTCTCGGCAACCGCCGTCGAGGCGGTTCGAGGCGTGCTGATCACCGCCCATGCGTTCATCAACGCCGACCTCGACGATCGAGAGCTGTGGCCGGTCTATCGATCGCGCTACGCATCCGAGCCGTTCATTCGCATCGTCAAGTCCCGGAGCGGCTTGCACCGCTCCCCGTCTCCCAAGCTGCTGGCCGGGACGAACTATTGCGATGTCAGCTTCGAGCGCGATCCGCATTCGCGCCGCGTTGTGGTCACCGCCGCACTCGACAACCTCGTCAAGGGATCGGCAGGTCAGGCGGTGCAAGCATGCAACGTCCGGCACGGGTACCCCGAGACGCTGGGTCTCGACTTCGGCGGCCTGTACCCGATCTGATGATCGTCGTGAAGATCGGCGGCAGCGTCCGCCGGCTCGACCCGCTCCTCGAGGACATAGCGACCACCACCGAACAGACCGTGGTCGTCCACGGCGCCGGCAGGGCGCTCGACGACCTCTCCACACGTCTGGGCAGCCCGCCACGGATGGTCGAATCGGAGCGCGGCGAGGTGAGTAGATTCACCGACGCGACAACCATGGACCACTTCCTGATGGCGTACGCGGGCAGAGCGAACAAGCGAATCGTCGAGCGGATGCGCCAGCTCGGCGTCAACGCCTTCGGCATGTGTGGTCTCGACGGCGGCCTGGTTCGGGGCACACGGCGCCCCGCCCTGCGCATTCGCGAGAACGGCCGCACCAAGGTGCTCCATGACAACCACGTGGGAAGCATCGACTCGGTCGACACAACACTCCTCGGCCGGCTGCTCGCGGCCGGTGTGACGCCGGTGATCTGCCCACCGATCGCGGCCGAGGACGGGACCGCGATCAACGTCGACGGGGACCGGCTGGCCGCCGAGATCGCCGTCGCCATGGGGGCGAGCGTGCTGATGATCTTCGCCGACACGCCGGGCCTGCTCCGCGACCCGTCCGACGAGACGAGCCTGATCGGACGGCTCTCGACCAGCGACGCGGAGCAGCTCATTCCCGCCATCGGAGGCAGGGCGCGGGTCAAGCTCCGCGCCAGCCGCGAGGCGCGGCTTCGCGGCGTTGGCGCCGTGTGCGTCGCCGATGGGCGAGTGCAGCGCCCGCTGTTCAGCGCGCTGTCCGGCGCGGGAACCTGGGTGCGCTAGCGACCTGTCCCGGTACCCTGACGGCCACGTCCATGGTCCAGCGTTCTTTTCTCGAGCGATCGAACACGATCGCCTTCGCCCATCGCGGGGGCGGCGGCGAGGCTCCCGAGAACACGTTGCCCGCCTTCGAGGCCGCGGTGGCGATGGGCTACCGGTACCTCGAGACGGACGTCCACGTCACCGGCGACGGCGTCCTGCTTGCTTTCCACGACAGCAGCCTGGACCGCCTCACCGATCGGGCCGGAAGGATCAACCGGCTGTCACTCGCCGAAGTACGCGAGGCCGACGCCGGGTACACATTCAGCCTGGACGGGGGGCTCACCTTCCCGTTCCGCGGCACCGGAGTCGTCATCCCGACGCTCGAGGAGCTGCTCACGCGCTGGGACGACGTGTCGCTCAACATCGACGCCAAGGCGGACGACACCGTCGCGCCGCTGGTCACACTCATCACCCGCCTCAACGCGTTCGACCGGGTGTGCATCGGGTCGTTCTCCGACCGCCGGGTGGCACGCATCCGCGCGCTTGCGCGTGGCCGCATCTGCTCGTCCATGGGTCAGGTCGCCAGCGCGATGGCGTACGCCGCGTCGAGAACGGGAATCATGCCGCGCTTCCACGCCGACTGCCTCCAGGTGCCGCAGCGGTGGGGCAAGCTGCAGATCGACCGGCGCTTTGTGAAGGCGGCCCACCGGGCCGGGCTTCCCGTGCACGTCTGGACCGTGGACGACGAGGCGCAGATGGAGCTCCTCCTCGACCTCGGCGTCGACGGCATCATGACCGACCGCCCGCGCGCCCTCAAACGGGTGCTCGAGGGGCGGGGTCTGTGGTGACCGGGCTGGAAGACTATCGTGGGGTCGATGCTGCCATCTGACCCCGGGGTGGAGTACATCCCGGCCGCCGATGCATCCGACTGGTACCTGCCCGATGAGCATCTGCGCTGGCTGACTCGCCGGACCGTTGGCGAGGCGCTCTGGCCGGTCGCCGACGGAGCCCTCCGCGAACTCGGGTTGCTGGTGCCCGCGGTGATCGAACCGCTGGCTCGTGCCGCGGACCGGCACCCGCCGGTGCTGCGCTCCTACAACGGCCGAGGCGAGCGCATCGATGAAATCGAGTTCCACCCGGCCTACAAAGAGCTCGAGTCGACGGTGCTCGGGTTCGGCACGGTTCGCGCCGCATATTCCCCGGGATGGCGCGGGCTCGAAGAGCGGGCGCCGCGAAGTCTGGTCACCGCGATGCTGTACCTCGTGCTCGAGTCGGACCAGGCAATCACCGGATGTCCCATCGGGATGATGGACGCCGCGGCGCGCTGCCTCGAACGCAATGACACCGCCCTGGCCGAGCGCTTCGTTCCGGGCATCGCCGACGACACCGGCCATCACCTGACGGTCGCCATGTTCCTGACGGAGAAGGCCGGGGGATCCGATGTCGGCGCCAACGAAAGCGTTGCGACCCCCGCGGGCGACGGCACCTGGCGCCTCTCCGGCGAGAAGTGGTTCGCGAGCTGTGCGCACAGCGACCTCATCCTCGTGCTCGCGAGACCGCGGGGCGCGCCGCCGGGGCCGCGAGGCCTGGGTCTCTTCCTCATGCCACGACTGCTCGAGGACGGGACGCGCAATTCGTTCGTCATCCACCGCCTCAAGGAGAAGTTCGGCACGCACGCGATGGCCTCCGCCGAGGTCGGCTTGCGCGAAGCCTTCGCCTGGCAGGTCGGGGCCATCGATCGCGGTCTGCCGCAGATGATGGACATGGTCAACGCCACCCGGATCGGGATCGCCACCGCGACCGCAGGCGCCATGCGTCGCAGCGCATTCGAGGCGTTGAACCACACCGCCGGTCGATCGACCTTCGGGCGCCGGCTCGACCTGCACCCGTTGATGCGCGACACGCTGGCGGACCTGGTGGTGGATTCGGTTGCCGGGCTCTCCGCCGCCATGGGCGTCGCAGAGCTTTCCGATGCCGCAGACTCCGGCGATCAGGACGCTGCGTCCGCGCTGCGACTGCTGACCCCGCTCTTCAAGATGCACGGCACCGAACGCGCGCGCGTCTGCGCCACCGAAGGCATGGAGGTGCGCGGTGGCAACGGGTTCATCGAAGACTGGCCGGATGCGCGACTCCTGCGCGACGTGTACGTGCACGCGATCTGGGAGGGGTCGGGCAACGTCATCGCGCTCGACGTGCAGCGCGCCATCGAGCACGGCGCGCTCCCCGGCTACCTCGGCGATACCGAACGCCGCGCCGAGGCCGTGTCGAGCGGCGGAGCCGTCGCCCCGCTGGGCGGCGTGCTCATCGACGCGCTGCAACGCGTCGACGTCCAGCTCCGTGCGTTGCACGACTCCGGCGACCCGGACGCCGGGCAGCTCCCGCTGCGACGCATCGCCCGGCGCATGGCGATCCTGGCGATCGGCGCACGGCTCGCCGAGCAGGCCAACCAGTTCGCGGCCGACACCGGCAGCGGCCGCCTCGGTTGGATCGCGTCGCGGTACCTGTCCCGTCTGGGCGGGGAGCCGGCGCTCGCGGAGCTTGCCGACGACGCCTCATGGCTGGCGCACGCAGACGCGCTGCTGCACGGAGGCGAGGTGCCGCTGTCGGTGGCTTCGGAGGCGGCGCGACGGACGGCCGCCGCGCCGGGAATGCCCGGCGC
>Ga0209380_10001005_pt1 | contig 19642 bp, 23 predicted proteins | sample HubBroMetageWFT6_FD_188347 | JGI IMG/M metagenome (GOLD analysis project Ga0209380, IMG submission 188347) | Warmed and freeze-thawed soil microbial communities from the Hubbard Brook experimental Forest, New Hampshire - Hubbard Brook CCASE Soil... | ecosystem: Environmental > Terrestrial >...
GCTAGGCCCTGAACCCCACGAATAGGTGGGTGCCCTGCGCCTGCTTTCAGGCTATCCAGCGGGCCGAAGCCAACGGACGGCACAAGGGCAGGACGACGCGGGCTCCCTGGGATCCAGTGTTGGTTCAAATAGGCTTTCGCGCGACACGTGCGTCGCAGGCCTACTCCAAACCCGATTGTATCAGGAAAATTCAGTGCAGCGATTTCAGGTAGCTTACGATCTGCCAGCGACGTTGCTCCGGCAATCCCGACCAGGAAGGCATTCCCGCCCATACATTTCCGTTGCGCAAAAACCATTCCAATTCTCCCGGCGTTGCGCGTTGCACATAGGGCAAATGAAGATTCAGGGCGCGGCCAATGCCGCGGGCGTGCGCACCGTGGCATTCGGCGCAGTGCTGCATAAAAAGCTTTTTGCCAGCGAGGACCGCATCTGGCTGATCTTCGTAAGGATTCTTCCACTCGCGAGTTTTAGCCGGTGCTTGTGCAATCGCCTGCAACACTCCACGGTCGTCAGTTTCGTGTTCATGACTCCCATTCGGATTCGGGCTTGCCTCTGAGCCCAAGACCGCCATGCCGAATGCAATTGAGCAAACAAGTAGAAATTTGGATAGAGTTTGGCGATTCATCGGAACCAACTCCTCACCTTGCGGCCAAAGCCTTCAATTTCGTAAGACACACCCCAACGAAGCAGAAAAGTATGGCTGTTGCTGTTCAGGCCGAATCCTGGCGAGACGCGAAACGAGACTCCATTAGGCAATTCCCACGCCACAATTTGTGCGGCGTAGTGCGATGTTCCGGACATCGAGAGGTTCCACGAGGCTCCCAGGCCCCCATAAAATTCCGCGCCCACCAGAAAATTTTCGAGACACAAATTACAGACCTCGGGCGCGGCCGCAAGTCGTAACGGACGGCTGGCCCCGGCGGCATACCCAAACTCCCACGGATCGTGCCCCAGGTTTTTTTCTGCAATAAAATTTTCGGAAATATTCCAACCTTTATAATCGCTCGATAGGATGAGCTTGGTCTCCAGTTCGTGCTGATGGTCTTTGCTCGCAATCGCATTGCGAATGGCGTGGTCCGCCTGGGTGTCAAAGCCAACCACCTCAATCATGGTTTTATCCGCGCCATTTGTGTTCTCGTACTCGACATACAGCACAGGGTTGATCCAGTGCTCGCGCATCAACGGACGAAACCGATTCTCCCAGCGAAAGCCGGTGAAAAGCGCGCTATCGCCGAACGTCCCTTGTGAATCCAAGTAAAATTCCGATGTCCACCAAGCCTTCACGCCATATTCGAATTCCACCCATGGCGCGATGAAGTCGTTTCCACCGGTTTGCGTTGCATAGTTGGTCGAGAGTTCAATTTCCAGATTCCCCGGTTCCTCAAGGTGATGAGAATAGGTGACAAAATAGGGAGTTTCTTGGGCGCCCGCACGTTGTGGAATGATCAGCCCTGCGAAAAATAAATAGAAGAACAAACCAACACATAGTCGCGCGTAAGTTCGTCTCCACGAACTATCGCAGAGCGCTGCAGAGATGAAACGCAGAACTTTCAAAATTTGGCGGTCCTTTCTAGTTGAAACTAGTTTTCAACTGGACCAGAAGGTAATTCAGTTGAAACTAAGTGTCAAGAAGAAATCTTGGAGAAGAACTAAGCTTTGCCGGCTGCATTCGGCGCAAACGGCTGATTACGACTTCGCGCAGCGATTCCTATAGAACTTTCTCCCAGCCCCTTGATTGCAGGACATAATTCAGATAGCTTTGCAAAGCGCAGTGAGGCACATGTGAACATCGGTATACGTAAGGCTGGCCAAGCCACGATTCTCGATCTGGACGGGCCGCTAAAACTCGGCGAAGCCGAAGAATCCTTTCGTAATCAGATTCAGCAGCTCATAGACGCAGGCTCCACTCACGTGGCTGTAAATCTTGCAGGTGTTACGGAACTGGATAGCTCTGGAATTGGTGCCTTGGTCCGTGCGTTCACCACGCTAAAGCGCGCCGGCGGTAAGTGCACCTACTTTTCTCCCAATAAGCGCGTGGTCATGCTTTTAAAAATGGTCAGGCTCGATACGGTTTTGGATATCTCGCCAGACGAAGCTACAGCGCTCACCCGTATTTAAGGTTTCGCACTCCTGAAACAATTTCCAATGGGGACTTCAGTGAGGAGTGGTGCGCCCGAGTCCAGGCGACTGAAATTGCAGATTTAGCGGCGATCGAGCGCGGGATGCCGGACGTCGCGGCCCGCCACGAAATAAATAACGTCTTCCGCGATGTTGGTGGCATGATCTCCAATACGTTCGATGTTTTTCGCCACTAGAACCAACTCGAACGCGGTGAAAACTACCGCCGAATTTTCCATCATGTAAGTAAGCAGTTCGCGAAAAAGCTGATCGCGCAAACGATCCACTTGATCGTCCCGTTGCAACACACTATGCGCAAGTTCGATATCTCCGCGCACCAGCGCGTTCAAGCTGTCGCGAACCATGCCTTCGGCCAGTTCACTCATGCGCGGCAAATCCACGTACGGTTTCACTTGTGGATGCCGCAGAATACGCATCGCTGACTGTGCGATGTTCACCGCTTGATCTCCAATGCGCTCGAGATCCCCGTTGATCCGCGATACCGCCAGCAAAAAACGAAGATCGGCCGCCATGGGCTGCTGTAAAGCCAAGAGCCGCTGTACGCGCTCATCGATCTCAATCTGAATCTCGTTGATGGCGTCTTCCTCGGTCAGCACCGTCTCGGCGAGATTTTCTTCGGCGTCCAGCACGGCATGAATAGCCTGATGGACCGCTCGCTCGGCAAGGCTTCCCATCCACAGCAGTCGCTGTTTCAGTTCTTCGAGATCCCGTTCAAAATGTCTTTCCATTTTCTTCAGTCCCTTCCGACTGCTAGTGCCAAAATTCCCAGCCAATACATCTCGACGAACTCAGCTCATCCAAAGCGGCCGGTAATGTAGGCCTCTGTGCGAGGATCCTTCGGCGTTGTGAATAATTTTGATGTTTCGCTGTGCTCGATCAATTTGCCATCGAGCATGAACGCCGTGAAATCGCTGGCGCGCGCTGCTTGTTGCATATTGTGCGTGACGATCGCCATGGTACAGCTATCTTTGAGGTGGAACATCAATTCTTCAATCTTCGCCGTGGTTACCGGATCGAGAGCCGAGCATGGCTCGTCGAGCAAAAGCACTTCAGGGTTCACAGCCAATGCGCGCGCAATGCACAATCGCTGCTGCTGTCCGCCCGAGAGCGCGAATGCCGACTTATGCAGATAGTCCTTAACTTCTTCCCAGAGTGCCGCACGGTGTAGGCTGCTCTCCACTAGATCGTCAAGCCGTCCTTTATAACCATTGATTCGAAGACCGTAAGCCACATTTTCGTAAATGGATTTCGGAAAAGGATTGGGCCGTTGGAATACCATTCCCACGCGGCGCCTTAAATTGACCACATCCATACCGTGAATTTCCTGCCCATCCAACGATATATTTCCTTCCACGCGCGTGTTGCGGATAATTTCATTCATGCGATTCAACGTACGCAAGAACGTCGATTTTCCACATCCCGAAGGCCCGATTAACGCAGTCACTCTGTTAACTGGGATACTCAGGTTTAGCCCGAAAATGGCCTGTTTTGGGCCGTAGAAAAAATTCAGGTCGGAGATCTGAAAGCGCACCGGCGTCTCCTTTTCCGAAGCCATCGAGCGAGTCTCGTTCATCGGCACTTTCGGCGCAAGTTTCGCAGCTGTGGCATGGCTGCCTTCAGATACAGACCACATATCAGACACTCCTGACCGCGCCACCACGGTTCAACAAAAGACGCGCACCCAAATTTGCTACCAACACCAAACCCAGAAGGACCAACCCTGCGGCCCACGCCTGACGGTGCCAATCATCGTATGGCGCAATCGCGTACGTATATATCATTACCGGAAGCGAAGCCGTCGGCTGCCCGAATCCCGGGCTCCAGAAGCGGTTACCGAACGCCGTAAAGAGCAACGGAGCAGTTTCGCCGGCCACGCGGGCAAGTGCCAGCAGCATCCCGGTTAATATGCCCGCTTTTGCGGCAGGGAGCACCACCGTAACGATCGTTTTCCACTTGCTAGCTCCCAGCGCCATCGCGCCCTCGCGCAGGCTGCCAGGCACCGCTTTCAAAAACTCCTCCGTGCTGCGAACCGTTATCGGTATCACCATCATTCCTAATGCCACGCCGCCTGCCAGCGCCGAAAAGTGTTTCACCGGCAGCACCACCAGTGAGTAAGCAAAAATTCCGATCACGATCGACGGCACGCCATTCAGCAAATCCGTGGTGTAGCGAACGACAAACGAAAATGTCTTGCCGCCAAATTCCGCCAGATAAACGCCTGCGAGCAATCCTACCGGCAAACCCATCAGCGCAGCGAGCATCAGCAACTTCAAGCTGCCCACAATTGCGTTGGCCATTCCACCGCCCGTTTCACCAACAGGCTTGGGAAGCTGCGTAAAAAAATTCCAATTTAACGATTTGCCGCCATTCCAGATCAGATATCCCAGAATAAAGAATAAAACGGATACCACACCGAGCGCAGCGATTCCCGTCAACGTTAACATTACGTAATTCAATGCCCTTCGCCACATGATACGCGGATCGCTCATGCAGGGCGTCCTCCTCCGCGTTCAGTGGTGACAATCAGAATCCGTGCCAGGCCATTCAAAATGAACGTAATCAAGAAAAGCACCAAACCCAGCTCGATCAGCGAACTCAAATACAAATCACCGGTCGCTTCCGTGAATTGGCTGGCGATGATCGAAGCAATCGTGTCACCGGGCGATAGCAGCGATGCGGCGATTGTTGGTGCATTGCCGATGACCATGGTCACCGCCATCGTCTCGCCCAAAGCGCGCGCCAACGCCAGAAACACCGAGCCCATGATGCCCGTGCGAGCCCAAGGCACCACAACTTTCCAGGTGGATTCCCAGCGCGTCGCGCCCAACGCCATGGCCGCTTCGCGCTGTTCTCGCGGCACCGTCAGCAAAACTTCCCGCGAAACGGAAATAATGAACGGCACCACCATAATCGCCAGAACAATTCCGGCGGTGAGAAAGCCGACTCCGTAATTAGGTCCACGAAACAGCGCGCCAATGTAAGGAACGTTGCCGACTGTGTTAATCAGCGCCGGGCCAATGGTCGTGCGCATCACCGGCACAACGATAAAAATTCCGAGCAGCCCGTAAATCACGCTGGGCACGGCTGCCAGCAGATCGATCAAAAATGAAATGACGTCGCTTACTTTTCGCGGCGCAAGCTCCGAAAGAAAAATCGCGCTGGCCAAACCGAGCGGCACCGCTATCGCCAACGCTACGGCCGATGTGACTAACGTTCCATATATAAAAGGCGCGGCTCCGAAATTGTCGAAGTTCGGGTCCCATACTTTTGTAAAGAAAAACATCCAGCCAAATTTCGCCCGTGAAAGATGCGAATTCACCCACAGCTCGTACACCAGCATCGAGGTGAGCAGGATGATTCCTGCGGCAAAAATAAGCGTAATCAGGTGCGCAATTTCGTCCCCGCCGCGCAGTCGGCGAAGAAATGCACGAGGCCCCGCTTGTGGCGGGACCTCGTTCACGATGGTAGTGGCCGTAGCAGACATTACTTAATCAGCGAAATCGCCTGGGTCTCCCTCGCGATTACGTCTTTCGGAAGTTGCGAGTAACTCAAACCCTCATTGTATTTTTGACCTTCTGTAAGCATCCATTTCAGAAAATCCTTGATCGCCTCACGCTTCCCGACATCTTGAATTTGTTCAGGAATCAGCAGCCAGGTGAAACTCGAAATGGGGTAAACCTTCGGGCCCGGAGGGTTGGTGATCGAAACGCGGAAGTCTGCCGGAATATTTTTTGCATCCGCGGTCGCCGCAGCGGTCACCCCCGCCAAGTCCGCCTTCACGAAATTGCCCGCCGCGTTCTGAACCTTTCCGTAAGGAATATTGTTCTGCACTGCGTAAATCAATTCGATGTATCCAATCGCGTTCGGAGTTTGCTTCACCAATCCGGTCACGCCTTCGTTGCCCTTGCCCCCTAACCCCACCGGCCAATTGACCGACGTCGCGGCATTGCCGACTTTTTTCTTCCATTCCTCGCTTACTTTCCCCAGGAAATCCGTCCAGATGTAGGTGGTCCCGCTCCCATCCGATCGGTGAACCACAACGATGTCCGCGTTTGGAAGGTTCACGCCCGAATTTGCTTTGGCGATTTCCGGATCGTTCCACTTTGTGATCGTCCCGAGATAAATTCCCGCCAATGCTTTCTGCGTGAAATTCAGTTCTCCGGATACACCTGCAAGGTTATATGTAGGCACCACCGCGCCGAGCACCGTCGGGAAATGCAGGATCTTGAACTTCGCTTGGCTAAGCTGCTCGTCCGACATGGGACCATCAGACGCGCCGAAATCTACAGTCCCCGCTAACAGTTGACGTATCCCACCGCCTGAGCCGATAGATTGGTAGTTAATTTGAACGTTGGGATGCGCGTTATGATAAACGTCAAACCACTTGGAATAAATTGGATACGGAAAGGTAGCCCCCGCAGCATTCAGCAGAATAGTTCCACCTTGCGCTAGAGCGAGTGCGGACAAGCCCAGCGCGAGCGACACGATTAACAGGCTCTTTCTCATAGTCTTAAGTTTCTCCTCTCGTTCCATTTTTGGCTTGGTTTGTTACAGATGTGTTACATCGGAAAGAATGAGTGGTAAAATGCTCCCAAACCGGGCTCGCTGGTTATTGATAAAAAAGGACTTAACTGTGTCCTTCTGGTATTTCCATATACAGCGACTTATTGCAAAGTACTAGCCACGTCCGCGCTGCAAGAAAATTATTCTAAGCTCGTCGTCTGCTCAGTCGAAATCTCCATCTGTTTCGCGCGTCCGTGGCGCACTTCCAGCCCTCGAATCCAGAACAGTATATCTTCGGCGATATTCGTGGCGTGATCCGCGATCCGTTCCAGATGGCGTGAAGCCAGCACGTAATGCAAGTTCGGAGCCGCTAGCGAAGGATCTTGCGTCATGCCGGCCAGCAAAGATTCAAATAAATGATCGCGATACCGATCCACTACGTCGTCACTTTCCAGAACCTGCGTCGCCAATTCAGCATTTTGGTAAATCAAGCCTCCCAGGCATTTCGACACCATCGCGCGCACAGCCGTAGCCATTGGTTCCAGTTCCGTCGGCATCTGAACTTGGCCCATCGCAGCTAATGAAATGGCCCGTTCGCTCAGGTTCACCGCCAGGTCGCCCATACGCTCCAGATCGTTATTGATCTTCAGTGTCGCCACAATGAGCCGCACGTCCGTGTCCAGCAAGTTTCCCTGGCGCAACATTCGAATGGCATGTTCATCGATCGTGATTTCCATTTCGTTGATGCGCGGCTCATTCAGAAATACTTCGCTCGCCAGTTTCTCGTTGCGTTCAAGCAATGCCCACAGCGCTCGATTCACCGATGCTTCCACCGTTCGCGCTTGCGATACCAAGTAATTCACCAAAACGCTTTGGTAAATTCCTTCCGTGCTAGTTTTTGTGGCCGCCATTCCGGTTCCTCCAGGCTAATCGACCGGGCCTGATTAAATATCTCCGCGTACACGATGGCAGGGAAAGGCTGCAACAGAATTAACAGAAGGTGAATGCTTTAAGACAACACTGGCCTTAGGAAGCCAGTGGAATGGAGAAAGAAAATTTCGATCCGCGGCCTACAGCGCTCTCAACCCACAGGCGCCCGCCGTGCGCTTCTACAATATGCTTCGCGATGGAAAGTCCCAGCCCGGTGCCTCCCGCTTCCCGCGAGCGCGCCGCGTCAACCCTGTAAAACCGCTCAAAAATTCTCTCTTGGTCCGCGAGCGGTATTCCAATGCCCGAATCCGCAATCGTTACAGTCGCGTCGTTTGTCCCCACAGATGCTTCTAATTTTATGCGCCCTCCCGCAGGCGTGTATTGAATCGCGTTATCGAGCAAGTTTTGCAATACGTCATGTAACAAGCTGGCGTCTCCGCGTATCGGCGGAATTCCTTCGGGAGCCTCTACCTCAAACGAGATTTTCTTCCGGCTCGCCTTCAATAAAGTAGTCTCCGTGCAGCTTTCAATTAGATCGTGCAACCCGACGGGAAAGAATTCCAATTCAAGTTTGCCTGCCTCAATGCGCGCTAGTTTCAGCAAATCATCCGTCACCCGGGCCAATCGAGCGGCATGTTCGCGAATAATTTCTAAAAAGCGGCGGTTGTTCTTGGGATCATCCAGTGCGCCGGCCAGCAAAGTTTCGGCAAAGCCCTGAATCGCGGTCAGCGGCGTCTTGAATTCATGCGACACATTCGCGACGAAATCCTGTCGCACACGTTCCAGCCTCCGCAACTCTGTAACATCGTGCAACACAACCACGGCTCCAGACGGTTTGTCCTCCGGTCCCGAACGATCCGATTCCAAGGCTTTCACCGGCGCCGCCGTCACCGAAAAATTTTGAGTTTGCACGATTCCCATGGCAATGTCGCTCTGTAGTCCCTCCTCACCTCGCAGTGCTCTCCGAATCAGGCCCAGCAAATCCGAGCTTCGCACCACTTCAATTAACGGGCTGCCTTCACTTGTGGCCGACTGTAAATTTAGGATTTCTGAAAATGCGCGATTGCAAAACACCAGACGCTCCTGCGCATCCACCACCGCCACTCCCTCCACCATGCTTCGAAGGATCGCGCTGGCCCGATTGCGCTCGCTGCTCAACAAGCGTATCTCGCGTTCCAGATGCGCCGCCGTTTGATTCAGAGAGTCCGCCAGGTCGGAAAGTTCGTCACGCCGTCCCACGGCCGGCTCGGGGCGAAAATCCCCGTGCGCTATTCGCGCCGAGAAATCTTTCAGACGTTCCGCACGCGCGCGAAAGGAACCTGCGAAAATCAGCGAGAAGCCGATCCCCGCAAGCAACGAAATCAAAGCAGCAACCAGCAACCGCTCGCGAAGCTCTTTCAACGACAAATCAATTTGGCTTAATGGAAGTTCCAGGCGAATAACGGCAGGCGATCCCGAGGCAGGCTGCAAGCGCTGGGCTCGACTCACAACTTCCCGTTCCCTATCCACCAATTGCCCAAAGCCTTTCGCCAAAGCGTCTTGCACCTCTGGCCCGTTCGCCGGTTTTTCCGATGCGTCCGCGCCGCTCGATGAATCAGCTTGCACGCCGCCGCTCGCATCAAAAATGGTGACGCGCGCTCCGCTTTTCGCCATCCACGCAGTCCACTCCTGCATTTCTTTTGCGTGAGATAAATCCGGAGGATTCGCTACTGCCAGGTTCATTAGCGATGTGAGCTGATCGTTTGCGGATCGAATAGCGTGGCTGCGAACAACTCGCGCAGAATAGAGGTCAACAGTAAGTAACACGCCGGCCAGGAGCACCAGATACGCAAGTCCCAGCCTCCAGAAAAACTTAGCTCGCACGGCCTGTTTCGAAGAGGTATCCTGCTCCGCGAATTGTTTTCATGAACCCCGGATGTTGAGGATCGGTCTCGATTTTTTCCCGCAATCGCCGCACATACACATCCACGCTGCGTGGAGTCACGAATCTCTCCGTTCCCCAAACTGCGTCGAGCAACTGATCGCGTGTGAACACGCGGTTAGGACGCGCCGCCAAGAAGTATAGCAGCCGGAACTCCAGCGTGCTCATCTGCACCGGTTTCCCCGCGCGCGTCACGCGGTACGCTGCCGGATCAATCTTCAACGCGCCAATCTCCAGCGGTTTCTCCGACGGTGCGCCGGGCTCAGCCCGCCGTAACAGCGCCTTCACCCGCGCGGCAAGTTCTCGCGGGCTAAACGGTTTCGTTACGTAATCGTCTGCGCCAAGTTCGAGTCCTACGACGCGATCCGCTTCTTCACCCTTCGCCGTGAGAATCAGAATCGGCAGACGATTCAGCGTGACATCCTTGCGAATCTCTTTGCAAATTTCCAGGCCGGAAAGTTTCGGTAACATCAGATCCAGGATCAACAAATCAGGCGCTGCCTTCCGGATCTGCGCTAACCCGGTCGAGCCATCCGCGCTGGCCGTCACCTGATAACCATCTTTCTCCAGGTTGTAGCGCACCAGTTCAACTATGTCCTTATCGTCTTCAATCACTAGTACGCGTTTCATCGGCTCTCTTTAACGAGGAATGTGCACACAATAGGCGAATCATACCTCGGAAACAAGCCACGCCGGATTGTCGGCCGTTTTTTTAACACAGCGTTAACATCGTGTCACATCGATACAGATCGTCCTAACTGAAACATTTCCTTCGGCGCATGTTCGGCGCTGACCATTCCGCACCCCGGCGTACCAGGTTGATTCTATGCGACTTGCTCCATGCCGACGTCGCCCACCTTGGCCTCCCGTCTGCTTCTTTCGCATCTGCTCGCCGCGCCGCAAGACCACGGATGGACAATTGCGTAAGTACATTTGCTGGACAACTAGGAATCGATTTCTTGCATGGCTCACTAACTTTGCATTTGCACTGATCGCCATGCTGGCGATTCCAGTGTCCCCTGCATGGGCGCAACAGAACTCCACCGACCTAACCTCTCAAAGCCTGCGGGACCTGATGAAACGTCCAGGTCACCTCCGTTTCAAAAAAAGAGGGAAAACTTTCGCGGACTGTTTCGGCCATTTTCGTGATCAGCGCTGAAGACATTCAAAATTCAGGGGCAACAAGTATTCCCGACCTCCTGCGAATGGTACCGGGAATGAACGTTGCGCAGGGCCGCACCGTTTGCGTTCCCACTTTTGGCGGCGTTTTCTGGGAGGTATTTTGAAACGACGCCCGCTCCTCCGCATTTGTTCGTTCCCTCTTATTGTCTGCGCGCACCCAGAAAGAAGATTTGCTCCGAGGCTTGGAATCCGGCGTCGACGATTATTTAACCAAACCTTTCGACGCCCAGGGCTTCGCGCCCGCCTTCACATAGGCCAGCGTATTTTGCAATTGCGAGGCGGCCTGATGGTCGCTGGCGCAGAACTTCTGTTTCGCGCTACGCACGACTCCCTCACCGGAATTTCCAATCGCGGCGTCATTTTAGATGTGTTGCGACGCGAACGCTGGCGTCAGGTCCGCGGCAATGGCTCCTTAGGAATTGTTCTGCTCGATGTCGATCATTTCAAGCAGGTCAACGCAGATTCTATAGCCGGTTTTCGATTTTCAACGTTTCGATAAAGCTCTCGCATGAGAGACTGCTTTCCAGGTATGCCGCGCGAGCTTTATTTCGTCGCACAATCTCGAATCGACGCGCCCGCCGAAGAAGTTTTTCGCTGGCACGCGCAGCCCAACGCCCTCGAACGCCTCTCCCCGCCCTGGGAGCCCGTCGAAATCCTGCAGCGAGCGCCAGGAATCCGTGACGACGACCGTGGCGCCTTGCGCGTCCGCATGGGACCGTTCAAAATTCGTTGGTCTTTTGTCCATCGCGACTACATCGAAGGACGCCAGTTTCGCGACGTGCAAATCTCCGGTCCCTTTCGCCGTTGGGAACACACGCATAAAATGGATCCCCTAGGCCCCAGCGCATGCATCCTTACCGACATCATTTGTTATGAACTACCGCTTGGAAGGGTGGGGAATATCCTTGGTGGCTGGTTTGTCCAACGCAAACTTGCACGCCTTTTCGAATATCGCCATCGCGTGACTGCCGACGCCTTCCGACCCTCGTCAAAATTCTAAAACCAGCTCTAGTTGTTAACTCGTCCCACTCCATACAATTCGCCAAACCATACTGTACCGTATGGAGAAGCATACGGCCTCTCCTCACATTCCTGTTGAAACCAATTTCTTGTGTAACGTCCTTTGGTGTACATTGTTGGTTAGCGCTTTAGCGCTCAATTGATTTGCTGAATCCTGAGAGGGTCAAGCTATGAGCTCGACCAAGCCCGAATCCGTTGTCAGCAACGAAACTCCCTCCGGCACACGTCGGGACACCTTAAGCGTCACCGACAATCGCACCGGACGCCAATACGAACTTCCCATCAAGTACGACACCATCCGCGCCCTCGATCTGCGCCCCATTAAACTCAACACAGACGACTTCGGCATGATGGGTTATGACCCAGCATTCACCAACACGGCTTCCTGTTCCAGCAAGATTACTTTTATTGACGGCGATAAAGGCATCCTACGCTACCGCGGCTATTCCATCGAAGAACTAGCCGAGAAAAGCACCTACATTGAAACAGCCTACCTGATTCTTTACGGCGAGCTTCCCGACAAATCGCAATTAGCCGACTGGTCCTATAACATCACCCATCACACTTTCATTCATGAGAGCATCAAAAAATTTCTCGACGGTTTTCATTACGACGCCCACCCCATGGGCATGTTGATTTCCACCGTCGCCGCGCTCTCCACTTTTTATCCGGACGCCAAGGACATTTTCAATCTGGATTCACGCCGCAAGCAGACCTACCGATTGATCGGCAAGATGCCTACGCTGGCAGCTTTCTCCTATCGCCACAGTCTGGGAATGCCCTACGTTTATCCCGACAATGATTTGTCCTACTGCGGAAATTTCTTGAACATGCTCTTCCGCACCACCGAATTGAAATATCGTCCGAACCCCACGCTCGAACGCGCTCTCGATATACTTTTTATTCTGCATGCCGACCACGAGCAGAATTGCTCTTCCACCGCCATGCGCTGTGTGGGCAGTTCGCATGTCGATCCGTACTGCGCCACCGCCGCGGCTACTGCTGCGCTGTATGGCCCGCTTCACGGCGGCGCCAACGAAGCCGTGCTGCGTATGCTCGTTGAAATCGGATCGGTAAACAATGTTCCGGCCTACATCAAGCGCGTAAAGTCCGGCGAAAAGCTGCTCATGGGTTTTGGTCATCGCGTTTACAAAAACTACGACCCCCGCGCCCGTATCGTGAAACACATTGCCTATGAAGTTTTCGATGTGATGGGGAAGAATCCCTTGATCGAAATCGCGCTGGAGTGCGAGCGTATCGCCCTCGAAGACGATTATTTCGTATCGCGCAAGCTGTACCCCAACGTCGATTTCTACACCGGGTTGATCTACCAATCCATGGGCTTCCCGGTCACAATGTTTCCCGTGCTTTTCGCCATTCCCCGCACTTCCGGCTGGATCTCGCAATGGGAAGAAATGCTGCTTGATCCCGAGCAGAAAATTGCGCGGCCTCGCCAGGTTTACCTGGGCTATCCCCTCCGCAGCTATACGCCTTTGGATCGCCGCGGTTAGGGCGGTTTCTAAGCTAAGCTCATTTTCGCCCCATTTGTCCGCACCCTTCGCCGTCCTGGTACCGCGCGGAAATTGATTGCATCTGGACGCAATCTCTGGCAAAACACTCTGACGTCCCCCGGGGGCTACACTCTAATATGGACATCTCAACGCGCCAATCTGGAACAGCTACGATCGTTGATGTAGTCGGTGACATTACTCTCTATAATTCCCCCGATGTCCGCAAAGTGTTGCTTACCCTTCTGAAAGAAAAAAAGGCTCCTCGCGTCATAGTGAATATGGAAAAAGTGCGATACATTGACAGCGCGGGTGTGGCCTCCTTGGTAGAAGGTTTGAAGGTTTCGCGCGATCTGAAGAGCACTTTTGCTTTATATGGCCTGAGCAAGACAGCCCAGGAAGTATTCGAGCTCACGCGACTCGTAAAAGTTTTTGAAATCTACAAAACTGAAGAGGATGCCTTGCGGGGTGGCAGCGCCAATACCAACGTTGCTCCTGTTAGGTAATTTCCGGACCGGCTGCGCGATTTCCTGGGGATATTAGCCCGTCCGGATTCAACGATGTCACTTACTGAAACGATCGGCGCAGCCACGATCAACGGAGTGGCCTATATAGGCGGCTTGGCGCGTTTGGCCGGCGGTTCCTTGCGCGCGATTTTCGTCGAGCCTTTCCACGGGAAAAAATTCCACATCAGCCGCGCCGTTCATTCGGCAATGGCGGTTGGAGTCGAAGCTCTCCCCGTTGTCTCCCTAATTTCGTTTTTCGTCGGCACCATCCTCGCCCTGAATGCTGCGTATGAACTCCGCAAGTTTGGCGCCTTGCAAGTAGTCGCCAGCGCCGTGGCCGTTTCCATGACTCGCGAGTTGGGCCCGCTGATGACCGCCGTCGTTGTGATTGGCCGCTCCGGTTCCGCGTTCGCCGCGGAAATCGGCACCATGAAGGTGAACGAGGAAATCGACGCCATGGAAACTATGGCCCTCGAACCCGTTCATTTCCTGGTTGCGCCGAAATTTCTGGCCATGTTGCTGATGGTTCCTTGTCTCACAACCTGGGCCGATTTTATGGGTGTGCTCGGTGGCGGACTATTTGGCGTCTCTGCCGCCGGTTTTACCTGGGGTAGCTATATTCGCGCCACTCTCGATGCCCTGCAGTCCCGCGACATCCTCACCGGTTTGGTTAAGGCTGCCATGTTCGGGCTCACTATCACTGCGGTCGGCTGCCAGGAAGGCTTTTCTACCGGACTGGGTTCCGAGCAGGTTGGGCGTTCCACAACCTCTGCGGTTGTTAAATCTATTTTCATGGTTGTGTGCGTGGATCTAATCTTCACAGCAATTTTTTATTTGACCGCGCCTCGTTAAGAGCTGGCGCATTGGTGTAACTGTCAACCGATGGCGACGAAAATTAATCCGCAAGACGAAAAGATCCGTGTTACTGACGGTTCCGCTATTGCCGTGCGCAACCTGCGTGTGAAGTACGGCGAGCGCGAAATCCTTCACGGGGTGAACTTTGAAGTCCCCGCCGGCGAAACCATGGTGATCCTGGGCGGTTCCGGCTCGGGCAAAAGCACTCTCTTGCGCACGCTGGTTGGATTGGAGATGCCCAGCTCCGGCGAAATCTGGATGCGTGGAAAGAATTTCGCCGCCATGTCTGAAAGAGACCGAGATGAGCTGCGCAAGAAAATGGGCATGTCGTTCCAGGGTGGCGCGCTCTTCGGTTCCATGACCGTTGGAGAAAACGTCTCTCTGCCGCTTCGCGAACATACCCAGCTGGATGATTCCACTATCGAAATCATGGTTCGTTTGAAACTCGATCAGGTCGGCCTTTCTGGTTTCGAGAATTACATGCCTGCGCAATTGAGCGGCGGTATGAAAAAACGCGCCGCCATTGCCCGCGCTCTGGCCATGGATCCTGAGATTTTGTTTTTTGACGAACCTTCCGCCGGCCTGGATCCCATCATCGCCGCCGGAATTGACGAGCTGATTCTGAAACTGAAGAAGGCCTTTCGGATGTCCATCGTAGTTGTCACGCACGAACTGGCCAGCGCTTTCTTGATCGCCGATCGAATGATTCTGCTTGATAAAGGCGTCATCGTCGCCAATGGCACGGTAAAAGAATTGCAGGCCAGCTTACAGCCGCGCGTCCGGCAATTTCTTGATCGTATTCCGGAACCGGAATTAACCGGTGAGTTTGATTATTTGCAAATGTTGACGGGAGACATTCCGCCCATTCGGCAATGAAACAGGTTTAAATCGCCTGCCGTGATATACTCCCGCGCTTGAACGCGCCGAGAGTCGCCGGGCGGGGATCAATCGAGGAAACAGATGGAAGCAAAGCGCGAACAGGCTCTCGTCGGACTATTTGTTTTGGTGGCAGGAGGTCTGCTTGTTATCACGCTGGTCCTCCTCTCCGGTGCTTTCACCACTGGTGACACCACCTTCCACACCTATTTCAAGAACGCCGGCGGCCTGCAGCCCGGTTCCGAGGTTCGCTACGGCGGTGGTCCGCCAATAGGACGAGTTTCCAAAGTCCAAGTTGACCCGCAAGATGCCACGCGCATGAAAGTTGATTTCGCAGTTCATCCCAATATCCCGGTAAAAACGGACAGCACCGCCCTGATCACCAGCAATAGCCCCTTGGGTGAAAATTTCCTTGGAATTATTCCGGGAACGAATGCCGCCCCGCGCGCCCCTGCGGGCTACACGCTAAAAGCAAAAGAATTTGTAAGCTTTGCCGACCTCGCCGATAAAATCAACGCCCTGGCTCCCACGGCCAACGAGCTTCTTGTTAATCTGAATGATCGCGTGGTCGAATTAAAGGAAACACTCAACCGCGTCAATGATCTACTCAATGATAGGAATCGCGAAAACATCGCCGAAAGTCTTGCCAACGTCCGCGGCATGCTCCAGGAAGATCGCCCGTTGGTTCATTCCACTTTGGACCACGTGAACACGGCCTCGGCCAAGCTCGGGCCCCTAATCGACGACTTCAAGAAAACCTCCGAGCAAGCTAATGAAACGCTGAATCACATCGATTCCATGATTAAGGAAAACCGCCCCGATGTTCGTTCGGCGGTGAAGAATTTGCGAGCGTCGCTGGCTAAGGCCAATTCAATTCTGTCGCAACTCGATAACACAGTCACTAACAACTCGGAGAATCTCGACGAGATTATTGACAATCTCCGCCGTATCACTGAAAACATGACTGCCTTTACTGAGACGATTCGAGAGCGGCCTTACCTATTGATTCGTTCTTCGGAGCCCAAGAATCATGAGCCGGGTAAGGAACCGCCGAAGTAGGCGAAAAGGAGCACGGAGTGTTTAGGTTACGAACTCAACTTGCTGCAATCATTTTCTCGCTGATCTGCCTCTCGGGCTGCGCCGCATCGCGCCCCATGAAATACTACGTGCTCGATCCCGGCCCGGCCCCGGCGCCGCAGGGAGCTCCCACTTACCAGGTAACTCTGTTGGTTGGCCGCATCACCGCCTCGCATCTGTTTCGCGACGATCGTATCGTCTATGGCGATGGCCCTGTACAACTCGGAACTTTTTCTTATGATCGTTGGGCTGAACCGCCCGCGGATATGCTCCAGGACTTGCTGGTCTCTACCTTGCGTTCCACCGGACAATATCGCGCCGTTTCCGCTCTCGGCAGCAACGTCCGCGGAGACTATGTTGTTCGTGGCCACCTCTGGGACATCTCCGAAGTCGATAAACCCGAATTGATGGCGCGCTTCTCTTTCGAGGTTGAATTGTTCGAACCCAACACGCGCACCACCGTCTGGTCTCATCGATACGAGCATGACGAGCCGGCCCAGGGCAAAACTGTAAAAGACGTTGTCGAAGCCATGGACAAGAACGTCCGCGCCGGACTGCAACAAATTACAGCCGGCATCAGCGAGTATTTCGCAACCCACCCGGTACAGCAGCCGCAAGCCCAATCGTCAGAGTAACTAGCGCGTATCGGACTAGCGAAACTTCCCGTTTCGCATGTTATTCGCCTGCAGCTCGGAAAGTTGTTCGAATTAACCCAGGTTCCAGGCATCCCACCGCGCGTAACTTGTCATTCCGACTCTCGTGCGTTTGTCCGCATTCCGGACGAACGTCAGGACCCGCAGGGAGGAATCTGCTCTTTCGTTTTCTCCAGAAAGAATTGGGGTTATAATGCGCCCAGTTTATTGCCTCAGGTAATCCTGACGCCCGGCATTCACTTATGCGGCGGCGCATTCTCGCGCGGCGAGGAGGCTGTCATGGGCCTGCAAATCACGTCGCGAAAATCCGGTAACATAACCATTCTCGATCTACACGGTCGCATCATCATCGGTTCCAGCAATGATTCTCTCGGCGTCGAGCTACGCAAGCTTGCCGAAGCCGGCCCATCCGATGTCATCGTCAATCTCGCCGGCGTCACGCAAATGGACAGCTCCGGCATCAGCACGCTCGTGCGCTCCTTCGTCAGTCTCGAACGCCAGGGCGGCGGCTTGAAAATTCTCAATCCCACCGGCCACGTCAAGGAAGTCCTCGAACTGACGCGCCTGATCCAGTCCATTCCCGCCTTCACCGACGAAGCAAAAGCCGTAGCCGCCTTCCGCGGCGGCGTAGCCCACGCCTGACAAGGCCGTTGAATGACTCGGCATCTCGGCCTTCAGAGCGTAATCACGTCTTACTCTTTGCGTATTTCCTTAGTCCTCGCCTTCGCTTTGCTCATCACACCGTGCGCAAACCCTCAGCAGCCCGAAATTAATGCCCTCGCCGCTCGTGTTGCAGCGGAGTTTTCAATGGCGGATGAAGGGAAAAAAGTTATCGTCTTCGATTTTATTGGCCCTGGCGAGAACGACACTGCTCTCGGCCAGAAAATTGCCGATGATTTTAGCAATGCCCTTTCCAGATCAAGCTCAGGCCTCACCATCATCAATAGATCCTTGATAATCGCGGCCTTCGACAACTATCCCGTGACTTATCAAGTTTTCGAAAAACCCGAATTAGAACTCTGGCTGGCGACGAAATTGGGCGCAAACTTCATGGTATCGGGAAAACTGCAGCACGACAGTCAAAACCTAGCTCTTTCGGTGAATATGTACAAGGCTGACGGCTCAGCCATTCAAGGACTTAAGGTTAAATTACCTATAACCGATCAGATGAAATCTTTGATGGATATTTCCGCCGAGACAGATCCCTATGAGCCTGAGGGAGATCCTTCAATCAATAAAAAGCAACGTTCACACGCGGCATGTGTGTACTGTCCTAATGCATCATTTTCTTCGGAGGCAGTTAAACACCATACGCAGGGCACAGTCATCCTCGGTGTTCTGGTCGGCATTGACGGCGTAGCTCACGATATTAGCGTCTTGAAGCCGCTGCCTAATGGTCTAACAGAAAGTGCGATCGAGGCAGTGCGATCGTGGAAGTTTAGACCCGCTACCGGGCCGGACGGAGTACCAACAGAACGGAAAACGATCATAGAAGTTGTCTTTCACTTAACGAACTAACAATTTAGGAAACAGGAAGGAATATCAGGCGTTTTTCTTCAACTCGGCAAGCACTAGCTTGGCAACTTCCTTCAGCGTATCGAACACGCCCTGCCCCGTGACCGCTACAGCCTCCAGCGTCGGTTCACCCTTCACCGAAAGTTGCTTCTTCAATTCTTCCACCGGCAAAATATTCGGCAAGTCGCGTTTGTTCAATTGCAGCACGTAGGGGATCGTATCGAAGTTCAGGTTGTGATCTTTCAGATGTTCGCGCAGGTTGTCTAGCGTTTCCAGATTCGCGTCCAGCCGTTCTTCCTGCGAGTCCGCCACAAACACCACGCCGTCCGCGCCTTTCAAAATTAACCGCCGGCTCGCCTCATAAAAAACCTGGCCGGGAACAGTGTAAAGGTGAAAGCGCGTGCGAAATCCGCGTACCGTCCCCAAATCCAGCGGAAGGAAATCGAAGAAAAGCGTGCGATCCGTTTCGGTCGCCAGCGAAACCATCTTTCCCTTTTGATTCGTTCCGGTGTGGTCGTATATCCACTGCAGGTTGGCGGTCTTCCCGCCAAGGCCGGGACCGTAATACACCAGCTTGCAATTTATTTCCCTCGCGGGAAAATTAATAAATGGCACTATCTCCTCGGATTACCAGCCCGTTACTTATAGCACAGCCTCCGCGACACTCCAACGCGCCCCCTTCGCCTCTGCTTCGCAACTGACAACTCTAGGCCCCCCGTCGCGATCCCAAATGAGCACCACGAAGTAAGCCCGTTTCGCAAGGTTTCAAGGTTTGAAGGTAGCGCCGCGGCCTTCAGCACTGTTCGCGTCGGCATCCAACCAGCCTTTAGCAAAACTCTTAGCAGTTCACCAGATTGCTGGATTTTAATGCCTCGCCGTTGGAAGGCCTAGTTCTTAAGTTCGTCCTTTCCGGACGTGCTGGACGAACCCCCGCCGTTAGCTGCATGGTAGATTATC
>Ga0209380_10001007_pt1 | contig 19635 bp, 15 predicted proteins | sample HubBroMetageWFT6_FD_188347 | JGI IMG/M metagenome (GOLD analysis project Ga0209380, IMG submission 188347) | Warmed and freeze-thawed soil microbial communities from the Hubbard Brook experimental Forest, New Hampshire - Hubbard Brook CCASE Soil... | ecosystem: Environmental > Terrestrial >...
ACGTACAGCGACCCAACGCCGCCGCCCGCGCATCCCTTCCTCATCCTACAATGTCAATCAACAAAACCCGCCCGCCGCACTCGATAGCCGGGGCCGCCGCCGGGGGAGGCGGCTTATAGGCCCATCGCCCGGTAGCGTCAATTGCTTTTCGATGACGATTTCATGGCAGGTTGGAGACGGTGGTAAACCGTCGCTCCTGGCTTCGGGGGCTGACGAGGTTTTCAAGGACTCGGCCCGCTTTCCGAGGATTCTGCGGACCGCGCTCAGACAGCCTCGGCGCCGTAATAAAGCGTCACCGTGTGCTTCGCCTCGGCGAAAAACAGCCAGCGTTCGATGATAAGGCCGAGCGCCGCGCTGGCCACGGCCATCGCCGCGGCGAGTATGCCGGTCGTACCCGCCGCGATCAGCGCCACCAAGGTCAAGATCGCCGGCAGCGCGAAGGCCGTGATCCGCGCGATGGCGCGAAGGCGCACCCGGTGCTTGCGCGCGATGCGGTAGCCCATCTCCTGCAGCAGATAATTATCCTGCGTATGCGGCGGTTCGAGCAGGCGCACTCGGCCGCGACTGCCGAGCCTCGTCGCGCTGGCGATCGTGCTCGGAGCGGAGGTCGTATCGATGAACCGCCAGTAACGCTCCTTGGTCCACCACGCGGCAAGCACCGCAATCAGCGTCAGGATCGGCGTGCCCAGAGGAAACGGCACCCAGAAGCGCAGGATCAAGTCGAGCAGCAAGAACCCGGTCATCACCCCGAGCGCGAAGTAGTTCGGCACGACCCAGCGGTTGTGCCACTGGTGGATCGGTTTCAGCGACGCATAGATCATTCCGGTGCAATAGATCGTACCGGCCGCCAGCACGGCGGCAACGATTCCGAACAGGCCGCTTACGCTGCTGAACACGCCGAAGAAGATCCATCCAATCGCGAAGACCGCGGCCGCTGCGAAGGTGGCGAGCGACAGAACGCCCTCGCGCGACAGCCAGGACGAGCGCCATTGCGAAAAAGCCCGCCACGCCCGCTCCGGCCGGCCGAGATGAAATGCCGAGGAGGCTAGCCCGCTGGCGGCGAGCACGAAAGCGCTGCCCAGCGCGGCAACACCGAACATGGTATTCACCGGCAACAGACCAAGCGGCACTCCCAGACCGAGCAGCAGCAGCAACCCGAAGCCGGCGCCGGAAGCGGTGGTGAAGAAGACAATCGAGAGTGCCGGGTGCATCGTGGTTAGCGCGACAACAGCCGGTCTACCCAGCGCAGCAAGGCGCTTCCACCTCCTGCTTCACTATCCGCTTCAGCAGGCAGATCCATCAGCCGCAGCGGCATCGCTGGGGCACGACGCGGCGGCAGATATTTGTTGACCGGGCGATAGCCGAGCTCCGGCATCAGGTCGGCTCCCGCCCGCGCCGCGACGAGCGCCGACACCTCAGAGTTAGGATCACCAAGATCGCCGAAGAAACGCGCCTTGGTTGGGCACACCATGACGCAGGCCGGCTGGCGCTCTTCCGGCGCGAGGTTCTCGTTATAGATGCGATCGATGCAGAGGGTGCATTTCTTCATGACGCCTGCATCGGCGTCGAATTCGCGCGCGCCATAGGGACAGGCCCAAGAGCACAGCTTGCAGCCGATGCAGATCGCTTCGTTAACGAGGACAATGCCGTCCTCCGCGCGCTTATAGGAGGCGCCGGTCGGACACACCGTGACGCAGGCCGGCTCCTCGCAATGCAGGCAGGATTTCGGGAAGTGTACCGTGCGGGCGCCATCGCCATCGCCTTCCTCGAAGGAATGGATGCGGTTGAACCACACGCCCCAGGCCTCGTCGCCGTAGGGGTCGAAGTCGGGCAGTGGCGCCATGTGCCCGCCGGTGTTCCATTCCTTGCACGCGGTCGCGCAGGCGTGGCAGCCGACACAGATATCGAGGTCGATTACGAGGCCGAGCTTCTTCTGCCCGGGGTACACGGTCGGCAAATCGGTCATGGCGCGCCACCCTGCTGCCCGTCACCCCCGAAGTTCGCGCCGTAGCGAAGGATCGCCGGCGGTCGCGGCAGCGATGCCGGGTGCCGCAAGGGCGGAAAGCGCGGATCGGTGTGTCCGGCCTCGGCCGGCAGCGTCTTCTCGATGCGCACGCGCAGATCGTACCAAGCGGCCTGGCCGGTGATCGGATCGGAGTTCTGGGCAGTATCGCCATCCTTGGGCGGCAGCAGATCGCTGATCAGATGGTTTAATAAGAACCCTTTGGTGAATTCGGGCGAGTCGGCAGCCAGATTCCACGCGCCCGCGCGCTTGCCGATCGCGTTCCACGTCCAAACCGTGTCCGGGTTGACCCCGTCCATCAGCTTGACCTGCGCCTCGATCCGCCCGGCATGGCTCGACACCCAGACCCAGTCGTCATCGGCGAGGCCAAGGCCGCGCGCCGTCACCCGGTTCATGAACAACCGGTTCCGGCCCAAGATTTGTCGCAGCCACGCGTTTTGCGAGTGCCACGAATGGTACATCTGCATCGGCCGCTGTGTGACCGCGTGCAGCGGGAAGCTGGCGCGATCGATCCGCTCTTCCTCGAATGGCGGGTACCAGACCGGCAGCGGATCGAAATACGTCTCAATCCGCGCGCGGTCTTTTGCCGGCGGCACCATGGCGCCGTGACCTTGGGCCGCGAGGCGAAAGTGCTGCAGCGGCTCGACATAGAGCTGCAGCACGATCGGCTCGGCCGCGCCAATCAGCCCCATCGCGACGGCGTTTTCGAGGTAGGCCTTGTTGGCGTGCTTATAGAAAAGCTGCTCCGGCGGCAATTCGTGTTTCCAGAAGCAGCCATTCGCGATGTAGCGCTCGAGCTGCTTCGGGTTCGGCGCCCCTTTGCCGTGCGCCTCGCCGTCTGTGCCGCGCCAACCGGCGAGCGGCCCCACACCCGGCGTGCGCTCGTGCAGGGCGATATAGTCCTTATAGCCACCGGGGTAACGCGGTGCACCCTCGGCATTAACAAAGGCGGGCAAGCCGAGCCGAGCGCCTATTTCGATCAGCACATCCTGGAACGGCCGCACGTCGCGGTCGGGCGTGAGCACCGGCTGGCGGATCGAATCGGCCGGGCCGTCGGGGCCGCCGATCGGCCGGTCGAGCAGCGAGATACAGTCCCAGCGCTCGAGGTAGGTCGTATCGGGCAGAACGAGATCGGCATAAGCCACCGTCTCAGAATAATAGGCGTCGGAATAGATGATCCGCGGAATGCGGTACTCGCCCGTCGCCGGATCCTTGTCTGTCAGCATCCGCATGGTCTCGACGGTATTCATCGACGAGTTCCAGGCCATGTTGGCCATGTACATGAACAATGTGTCGATCGGATAGGGATCGCCGTTCCAAGCATTGCGGATGACCATGTGCAACATGCCATGCACCGCCATCGGCGCTTCCCACGAGAACGCCTTGTCAATCCGCTGCGGATTGCCCTCGGCGTCGAGCAGCAGATCCTCGGGCCCGAGCGGATAGCCGAGCGGCGCACCGGCGAGCGGCTGACCCGGTGAGACCTGGCCGGGCTTGCCCGCGGGTTTGGGACCCGGCGGTGCCGGCTTCGGATAGGGTGATTTGTAACGCCAACCACCGGGCACGTCGATCGTGCCAAGCAATATCTGCAGCAGGTGCAATGCCCGGCAGGTCTGAAAACCGTTGGAGTGAGCCGAGATGCCGCGCATCGCATGGATTGAGACCGGCCGGCCGCGCATCGACGAATGCTGGCGCCCGGCCCAGTCGGTCCAGGCGACCGGCAGTTCGACCAATTCCTTGAAGGCGGTTTCCGCGATCTCCTCGGCCAGCTCGCGGATCCGATCCGCTGGGATGCCGCATACGGCCGCCGCTTTCGCCGGAGCATATTGCGGGTCGAGATAGCGCTCGGCAACGAGCTGAAACACCGGGACAGCGCGCCGGCCGTCTGGCAACGTCGCCTCACCGACGACCCGCGCCTCAATCCCGGGCTGCATCGCGCTCGCCAAGCCGCCCGTACGGTCGAGCACCAGCGGTTCGCCCGTTTCGTTGCGGGCGAAGAGCCCGTCACCCGCGGTACCCGGCGCCCGAACAACCAGCCAGCCAGCATTGGTGTAGCGTCCGAGATAATCGAAATCGATCCGGTCGGCGCGCAGCAGCTCGTGGATCAGCGACAGGACGAAGAGTCCGTCGGTGCCCGGCCGGATGCCGATCCATTCGTCGGCGATCGCCGAGTAGCCGGTGCGCACCGGGTTGATCGAGATGAATTTGGCACCGCGCCGACGAATGCTGGAGAGCCCGAGCTTGATTGGATTGGAATCGTGGTCTTCGGCGACCCCGAAGATCAGCAACAGGCGGGTGCGCTCCCAATCTGGCTCGCCGAACTCCCAGAAGCTGCCGCCCATCGTGTACATGCCGGCCGCGGCCATGTTGACCGAGCAGAACCCGCCATGCGCGGAAAAATTCGGGGTGCCGAACTGGGTTGCCCAAAACCCGGTCAGCGACTGGCTCTGATCCCGCCCGGTGAAGAAGGCGAGCTTCTTTGGGTCGTCGGCGCGGATGCGCGAGAGCCAATCGACCGCCGTGGCGATCGCCTCATCCCACTCGATCTCGCGGAACTCGCCGGAGCCGCGCTCGCCGACTCGGAGCAGCGGTTTCCTGAGCTTCGCCGGCGATTGCTGCTGCATGATGCCGGAAGCGCCCTTGCCGCAGATGACGCCTCGGTTTACCGGATGCGCTGGGTTGCCCTCGATGAAGCGAATTCCGCCGTCTTTCAGATGCACTTTGATGCCGCAGCGGCAGGCGCACATGTAGCAGGTCGTGTATTTGACCTCGTCGGAGATTTTTGGCGAGGTATCGATCACCTCTTTTGGCCGCCAATAGTCGTGCCAACGCTCGAAGAAGTTCATCGCGCCCTTCACTTGTCCTTCACTTCCCTCGCTTCCGGCTGCGGCACGGTGTCGACCGGCAGGCCCGCTTCACGATAGAAACGCTCGGCGCCCGGGTGGAGCGGCACTGGCACGCCGTCCAGTGCCTGGTTGAGCCGAATGCGCTGCCCGATTGGATCGGCTGCGGTAAGCAGCTTTTCCGTCGCCTCGTGCCACAGAGACCTGGTGATTGCATAGACCAGCTCGGTGTCGATATCAGCGTTGACCAGCCACAACGCGTAAAACCCGAACGAAGCCGTATCTGCGTCCACGCCCGGATAGGCGTCGGCCGGGATCCGCGCGCGGTGATAAAACCCGAAATCCTTCTTCAACGCATCGACGATCTCGCCATCAAGCGAAACGAGCCGGATCGGCATCGAGATCGCAAGGTCCCGGATCGCCGGAATGGGGGTGCCGCCAACCAGGAAAAAGGCATCGATGGTGCCGGCTTTGAGTTCGTCCGCAGCAGGCCCCGGCCGCAGATATTTGCGGGTCAGGTCCGTCTCGGCGAGCCCGGCTGCCGCGAGCAGCACCCTTGCATCCGCGGCGGTTCCGGAACCCGCCTCCCCGAGCGACACGCGCTTTCCGGCGAGATCGGCGACCGAATGGATCGGACTGTCAGAGCGAACGACGAGATGCGCTGCTTCCGGGAACAGGCTGGCGATCGCCCGCAGCTGTGGCATCGGCCCGGCGCCCGCGAAATCGCCAATCCCTTTGTACGCCCAGCCGGCCAGATCAGATTGGGCAAAGCCGGATTCGATCTGGCCGTCGTTGATCAGCTTCAGGTTCTCGACCGAGCCGGGGGTCGCCTGGGCGACAGCGACAAGCCCAGGCACGCCGCAGCTCCCGCCATGCCCGCACGGCGGCGCGTCGGCAGGGCTGGAAATCGCACCGGCGAGAATCCCGCCGATCTCAAAAAAGCTGCCCCCCGTGGCGGCCGTGCCGATACGGAAGTAGCGCGTCTGCTGCGCGAGCGCCGGGCCGCAGATCAGTGCCGCCAAAAGCAAGCCGGCGCAGACCAGGCTGCGCCAGCAATTCGAAAACACCCTCGTCTCACCCGGTGAGACAGCCATGGACGATGACACCATGCTTCACCGGCAATTGCAACCCGAGGACGCCCGCCGCGGGCAATTGGTCTGCCGGCCTCAAAGCTGGTACGAAATGCGACCGAACAAGACGGGCACGAGATGGCGATACGACTGGTCGACGGCATGCGGGCGCTCGCGCCTATCTATGACGGGTTCATTCTCGACCTGTGGGGCGTCGTGCATGACGGGACTGCGCCGTTTCCCGGGGTGCTCGATTGCATGGAAAGGCTGATCGGCACCGGGAAGCGACTGGTGCTGTTGTCGAACGCGCCGCGGCGGGCTGACGACGTCAGGCGCCGCATCGCCAAAATCGGCGTCCCCGAGAAGTTGTATCACGGGGTCATGTCGTCGGGAGAGGAAGCGTGGCAATACCTCCACCGGCGTCATGATCCGTTTTACGCCGGGCTCGGCCGGCGCTGTCTGCATATCGGCTCCGAACGCGACCTCGAAATGCGCGATGGGCTCGACCTCGCCTTTGTCGAGACGCCGGGCGACGGAGATTTCATCCTCAACACCGGCCCGGCCGAATGGAACGACACGATCGAGGATTACGCGCCGGTTCTGCACGCGGCGCGGGGGCGCGACCTGCCGATGGTGTGCGCCAACCCCGATCTCGTGGTGATCCACGACGGCCGGCCGGCACTCTGCGCCGGCGCGCTCGCCGAGGAATACGAGCGAATTGGCGGGCGGGTGCGCTGGCACGGCAAGCCGCATCCCTCGGTCTACGACAGCTGCCTCGGTCTGCTGGGCATCGCCGATCGCCGGCGCCTGCTGGCGATCGGCGACAGCCTGCGCACCGACATCGCCGGCGCCGCCGGCGCCGGGATCGACAGCCTCCTGGTGGCGGGCGGCATCCATGCCGCCGAGTTCTGCGCGGATGGGCAGCTCGACCGCGACCGTATCGCCGTCGCGATCAGCGAAAGCGGCACCCACCCGATCGGGGTCGCGGCGCGCTTCGCCTGGTAAACCGCTAGTGTCCCGAGCGGTGCAGGATCGCCTCGCGCAGTCCGGTCTCGTATTCCTGCCCGAGCGCGGTCAGCACTACCGCCTCGGGTAGCTTGGGGCGAATGAGGCCCTTGCGTTCGAGCGCCGCCCAAACCGAGGGATTGCGCAGTCCGGTCGCGTCGCGCGCGGCGACCACCGCCTCGCCGAGATGAAAATGGTCGCCGTGCGGGTTGGGCAGCTCGGTGATCGCCACGCCATCCGGCTCGCCCTCGGCCGCGGGCTTGCCGGCGACACGCGCCAGCTCCTGCAGCAGGGTCAGCGTCTTCAGCTGCAGCGCGTTCAGGTTAAGCGGGTTGCGTTTGGAAGGCATATACCTCGACCCCGGCCGGTTGGCGCAGGCTACCACGCCACCTCGTGGCCTTGGTAATCGACAAAGCCGTGCCGGCCGGTCCCGGCGCGGGTTTCGAGCATGTCGACGATGCCGCGAGTGCTTTCCTCGACCGAGAGCGGCGCGCCCGGCCCGCCCATATCGGTCCGCACCCAGCCGGGCGCCACCGCCAGAACCGTGACCCGCCTGCCGCCGAGCGAGGCGGCGAAGCTGCGCGACAGCGAGTTCAGCGCCGCCTTGCTGGCGCTGTAGAGATCGCTGGAACTGTCAGTCTTGTCGGCGACGCTGCCGAGCCCCGAGCTCATAAACGCGACAATGCCGGTCGCCTCGTTCACCCGGTCGAGAAAAGCCCGCGCGGTGCGGATCGGCGAGACCGCGTTGGTCAGGAAGATGTTGGCCGCCTCCTCGCGGCTGGCGCTCGCGGCGTCATGACCTTCGGGCGGCGAAATGCCGGCGTTGACGAAAACGAGATCGAAAATCCTGCCGTCGAGCCGCCGCCGCATCGCGGCGATCCCGAAATCGTCGTTGATGTCGAGATGCTCGACCTGGACTTCGCCGCCGGGCTTGGCCGAGAGCGCCTTGACCCGGTCCTCGCCGGCCTGGTCGCGCACGGTCGCCACCACGTTCCGGCCGCGGCTCTTCAGCTCCGCCGCGAGCCCCAGCCCCAACCCGCGCGACGCCCCGACGACCACAGCCCATCGATCGTTGGCCATCACCATTTCCTTCGAAGTGTATCATCACGCTTTATATGTCATGGCCGGCCCTTGTGGCGGCCATCCACGAAAACAAAATCGTTGGTGTCGGTCGTTCCCGCGGCGAAGCCTATGACGCTGCGCATTCGTTGGGACAACGGCAAAGACACGCTCGTCAACGTATCGGGGCCTGTCAATACGTACCGGTTTTACCGGCTCTTGCGCGACAACGACGAATTGTTCAGGCACGTACGCGTCGGCGAACACGGGGTTGACATTGTCTGGCCCGGGGGTCTCGACATGTCGGCCGACACGCTTTGGCGGTTAGCCCAGGAACAGGTGAATTTGAAACCCTACTCGCCCAACGCCGGTTGTGCCGGCGAGTTGAAGTGAAATAGCGCCTGCCGTGCATTACAATTTTTGAGGCATTTGGGTCTGTCAGACCTAAGTCGACCCTAAGGTACGGTTTTTTTATGCCTTTCTCTGCCCTACTCGATGGGGAGCCCGTCATCTCGCTCCGAATCGATGCAGCCCTTTGGCGCTCGGCCGCCGCACGCGTGAGGGCGGGCGAAGACAACGTGCGAATGGAGTGCTGCAACGCGCCCGGCATCATGAAGGTAAGCCCTCTGCGCCGCCAATTTTTTGCGCACAAGGCAACGCCTGCCGATTGCAACTCGAAGCCGGAGACGCCGGAGCACTTGGAACTAAAAGCCGTCGTGTACGAGGCTGTAGGGGCAGCAGACGGCTGGTCAGCGGGAATCGAGGTTCCTGGTCGGCACTGGCGAGCGGATGTGCTGGCCACTCGCGGCAAGGCGCGAGTGGCCTTCGAGATACAATTATCCAAGCAAAGCGCGGCGGAAACGATCCAGCGCCAGCTAAAATATCAACAATCCGCAGTTCTACCTTGGTGGTTGGTCACATCACGAAATAGCGCCGGAGCAGGCTTCGGCTCTAGACTGCGCACCGTACTCCCCGGCGCTGAACTAGCAGATTGGACATCTGCCGCAAAGGATGCCGTTTTCGACGTGTTGAAACGAATCGAGAGCCAAGTTCGCATCGCGGCGGCAACCGCAGAATACCTTCGTAGCCACGATATTCCCTACCAATTGAGCTCGTTTTGTTCTATCCCGGTCGTCTTCACCTTGAACCTTGAGAAGGAGAACCCGGGGAAGCAGCAAGTTATTGTCATAGGCGAGTTAGGCCCGGATGCGCTACCCAACTTCAAGGAATTGCAGGCCAGGGCGAACCAAAACGCATGGGGCAGTATGGTGCAATTCGTGACCCGTACGCCTCAGATCGGAGGCTTTGGTTCGACCGCGTTCTTCCTGAAGGGCGATCTCAGGTGGGCGGTACATCGGAAATTGGACCGTCTTTTCAGTGGCAGGCTGCTTTGGTGTGGTCCTCAACACAAACTACACATCGAAGCCGCTTTCGTTTGGTACCCCCAGAAGTGTGGCTGGTGCCAAAAACTCTTCGCGCGAGCGCCATTCGTGATAACAGCACATCTGCACTGCTGGCCCGACTTTCCGAAAAAGCTGGCAGTATTTCCGCCCGACGCCGAGAAAGAGAAAGGCGCGATAGCGGAGATCATTAAGACCTTTGAGTCACGGATCGGCTTGCGGCTCGGAGAGCGATGGCAGCCTGGAGAAGACCCTCTCAGGCCGGCAATACAGAACTGCCCGCATTGCGGATATACACATTCTGAGACCCTTGTTTCGGCAGAGGATGCCTTGCGCCTCTGGCCGGATTCAGAAATAGACTGGCTGTATAGCTTCAGGGACTTACAGGCTCTGCGTCGACGGGACGGGCGCGCGGGCGGACGTTGGCTGAAACCGGTCGTGCCGCAGGCTCGCCCGCTCCCACCGTCGCACGTCTGGCTACAGAAGTTGGAATTATCGCGACGCCGTCGAGAGAAGGCGAGAGCGAACCAGCTATCGTAAACCAGCTATACGTCGAGGTTGGCGACGCTGAGGGCGTTCGACTGGATGAATTCGCGGCGCGGCTCGACGAGGTCGCCCATCAGGGTCGAGAAAGTCTCCTCGGCATCGTCTTCGTGGTTGACCCTGACCTTTAAGAGCGAGCGCGCCTCGGGGTCGAGCGTCGTCTCCCAGAGCTGGTCCGGGTTCATCTCGCCGAGGCCTTTGTAGCGGTTGACCTCGATGCCGCGCCGGCCCAGCTCCATGATCGCCTCGACGAGGCCGGATGGGCCGGTGATCCGGTATTCCTTGTCGCGGGCGACGAGCTTGCCCGGACGCTCGTAAACCTCCCGCAACGCGGCCGTCTCGCCATCGAGCCGCCGTGCTTCGCTCGACCGCAACAGGGCCGCGTCGATCAGCCGCCGCTCGCCGACGCCCTGACGGTTGCGGCTAAAGACCAGCCCCTCGCCGGCGATCACATCGCCCTGCCAGCGCCCGTCCGGCCCGTCGACAAGCTGGTTGAGCCGGTCGGCGGTGCGGTGCGCCATCTCGATCGCGCGGTTCGGGTCGGCGAGGATCCCGGCCGCCAGCGCGCCGGCAATCGCCGCCTGCTCGACGACGTCGAGGTTGCCGACCTTGGCAGCGAGCGGCTGCAGCCAGCGCCGCTGCACCCGCGCCTGCTCCAGTAAGTCGCGCAGGTCGTTGCCGGCGCGTTGACCACCGTCGTGCTGGGTGAAGACGGCGTCGCGTAATGCCACGCCGATGCAATAGGCTTCGAGCGCGGAATCGTCCTTCAGGTAGACCGGCTTCGCATTGCCCCGCTGCAGCCGATACAGCGGCGGCTGGGCGATGTAGAGAAAGCCCCTTTCGATCAGCCCGCGCATCTGCCGGAAGAAGAAGGTCAACAGCAAGGTGCGGATGTGGCTGCCGTCGACGTCGGCGTCGGTCATGATGATGATGCGGTGATAGCGGGCCTTGCCGGCCTCGAAATCCTCGCTGCCGATACCGGTGCCGAGCGCCTGGATCAGCGTGCCGATCTCGGCCGAGGACAGCATCTTGTCGAAGCGGGCACGCTCGACATTGAGGATCTTGCCCTTCAGCGGCAGGATAGCCTGAAAACGGCGATCGCGGCCCTGCTTCGCCGAGCCGCCGGCGCTGTCGCCCTCGACGATGAACAACTCGCTCAGGGCCGGGTCGCGCTCCTGGCAGTCGGCGAGCTTGCCCGGCAGGTTGGCGATATCGAGGGCGCCTTTGCGTCGGGTCAGATCGCGCGCCTTGCGTGCTGCCTCGCGCGCCGCGGCGGCCTCGACCACCTTGGCGACGATCTTGCGGGCGTCGGCGGGGTGCTCCTCGAACCATTGCTGGAGCCGGTCGGCAACGAGGCCTTCGATCACCGGCCGGACCTCGGAGGAGACCAGCTTGTCCTTGGTCTGCGACGAGAATTTCGGGTCGGGCATCTTGGCCGACAGAATGCAGGTCAAGCCCTCGCGCATGTCCTCGCCGGCGAGCGCGACCTTCTCCTTCTTGGCAATGCCGCTGTCATTGGCATAGGCATTGACGGTGCGGGTCAGCGCGGCGCGGAAACCGGCGAGATGCGTGCCGCCGTCGCGCTGCGGGATGTTGTTGGTAAAGAGCAGCATCGTCTCGTGATAGGAGTCGGTCCACTCCATCGCGATCTCGAGAATGATGCCCTCGCGCTCGCCGCGGATGACAATCGGCGGCGCGTGCAATGCCTGCTTCGAGCGGTCGAGGTAGTGGACGAAGGCTTCGAGCCCGCCGTCGTAATGAAAGCGGGCGGTCTTGGGCTCGGCCTCGCGCAGATCGGTCAGCACCAAGGTCACGCCGCTGTTCAGAAAGGCGAGCTCGCGCAGCCGGTGTTCGAGCGTGGTGAAATCGAACTCGGTCTTGGTAAAGGTCTTCTCGCTCGGCAGGAAGGCGATCTCGGTGCCGGTGGCGAGCCCGTCGCGGCTCGAGCCGGCGGGCCAGGGCGGCGCCGGCCCGAGTTCCGCGAGCGGCGCCTCGGGAACGCCGTCGTGGAAGCGCATGAACCATTCCGAGCCGTTGCGGAATATGCGCATATCGAGCCGCGAGGAGAGCGCGTTGACGACCGAAACGCCGACGCCGTGCAGCCCGCCGGAAACCTTGTAGGAATTCTGGTCGAACTTACCGCCGGCATGCAGCTGGGTCATGATGACCTCGGCGGCCGACACCCCCTCCTCGCTGTGGATGCCGACCGGGATGCCGCGGCCGTTATCGGTGACGGTGCACGAGCCGTCCGCATTCAACGTCACGGTGACCGTGTCGCAATAGCCTTCCAGCGCCTCGTCGATCGAATTGTCGACGACCTCGTAGATCATGTGGTGCAGGCCGGAACCGTCATCGGTATCGCCGATATACATGCCGGGCCGCTTGCGGACCGGGTCGAGGCCGTGCAGGACCTTGATCGACCGCTCGTCGTAAGCGATCGCGTCGACGATGGGAGCGGTCTTTGCGTCGGTGCTCTGGGATGCGGTTGCGTTTGCCATAGGGTGATCAGGTACTCACGTTACAGTGCGGTTTCGGAAAGGGTGCCGTCCGACACCGAGACAAATCGGGCAGCCTGGCGCAGCGGCGCAAACAGGGCGGCATCGGTGCCGGTGAGCCAAGCTTGGCTCTCCAACTCGGCGAGAATTGCGAACAGAGCGCCGCGGCGCGCCGCATCGAGATGCGCGGCGACTTCGTCGAGCAACAGGACCGGAGGTTCGCCGCGAACCTCGCGCTGCAAGCCGGCCTGGGCCAGCACGATCGAGATCAGCAAGGCTTTCTGCTCGCCGGTCGAGGCCTGGTCCGCGGCAATCCCCTTTTCGGCGTGAATGACGCCCAGATCGGAGCGGTGCGGGCCGAGCGCCGCGCCGCCGGAAACCGCGTCGGCCGGCCGGTTTTCGGCAAGCCCAGCCTTGAAGCGCTCCTCGGCCGCGAGCGCCGGCATCGATTGAAGCCAGGTCTCGACCATTCCGGAGAGGCTGAGCCTGGCGCGCGGGAACGGGCCCTTCGCCGCGGCGCAGAACCGGTCGAGCTGCTCGACAGCCTCGCGCCGCGCCGCCGCGACCGCGACCCCCTGCTCGGCCATGATCTCTTCGACCGCGGCAAGCCAGGACGGGTCGGCAGGCCGGTCGCGAAGCAGGCACGAACGCTCGCGCATGGCGTGCTCGTACCGCGCGACCCGGCCGGCATGGGCCGGATCGAGACCAAGCACGAGCCGGTCGAGAAATCGTCGCCTTCCGGCTGGCCCCTCGCTGAAAAGCCGGTCCATCTGCGGTGTCAACCACAGCACGCCAAGCCATTCCCCCAGCGCCGCCTGCCCGCGGACCGCCTCGCCATCGATGCGAACGACCCGGCGCTCGTCAGCGGCGTCCTCTCGCCCGGTACCGATCCGCACGGTGCCGCGGCGGGTTTCGACCACCGCCGCGACCGCCCATGGAGCCTGAGGCGCCGCTGCGCCGCCACGGCGGTCGATGTCGCCGAGCCGCGCATTGCGCAACCCGCGACCGGGCGATAAAAACGATATTGCTTCCAACAGGTTCGTCTTCCCCGCCCCGTTCGGTCCAGTCAACACCACCGGGCCGGGATCGAGATCGAGCCGGGTCGAGCCGTAATTGCGGAATTCGGTCAGGATCAGCCGCCGAACACCCACGCGGTCGCCGCAGGCGCGTATAGGCGCGGTGCCGTGGGCCGCTAGCCCCGGAGCCTCTGCCATGGGGCTGCCGCGCGCTTCCTGCGCCGCACTAAGCATTGCCGTTATATGGGGCTGAAATGCCTGAAATTCCAGCAGTAGCGCGGGCCGACGGAAACCCTGCGCCAGGTCAGACCCGCATCGGCATCAGGACGTAAAGCGCACTCGAATCGGCGCTGTCGCGCACGATCGTCGGCGAGCCGGCATCGAACATCTGGAACTGCGCATATTCGCCGTCGATCTGCTCGGTAATGTCGAGCAGATAACGGGAATTGAAGCCGATCTCGATCGGGTTCGCCTGGTAGCGCGCCTCGATCTCCTCGACCGCGGTGCCATTCTCGGGGCTGGTCGCCGATACGGTGAGACTGCCCTGCTCGATCGCCAGCTTTACCGCCCGGCTGCGCTCGGTCGAGATCGTCGACACGCGGTCGACCGCCTCGGCGAATTCCTTGCAGGCGATTTCGAGGGTCTTGTCGTTGTTGGCCGGGATCACGCGCTCGTAATCCGGAAAGGTTCCGTCGATCAGTTTCGAGGTCAGCGCCGCCTCGCCGACCGCGCAGCGGATCTTGGTTTCGCCGAGCTCGATCTGGATCTCGTCCTCCCCCTCCTCGATCAGCTTGCGCAGCTCCAGCACGGTTTTGCGCGGCACGATGATGCCGGGCATCCCGGCCGCGCCCTCGGGCGCGGTCAGCTCGACCCGCGCAAGCCGATGCCCATCCGTCGCCACCGCACGCATGACCGGCACCTCGTTGCTCTTGGTCGCATGCAGGTAGATCCCGTTCAGGTAATACCGCGTCTCCTCGGTCGAGATCGCGAACCGGGTGCGGTCGATCAGCGTGCGCAGCTCGACGGCGGAGAGCGTGAAGTGATGCGCCAGCTCGCCGGCCGACATCACCGGGTAATCCTCAGCCGGCAGGCAGGCGAGCGTGAAGGTGGAGCGGCCCGAGCGCAGCACCATCTCGCTGCGGTCACCCTGCGCCTCGAACTCGACCTGAGCGCCCTCGCGCAGCTTGCGGACGATGTCGTAAAGCGTATGCGCCGGCGCCGTGGTCCGACCTTCGCGCTCGACCCGCGCGGGCACGCGCTCGACGATCTCGAGATCCATATCGGTCGCGCTCAGGGCGAGTACGCCAGCCTCGGCGCGCAACAGCACGTTCGAGAGAATCGGGATCGTGGTCCGGCGCTCGACGACGCTCTGGACATGGCTCAGCGCCTTAAGGAGTGCCGCCCTTTCGATGGTAAGCTTCATGATTGCTGCACGTAAGTTGGCGGACCGGACGGATGTCCCGACCGTCGCCCCGTCGCATCGCACGGGGTCGGCGGGCGGGAACCTATCATAGCACGGAAGCCCGGCGGCCCCACCCCTCATTCAAGATGGCGCAAACCGGCCCCCTCCGATTTGGGGTGGCCGGATTCAGTTCTGCAGCATCCGCCGCAATACCTCGACATCCTCGGCGAGCGCGCGGTCGACGACCACCAACTCCTCTATCTTCCTGACCGCATGCATGACGGTGGTATGATCGCGGCCGCCGAATTTCCGACCGATCTCGGGCAGTGAGCGCGAGGTGAGTTGCTTCGCCAGGTACATCGCGACCTGACGAGGCCGCGCCACAACCCGGGCTCGGCGCTCCGAGACCATGTCGACCATTTTGAGGTTGAAGTGCTCGGCCACCCGTTTCTGGATTTCATCGATCGTCACCCGCCGCTCGTTCGCCCGAACCAGGTCGTGCAGCAAGTCCTGTGCGCTTTCGAGCGTGATGTCCCGCCCTACCAGCTGCATCTGTGCGGTGATGCGATTGAGCGCTCCCTCAAGCTCGCGAACGTTAGACACGATCTTATGGGCGAGGAATTCCATGATCTTTTGCGGCAGGCAAATGCCGGTCTGCTCGGCCTTGGACTGCAAGATGCCAAGCCGCAGCTCATAGGTGGTTGGATGAATGTCGGCGACGAGGCCCCAGCCGAGCCGCGATCGCATGCGTTCCTCGAGCCCCTCCATCTCCGACGGCGATTTGTCGGCGGAAATGACGATCTGCCGGTTCTGGTCGACCAGCGCGTTGAAGGTGTGGAAAAATTCCTCCTGTGTCGAGTCCTTGCCGCTGATGAATTGCACATCATCAATCATCAATAGATCGACAGAGCGGAACTGGTCCTTGAAGTCCATCGTGGAGCGGAAACGCAACGCTCTGACGAACTGATACATGAATTTCTCAGCCGACAGATAGATCACCTTGCGGCTGGGTGCTTGCATGCGGACATGCCACGCGATCGCGTGCATCAGATGGGTTTTGCCGAGGCCTACCCCGCCATAGAGAAACAGCGGGTTGAAGGGCACCGTATGGACTTGCCCGGCGCAGGCCTCCGCCACCCGCCGCGCAGCGGCATGGGCCAGTTCGTTCGGCTTGCCGACAATAAAGTTCTCGAAGGTGAAGCGCGGATCGAGCGGGGCCGACAGCTGGCCCTTGTCTTCGCTGATCTCGGACATGGGCGCCGGCTCCGAGAGGACTGGAGGTAAGGTTGTCGGACCATCGCCCTCCTGGCGCTCCCGCGGGCCTTCCGGCGCGCTGGCCGCCAATCGCGGCTCGACAATGATCGATACCCGGTTCACTTCCGGGTTCTCGCTTCGCCAAACCGCCAACAGACGGTCGATATAGTGAGTCGCGATCCAGTTCCGTAGAAACCGCGTCGGTACGGCGAGAACGGCTTCGCCGCCCTCGACTCGTTCGATAGTCATCGCGCGCAGCCAGGAGCGATAGGCGGCCTCACCGACCTCTGCCTTGAGCTGCCCCAGAACCCGCCCCCACTCGGCAGAGGCGGGCGGCGCGACAGGATCGATCGCCTTGCTATGAGCTAGTTCACCCGCCACCGGTTCCCCCTGTGTAATGCCGGTTATTTCAACCTGTTCGTGTTCACCGTGGCAAAATAAACGCAAATATATGCTCTAGATTACTTCCGAGATGCGAAGACAGCTTACCACGTTCTGGCGGTTTTATCTCCCGCCAGTCGCGATCTTCGGGCCCGTCGGCCCGTAACGACTAGGATCTACACGAAGCTGATGTGCTCCTGCGCTTCGTGATGCCAACTTTAGCCAGATGACAATAGCGTGGCAACAAGACTGAAACGGGAACAAACCATATTTCTGATTACCCTCGCTGAGGGCCGCAGAAACTCTAGGGCGAGACCGAGCGCAGCGCCAATTTTACCATTAGCGTGCGCTGGCAGGCTTCAAAGCCGCGCGCGTTGAACGGCTTTCTCGGGGCCGACCCCAGTCGCGACGCTCAGAGCGCGTTGATGCGGGCGGCCAGCCGCGACAGCTTGCGAGCCACCGTGTTCCTGTGCAGGACACCCTTGTTAGTGGCCCGATGCATTTCCGGCTGAGCTTGCTGAAAGGCGGACTGCGCCGCCGCCTTGTCGCCAGTCGCAATCGCCGTCTCCACCTTCTTGACGAAGGTGCGTACCCGGCTCAGCCGGGAACGATTGATGACGGTGCGCTTCTCGGTCTGGCGAAGCCGTTTTTCGGCGGATTTATGATGCGGCATGTTGTTTCGTCGGGTCTAGGGAGCGCGGGGTTATAGTCGCGGCAGCGTGGAGCGTCAACCGCGTGGCCCGGCTTCACTGATTGCGGAAGGCAGGCTTGCGCTTTTCGACGAACGCCGCCATCCCCTCCTTCTGATCCTCGGTCGCGAAAGTCGAATGGAACAGGCGGCGCTCGAAGCGCACGCCCTCGGCGAGCGTCGTCTCGAAGGCGCGGTTGACCGACTCCTTCACCATCATCGCGATCGGGCGGGACATCTGGCTGATCCGCTCGGCCACCGCGATAGCCTCGCCCAGGACTTTGTCGGCGGCGACGATGCGGCTGACTATGCCGGCCCGCTCCGCTTCGACGGCATCCATCATCCGGCCGGTCAGGCACAAATCCATCGCCTTGGCCTTGCCGATGAAACGCGGCAACCGCTGCGTCCCGCCAGCACCCGGCATCGTGCCGAGCTGGATCTCGGGCTGGCCGAAGCGGGCATTCTCGCCAGCGATGACGATGTCACACATCATCGCCACCTCGCAGCCGCCCCCCAGCGCGAAACCGGCGACCGCGGCGACGACAGGCTTGCGGCATTGCCCGACCCGTTCCCAGCCACGGGTGATGAAGTCCTCGGCATAGGCCTGCATGTATGTTTTGCCGGCCATCTCCTTGATGTCGGCGCCGGCGGCGAAAGCCTTGTCGTTGCCGGTCAGGACGATCGCGCCGATCGCCGGATCGCTCTCGAGATCGTCGAACGCGGCACCCAGTTCGGCGATGAGTCCCGCGTTCAGCGCATTCAGCGCCTGCGGCCGGTTCAGCGTGACGATGCCGACCGCATCGCGCCGTTCGACCAGGATGTTGCTGTATTCGGTGCTGCTCATCGCGTGGCTCCCACGAAGGATCAACCCAGCGCCACCTTAGCGCTGCCGTTTGGCGCAGAAGAAAGTCGAGCGGCCGGATTGGACGATGCGGCGCACGCCCTCGGCGCAGTTGCAGCGCGGACAGGGCTCGCCTTCGCGGCCGTAAACCGCCCAACGATGCTGGAAATAGCCGAGCTCGCCATTGGCCTGCACATAATCGCGCAGCGACGATCCGCCAGCCTCGATCGCCTCGGCGAGGACATCGCGGATCGCCTTCGCCAGCCGCGCGGCGCGCGCACCGACCACGGTGCCGGCGAGCCGCCGCGGCGACAGGCCCGCGCGATAGAGCGCCTCGCAGACATAAATGTTGCCGAGCCCGGCGACGATCCGCTGGTCGAGCAGCGCCGCCTTGATCGGCGTCATCTTCCCGGCGAGCACCCGCTCAAGATAGGCGCCGTTGAAGCCGGGTTCGAGCGGCTCGACGCCGAGCCCTGCAAGCAGCGGGTGCGCCGTCTCGGCGCCTCGAACGATATAGTCGAGCGTCCCGAAGCGGCGCGGGTCGTTGAAGCGGACGACTGTCCCGTCATCCAGGGTCAGCACGACGTGGTCGTGCCTCTCCGGCGGAATATCCGCGGCGCCGGCGGTAATGCGGCCGGACATACCCAGATGCAGCAGCAACACCCCCGTTTCATCGAGCTCGATCAGGATGTACTTGCCGCGGCGCGCGAGCGCGCCGATCAGCGCCCCGTTCAGTCGCGACGCGAGCATCGGTGGAAACGGCCGGCGCAGGTCCGGGCGACGCAATTCGGCGCGGACGATGCGTCGGCCCGTCATGCAACGCGCGAGGCCGCGCCGAACGGTTTCGACTTCGGGGAGTTCCGGCATGGCACGCTTATCTCTGATCGTCCCAGGCGGTTGCGCACAGATCGGCTCACAATGGCGCACTGTCGGCGCTGGGGCTATTCTTCCTGTCCGATGAGCGAAAAAGAGACCAGGGCCGAGGAAGGGACGGCAGACGCCGATTTCGGCTTCCGTCGGGTGCCCGAGGCAACGAAGGCACCGCTGGTGCGCGCCGTGTTCGACAGCGTCGCCCCCCGTTACGATCTGATGAACGACCTGATGAGCCTCGGCATCCACCGTTGGTGGAAGGCCGAGATGGTCGCCTGGCTCAATCCGCGTCCAGGACAGCAGCTGCTCGATGTCGCCGGCGGGACCGGAGACATAGCCCTGTTGGCGCTGCCCCGGCTGGCTCCCGCAGCGGGCGGCGGCGTTACGGTCTGCGACGCCAATGCGCAGATGCTCGAAATCGGCCGCGCCCGCGCCATCGATGATGGCATTCTCAGCGGGATCGAATGGCTTGACGGCGACGCCGAGGCGCTGCCCTTCGCCGATCGTTCGTTCGATCTCTATACGATCGCCTTCGGGTTGCGCAACGTGACCCGGCCTGAGCGAGCGCTCTCCGAGGCCCGGCGGGTGCTCAAGCCGGGCGGCCGTTTTCTGTGTCTCGAATTCACCCCCGCCGTCACGCCATTGCTGCAGCCGCTCTATGATCTCTACAGCTTCCAATTCCTGCCGCTGCTCGGCCAAATCGTGACCGGCGATCGCCAGCAATATCGCCGAGAAGTCGCTGTCG
>Ga0209380_10001008_pt1 | contig 19615 bp, 16 predicted proteins | sample HubBroMetageWFT6_FD_188347 | JGI IMG/M metagenome (GOLD analysis project Ga0209380, IMG submission 188347) | Warmed and freeze-thawed soil microbial communities from the Hubbard Brook experimental Forest, New Hampshire - Hubbard Brook CCASE Soil... | ecosystem: Environmental > Terrestrial >...
GTCGGGGCGGAAGCCGATGAACTGGACCTGGTCGGTCAGACTGAGCTCCCGTACGAGAGTCCGACATTCTTCGAGGTGATCTGGCCGCATGTCCTGCGGAGTGTCGCCCAGAACGATAAATCGACACCGCGCGCGGTCCTCGGGGCTCAGCCTGTCAACGACAATGCGCGCGGCGCGGATCAGTTCGATTAAGCCCTTTCGCGGCAGGATCCGGCCGTGGCTTCCGAAAATGACCGTCCGATCTTCTAGACCAAGCTCTCCGCGCAACGCCGGCTCGGCAGCGCGCGCATCAAACTCGTCGATATCGAGCGCATCGTGGATCGCGCGAACTTTCTCGAAGCAATGCGCAAATTGACCGGAAGTTGGGCGCGAAACGCATATGAGCGAGCGGACGTTCTTGCTGGCGGCCAACCTTCCGTGCAGCGGGCGAACGGCCGGAGATACGGAAGAATAGAGCACATGCCAGATCACAGGGACGCCGGTGAACGCTGCGATCGCACCACCGACAAAATTAGCGGAAGTACCATTGCAGAATACGAGATCAAAACGCTCTTTCACGACACGGCGCTGCAGCCGGAAAAAACCTGCCGTGCCACGAACGACGTTTCCGGTTGCACGCAGCATCTTGAGCGCCAGCGGTGCATCGAAATCCTTCCGCTCGATAGCGCGTGAGAAGGGTTCGTAAATATTTTCGATCAGATCCGGTTCAAAGAAAAGGCTCTCCGCGGCTCTGGCGTCAACAAGCCTGCGGCTGACGATGCCCTCGCGCGGAACGAGGACGGTCCGATGAACACGGGCGGGATCGAGGAATTTCATAATATCCAGGATCGTACGACCGGGACCGCCATTTCGGGACGTATCGGTGATGAACAGAACACGCAGGAGTTCTCTTCGATCGACAATCGCTTCACGTAAAGACGTGCACGAGCTGGAATCCACAATATCCGACATCATTCAGTCACCGCTTTTAACAACAATAGTCGCGAGATTAGAAATGCATGGTCCCCTCGGTGGAGTCACAGAGCAATGGAAGATCATGCGTGGAGCGTCTGCGGGCGCCCCAGCCAATCCTTATATACGGCCGCAAAGACCGTGCACATGTTATCGATCCAGACGTCGCGTCCAGCCGCTCCCGTGCGCTGACGTCGAGCGCCTCCACCTGCGGAAGACTGACGCTGGGCCGCCAACTGTGCCGATGTCCAAAAAAAGTCCGTACTCAATTGCATGTTTCACAACGTGAAGGTAATTACCCGGGCAGGTCCGTACGCGGCGAACGAATCCGAGGCAGGCAGGTGGCGTGCGTTGGCCGAAGGTGAAGGGGCGTCCGCCGCGCCAGCTCGGGCGACGTCCCGGAGCTGGTTCGACTCGTTCGGGCCTATCCGAGCAATCAAACCGAAGGGGATCACCTGTGCAGATACTATGGGTTTATGTCGCGGCCGATCGTGCGGTTCGGCGCGGCCATTCCGATGGTCTCTGCGGCGTCATGCATCCTGTACACCGGGTGTGAACTCGCCATATCATCATCTGCCCGAGCGATCAGGCGGATGGGGAGAAGGCCTAGGTCAGATCGCGAACCGCGAGCGTGGATGGTTCTCAAATTGAAATGTGAAGGCGCATGCTATTAGCGCAACAGTTGGTGAAATCGCTCGCTGGGCGTCGAGTCATCGAAGACGTGACTCTGACGCTTCGGCGCGGCGAAACCGTCGGTCTGCTCGGACCCAACGGAGCGGGCAAGACAACGACCTTTCGGATGCTTACTGGAATGGTCATTCCAGACTCCGGCCGGATCGTGCTCGACGGCATTGACGTCACTGGCATGCCGTTCTACGAACGCGCCCGCCGTGGGATCAGCTATTTGCCCCAGGAATCCTTCGTACCGCGATCGCTTTCGGTCGAGGACAACATCGCGATGGTTCTGGAAGCCCGCGAACCAGCTGCGGGGAAGCGAAACGAGATACTGGGACGCCTACTCTCGGAGTTTCATCTCGAGGCGGTTCGCAGGACGCGCGTTGGCACGCTCTCCGGTGGCCAGCGACGACGCTGCGAGATCGCGATCACGCTCGCCTGCCAGCCGAGGTTCGCTCTCTTGGACGAGCCATTTGCAGGCATTGATCCCACTACAGTCGAGGAAATCGCAGCGCTTATTTCTCATCTGACAGCCCGCGACATCGGCGTGCTCATCACGGATCACAACGCGCGCGAGCTGCTTCATCTGGTCGATCGTGCCTACGTCATCGAGAGCGGTCGCGTGCTCGCGCACGGTAACGCTGAGGCTGTTATCGCCGACCAGGAGGTCCGCCGCGTCTATCTAGGTGAAGCTTTCCGCATCTGATAGCCAATCTGGGCGCGCGGAATTTTTCGCCATTCACTGCCATATCCGGAAGGTCGGCTTTTAGACTGTAGGGCATGTTCACAAAACTCTACGCACGGACCTTCTTCGACAGCGTAATGCTGCAGGCGCTTGCTGTCATGGGCCTCGTCGAAGCAATCTTCCTCGCGGAGCGCTTCCCGATGGTATTCAGGGACGTGCTCAATAACAACGCCGATCTATTCGACACCTCACTGATATTCGCCTGCACCAGCACGCAAATATTCGATCTGGCGCTCGCAATCGCTATCCTGATGGCGGTGTACTGGACGACGCTCCGAATGCGCGAGAATCGCGAGCTGCTCGTTCTTTCCACAGCAGGGACGGGACCATATCAGCTGGCGGCCTTGACCCTGGCCGTCGCCTCCGTCGCTCTACTTGCCTCGCTCGTGGTCTCCGGTGTGATCGATCCGATGTCCCGTTATGCTCAGCGCGTGATCCTGTTCGATGCCGAGTTTCGTGCGCTCCGGAGCGGGATCAGCACAGGACAGTTCTATAATTTCCGCGATCGAGTTGCGTACGCCCCGGCACAATCCGCTGCAGACCGCGAGCGCGCCGGCCCAGGTCTGAGCGAGAAACTTTTCGTCCGTGATCAGCTGGAAGCCGGCACGTTCCGGGTGATGACGGCCGATCGCGCGCGGCTCGAGGGACCCGACTCGTCCGGTAACGTGCTGCTGAAGCTTGATGGCTTTACCTCGTACCTGTTCTCGGACCCCGAACAATCGGCAAGCACCGCGCCCCCGGCGGCCCAGATTGACGCGAAGACATGCGCCGACTGCCCTGAGCGACCGCTGGGCGATTTTCGCAATCCGTTGTCTGCAAGCGAAGTTACCCGGCTTACGACGGTCGATGAATTGCTGCCATTTTCGCCGCGTGGGGACGATGTCGCCGAGTTGACGATCTTCGACCATCTCGGAGCCAAAGCGGATCCCACATTGCCAAATCGCCAGGAGCAGATGCGCCTGCTCGGCGAGCGGTTCGCGCGCAGCCTCTTGTGCCTGCTTGCGCCGTTGATTGCGCTCGCTTCCGTGTGCCTCACGTCGCGCGCAACCAATCACTTCGTGTTACCGCTAGCATGCATGGCCCTCATGTCGCTCAACGTGACGAGCGAATGGCTGATCAGGACGATTGCGCCTTCGGACCCAATTCAGGCGTTGACCATGCCGACGGCCCTGACGGCAATGTTCATGGCATTGCTGCTCACCGTGATCATCCGCAAGCAAGGCGAACTGGTGCGGCCGCAACTGGCGCGCGCATGATCGACGACGTGTCTCCGATCCAGCGCGGACTCGGTCTGCGCGCCGTCCGTCTTTCGGCCACCGGCCTGCACACCCGATACATGCTGGCGGGATATCTGCGCCAGGTGGGCATGGTGACCGCGATCCTGCTTGCAATCGCGCTGACGATCGACTTATGGCCGCAGTTCCACCTCATTGCCGGCGGCAGCGAGGGTCGCGGCATGCTAAGCACAATTTGGCATGTCCTGCGCTTTTCGGCCCTGCGCGCGCCAGATCTTGTGGCACCCCTCCTTCCGTTTGCCACGTTTCTCGGCGTCCTCGGAACCGAAGTCGCGCACACCCGATCCGGCGAGCGCATGCTCGTGTGGAACAGCGGTCGCTCGCCGATCCAATGTCTGACACCCGCGGTCCTGCTGGGCGTCTTACTCGGCGGCGTCGAATTCACGATCGACGCGTATCTGGGCCCGGCGGCGATGGCCGTGCAGATGGAAGAGCGCCTCGGGCTCGACGGCCAACGCCTGGACCGAACGCGCATAAATGACAGCCACTGGCTCGCCTCGTCCGGCGGGCTGCTCAACACCGAGATCGAATACGGGCCGCCTCCGGTTTTGCACCACCTGACACTCTACAAGCTCGATGCGCGTGGCACGTTGACTGAGGTTGACATCGCGGCCGCTGCGCACCAGCTGCCCGGCTCGGATCTGTGGCTGATGCGAGACGGCCGCTCCTGGTCGTCGTCGGAGGGAGGGCCGCCACTCAACGCGCCCGCCAAGCCGGCACCTGCGCCGGGAAACTCCGTGGGCGAAAGAATGACCCCATTCGCCGAGAAGATCGTCCGGTTGGACATCGATCCACTCTGGCTCAGCGTTTTCGGGATGGAACCGCAGTATCTTCGGATGCCCGTGCTGCGGTCGCTGGCTCAGTCCGACCGGGGTCCCCTCTATAGGGGCCTATATCGTACGCGTCTCCAAACGCTTTATGGCGAAGCCCTGCTGCCGGGCGCGATGGCCCTTCTTGCAACATCGCTCTCGCTGCTCCTTCTAGCCTATGACACGCCGGCGCGGGCTCTCGTCGGCATCCTATTTGCCGGCTATATCGCGCATTCCGGCACCAAGGCTTGCCTGCTGATGGGGCAGAACGGCTATATGCCGCCGGTCATGGCGAGTTGGCTGGTGCCGGTCGCGCTTCTAGCCGGGACGGTCGCGACCTTTGGCGTCTTCGAGCGGCAGCGCAGGACAGCCTGACGGCGAGAGAACTCCAAATGCTCAATGCGCTATGACGTGCTCACGCAAAGATTTTCCGCTGAGCTTGTCGATCCCGAAAAGGTCCATGGCCGTCACGTCCGGCATCAGGCCGCTATCGTCGACCTGAAGATAGACATAGACAAGCTTTGCCGTGTGGTTGCCAAGTCGTATCAAGGCTTCCGGGTGTCCAAGTCCGTCCTGCTCAAGAAGAAGCGTTCGCTCGGGCAGCGCGGCCACTTGGAAGGCGACGGTGCCGCCCGATGCGTGGTCGCCGACGGACCTGACGCCATAAGCCATCGTGCGCTCGATTAAATTGAGTGGCTTGCGACGGCCGTCGACATTATACCACCGCCAATAAACATCGACCGGCGCATCCGGGTCGAAGCGCCCCTGCGAATCAACGTGCGCCGCGTACACCACCGTGTTGGAATTGACGGAGCGCTGAATATAGAAAAGCATGCTCGGATCGCTCGGCACCGGGAACTCGGCCCGCACGCTCGGGATATGATCCAGTTCGGTCACCTGGCTCGTTAACTCGCGCCCACGAGCTTCGACATTCGCCATGAGCATCAGGCCGACAGCGGCTGCCGCATACGCGAGCAAGCAACGCATAGCTATTCCTTGCATCGAGCCCCGTTCATTCGATTGCGTAGATCCGAAATATATTGGAAAGATCAGGCACTCTCAGGAGGCCGTTGCGCCCCGATCGTCGTTCGCAACCTGTTCGGCGCGCTTGCGGTGGGCGGCTTGCGCATAGAAGGCGAAGAGCTTTTCGAAGTGGCTTTCGATGTCGCCTACTCGCCGCTGCCCTGCTTCGAGCGCAGCCCGCGAGAGGCCTGCCCGGTCGCGCTCCAGCAAGCGAAGGATCGCCTTGGCGGCGGAATTCAAGTCGCCCGGCGAATAGGTCTCGGCATATTCTGCGGCCGCCAGATCGCCTGCACCTCCCGCATCCGGTACGATCACCGGCGTGCCACAGCACAGCGCCTCGGCAACGACAAATCCATAGGTCTCAGCGGTCGAACCGTGAAGAAGGGCATCGGCACTCGCGACCATGCGCGCAAGTCTTTCGCGATCACTCACCCGACCTGCGACATGGACGTGCGAGGCTCGTGCTGCCTTGGCCCGCACACGGGCGTGGGTGAGACCATCGCCGATGACATAAAGACCTACCGGCCTAAATTGCTGGGCTTTACTCACCGAATCGATCAACAAGCCGACGCGCTTTTCCGGATGATGGCGACCGATATTGATGAGCAGCGCCGCATCGGCACTAAGTCCACATTCCTCAAGCATCATCAAGCGCAATGCGTTGTCGCGGTGGCCAGGACCGAATGAAGCAGTATCCACGCCAAACGGAATGATGTGCACATTACGCAGACCGTAGCTGGCGAAGCGCGCGGCAAGCCATGATCCAGCGACGACGCAGCCATCGAATAATGCATTCAGACGCCGCAGATATGACCAGAACAAGCCGAAGAGCCGATCGATCGAGGATGATGGGATCACGCCGCCCAGGAGCGTCTGCGGATATACTGCGACCGGGTCGGCATGCATGAACAGCATCCTCGCGGCCAGCCCTTGCCATCGCGCCGCGATCCACCCGCCGCGCCAGGGTGACGAACCTTCGACCACATCCGGCGCCTCGTCATCGAGAATTCGCCAAACGTCCGCTGCCCGCCAGAACATGCGGTAATTGCGGTCGAAAGGCAGTTGAGGTGCTTCGACCCACACAAGCTTGCCACCTTCTCGCGTCTCCACCCGGTTCTCCGTGCCGGGTGCGATCACGGTTAGGGAATGACGATGCCGCGCCGCCGCCTTGAACTTTTGATCGACATAGGTGCGCACGCCGCCGCTGGTTGGCGAATAGAATTCCGAAACGTCAACGATCTTCACGCCGGTGTGTCCGTGAGCAACGACTTGTAATAGCCGTGGATACGCGCCATCGTTCCGTCCCAAGGAAACTCAAGACTACGCTCGCGTGCGGCCGCTCCCATTTGCCGCCGCAACCTCGGATCGTGCGCCAGTGTCGCGATGTGGTACGCGAATCCTTGTGCGCATCCAGGCTTGGCGCGGTAGCCGGTGCGGCCATGCGCGACCAGGGAGCGGCTGCCCGTCGCATCGGCGCATACACATGGCAGCCCCGAGGCCATCGCCTCCAAGGTCACATTGCCGAAGCTCTCCGTATCGCTCGGAAACAGAAAGATGTCGGACGATGCATAGGCCTCGGTGAGCTCTTCCCCTTCCAGGAAGCCTGTGAAGACGGCATGTGGCAATTGGCGCTCCAGGACGGCGCGCTCTGGACCGTCGCCCACGATCACGCTTCGATGGGCGATGCCCTGTGCCTCAACCAGCCGCAGCGTGGCGACTAGCGTGTCGAGCTGCTTTTCGCGCACAAGGCGTGCGACGTGAGTGACGACGAGTTCGCTCTCGCCGATTCCATACTTCGCACGCCAGAGCCTCGATCTTTTGCCGGGATTGAAGTGCGACGGGTCCACCCCCCGTGGCCAGAGGCGGAAATTGTTCCTGAGCCCGTCTGCAAGCAGCGCATCCACCATCGACTGGGTTGGCACGTAAACCTCGCGGCAAGCGCCGTAGAAGCGGCGCAAATAGTATCGGAGAAGGCCGCTCAAGCCCGCCACATACCAATAATGCTTGAGATAGGTCTCATAGCGGGTGTGATAGGAGGCAACGACCGGGATCTTCAAGCTCTGCGCGACCCTCCATGCGGTATAGCCCAAGAGATCGGGCGCCAGCGCGATGTGGATGATGTCAGGCTGGAACGCCCGCAACCTTTGCACGGTCGAGCGCGGCAAACCGAAAGCCAACCGATATTCCGGCCGCCCGGGCAAGCGCACGGACGGAACGGGCACGACCGTGCCATGGTGGATGAAGGCCGGGACCTTTCCGACGGGCGCGAAGACGAGCACTTCGACGCCCTGTCGCTCCAGGTAAGCGACCAAGCGGTTCAAGGTCAGAGCGACGCCGTCCTTGATGTAGTTGTAGGAACTCGCTACGAGCGCGATACGGAGCGGACGCTGCTCATAGCTCCGCAACCGCTGCTCGGCGGATTGCCGCATCCCTGATTTTGCATCCCTTAATGCGACGGAAGTCGGCCCCGTGAACAAGCCCAACACCCAAACGCGTTCTACAAGCCGTCCCATGGAATGGACCTTTACAAAAAGGGGGCGTAGGCATCCCTCTGTCAACCCGTTTGCCCGCTCATGCCATTCCCTTAGGGTGCCGGTAGTTGTCCGATGTTTGACGCCGTGGAGCCGATGCCCGCCAAGACGATACTGATTACGGGGGCTTCGAGTGGGATTGGTGCGGCACTCGCGCGCACCTATGCCGCACCGGGAAATTGTCTAATCTTGTGGGGTAGAAACGAGGAGCGCCTGAACGCGACCGCTGAGCCATGCCGCGCGCGCGGCGCGGCGCTCGAAACCTTGTGCTTCGATCTCGCCGATTTCGGCCGATTGGTCGAGAAGCTCGAGGAGGCCGATTTGCGCAAACCGATCGATCTCGCCATTTTCAATGCCGGGCTCGGCGGAAGCTTGCCGCACGATTGTGCGGCACAGGACGTGGATTCGGCTGAAAGAATGGCAAGCGTGAATTTCACAGCACCGGTCATCGGTGCTAACCTGATTGCGGCGCGTATGGCGAAGCGCGGTCGCGGGCAGATCGTTCTTGTCGGTTCCATTGCCGAACGTCTTCCACTGCCGATGGCACCGGTGTACGCCGGGACGAAGGCGGGGCTTGCGCTATTCGCCGAAGCGCTCGGGCTGCGGCTGGCAAAATATGGTGTCGGCGTGACACTCGTCTCACCGGGCTTCGTCGATACGCCGATGAGTCGCAGTCTCAAGGAGCCAAGGCCGTTTCTCATCGGCGCGGATGCCGCTGCGGCGATTATTGCCGGGAAAATCGAACGCGGCGCGCGGCGTATCGTCATCCCTTGGCAGTTCGCGGTCATCCGGATCATCACCGGCCTGGTACCCCGTGCGATTCTACGCGCGGTGCTCACACGGCTTTCGCGTGCCCCATTCGTGCGATGAGCAGGGTGCCTCTGCAGATATGGCGCCAATTTCAACGCGCCGTCGCGAAGTTCAACGACCGCTCCGGGAAGCCGGTGCTGCACCTACTGCGTTGGCTTGTACCTATCCTGCTGCTCGGGTTTCTGGGTCGTCGCCTGGCGCAACTCGGATGGGTTCACGTCTGGGATGCGCGGCCGGACGCGGTGAGCTTCTACCTTGTCCTATTCCTGCCGTTCTTCGTTCAGCCCGTCGCCGATCTGATCATCTACCGCAATTTGTTGGGTGTCGGACGGACCCTTCCGCTCATAGTCCTGCTCCGCAAGCGATACTTGAACAGCGTTATGCTGGAATATTCGGGCGAGGCCTATTTCTTCTTCTGGGCTCAGCGAAACCTCGATCTGGGAAGAGGAGTTTTGCTGCATGCGGTAAAGGACACGAACTTCTTGTCCGCCGGAGCGGGGTTGGCAATTGTCTGGGTGATGCTTCTTGCTCTTGTTGCGAGCGGAGGTGTGAAATTACCGGAGTTCTTATCAGCTAATTTTTGGACATTCGTTTCGATCGGCTCGGTGCCGTTGGTCCCGTGCGTTGCCCTGGTTGTCGGCGGTCGCAGGGTCACCACCCTGAGCCGCGGTGACATCGCCTCGACATTTGCCATCCATCTCGCGCGAAGCGTCGCGGTGCTGTCGCTTGAATTTGCGCTCTGGTGGCTTTCAGGTGCCCTGCCTTCGGCAGCCGTCTGCCTCGAGTTTGTCGGCTTGCGGCTTCTGGTTACGCGGTTACCCATGATGCCGAGCAAGGATCTTCTCTTTGTTGGAATCGGGATCGCAGCCGCCGGTTTGATGGACGTATCTGCTCCCAAGGTGGCGAGCGTGCTGGTGATCACTACGGCATTCAATCAGCTCCTGGAATTCGTACTGGTCGGACTGCCATGGCTCTTCGACCAATTTCAACTCTGGCGCAGCGCGGACCCGGCCTCATCTTGACCGGGCGCTCCCGTCTGTACGATCGGCTGGCGCGCTGGTCTTGCTCGCCGCTCTTCTGGATTCTTTGCGCCGCGACAATTTTCCGATTGGTCGGATTAACCTGGGGCCTGCCTGCCTCCGACGGCTGGGACGACGACGGGGTCGCGCCGCGCAACTTCCTGGTGGGGCTCGTCGAGACCTACAACAGCGGCTCGTACTTCGCCTATCCCCCCCTACACATGTTCGTGCTCGCGATCCTGACGTCTCCGGGATGGATAATCGCGCTGCTCAAGGCGCATTCGCTGACGCAGCACGACGTGATCGCCGAGTTCGTTCAGCTTCCATATATGACATTTTTTTCCGTGGTCGCGCGCCTCGTCAGCGTAGCGATGTCGGTCGGAACCATATTCCTGATCGGAAAGATGGCTGAGACCATTGGCGGCAGGCGAGCCGGTTTATGCGCCGCTGCCGCATGTACGCTCAATGCGACGCTGACCTATTACGGCCAGGTCACCAATCTGGACGGCCCTTATCTCTTCTGGTCCGCGCTTTCCTTGTGGGGATGGATGCGTGCGATTGCGGAACGCGAGCCGCGCCACATGCGTTGGGCCGTGCTGTCCGCAGCCGGGGCGGTCGCCACCAAGGACCAGGCCTATGCCATCTTCCTGATCAGCGTACCGCTCGCGCTCCTGCTGTGGTTCGCCCTCGACAGGTGGCCCCGACAAAACGCGCGCGACTTGATTGCCGCACTCTTAGTTTCGACAGGTGTCGCGACGGTCGCGCTGCTTGCGATCGACGGCGCGATTCCCAATCCCACGGGCTTTGCCAAGCGGATCGCGTTCCTTGCCGGTCCGGCAAGCAAGGATTACGCGCAATACCAGGACAACTGGAGCGGCCGCGTGCGCCTCTTGCAAGATATGTGGGCGTATTTCCCGCGGTACTACCCGCCCGCCGTAGCCTGGCTCGGCGCATTTGGCGTGTTCATTCATACCGTTCGGCTGCGCGACGAGCGCTCTAAACTAGTCGCCGGCCTGCTGCCTTTGTTCGCGATCATCTCGTTCACACTCTCCTTCAACTTCGTGGCGCTGCGCACGGAGAACCGTTTTCTTCTGCCCCAGTCGATTTTCATCGCTGTCTATATCGGCGTCGCTGTCGACAGGCTCGCCTTCGCGTCGCAACCGTTGATCAAGTACGCCGCACGAGGGCTCGTTCTGACGATCGCCGCCTTTGCCCTTTATCAATGCGCGGGCATCGACGCTGCTTTCATCGGAGATCCGCGCTACGATGCGGAGCGCTGGTTGGATGTCCATGTTCGCCCAGGCGACACGATCGAGACCTACGGCCTGAACGTCTATCTGCCACGCTTCCCCGACGGCGCGGTCGTGACCCGTCTTGACCGGAAGCCCCTGACGGCACGCAATCCATTGCCGCACGTCGCGGAGATCGACCAATCTTTCGAATTGATCACCGAGCGAAATCCACGATTCATTGTCGTCAGCATGTTCTGGGTGCAGGACTATCTAAGGCAGAACATTGCGGAACCAAGTGATGGCCGGGCAATCCAGAAAGTTCAGGAAGCCGTCTTTAAGGAGACGAGCGCGCGCAATTATTTCAAGGCGCTATTCGAGGGCAAACTGTCCTACCGACTGGCGCACAGTTCTACCTACGCGTCCGGATTCTGGCCGTCTGTGGATGCGTATGAGAGCCTGGCGCAGACCGTTTTCCTCTTCGAGCGTGTCCCGCTACGCCTCCGCCGCGGCGCTGGCATTCCGGAAGCTGGCTGATGTGGCCGCCGCTCTCCAACGATGAAGACGGCCCGGCGAAAGCGAGCGGACCGACCGCGTCGTTCGATCAGATCCGCGCGTGCCTGGGCATCGACCGCAACACGCTTCGCGAGCTGGTTGGCGATCTCTACCAACATCGCGCCGTCGTCTATTGGTCGGACTTGGTCCTCTCGCTCGCCATAGGCTATGGTGCTTTCGCACTGTTCCCTTTGCGGAACCCTGTTTCGTTGATGGGCGGGGCGCTTTACTGCCTGTCTGTCCTCGCCTGCTATCGCGCAATCATTTTCACGCACGAACTCGCGCATCAGCCGTTGGACAGATTTCCGGCGTTTCGCTTGGCGTGGGACGTGCTTTGCGGAACGCCGATGCTCCTCCCGTCATATTTTTATGATGAGCACAAAGCCCATCATGCCAAACGGTCATATGGGACGAGCCACGACGGCGAATATCTCGCCTATGCTCGCTTGCCGGTGCGGCATGCGCTGTTGCTCGTTGGCATATCGCCCTTCGCTTTCCCGGCGCTGGTCTTTCGCTTTCTGATATTGACGCCGCTCTCGCTTGTCTCTCCCGAGATGCGGAGCTTCGTCCTGATCCGCGCCTCGTCGCTTGTAATCGATACGGACCATTGCCGGGTTTTAACGGAAGCGAGCATGCCGAGGCGCTGGATGCGGCAGGAGTTGGCTTGTTTTGGCTGGTGCGTGCTGATTGCCGCAGGCCTTGCTGCTGGACTTATCGCTTTTTCGCGCGTGATCGAGGCCGAGGCGATCCTGACGGGAATTTTCGCTCTCAACGCGCTGCGCACGCTTGTGGCCCACAAATACGCGGGCGACCGTCAGACCATGGAGTTTCACGAACAGGTGCTCGACTCGAACGATTTCCCCGGTCTGCTTGCTGAATTATGGGCCCCTCTCGGTCTAAGATTTCACGCGGTCCACCACCTCTTGCCCAATCTTCCCTACCACTCGCTGAGAACGGCCCATCGCCGCCTGATTGCCGCGCTTCCGCCCGACGGTCCTTTCCGGGCGTGCCAGCACCGCTCCTGGATCGCGGGAATCTGTTCCACGATCGAATTGCACCGGCGATTCTCCTAACCATTCTCTGGTTACCCCGGTCCTGACGGCTCGAGGAGAAGCATCTTGCCTGAAGCAACCGCCAAGAATGCCGGGCGATCCACCGTGGCGGTGATCCCGGTCGAAGGCCGCGCCCTATGGCGCGCCTTTCATAAGCTGCCCCATACGCTGTACAAGGACGATCCGAACTGGGTCGCACCGCTTCTCTTCGAGCGACGAAGCCATTTCGACAAGTCGCACAATCCGTTCTTCCAGCATGCAAAGGCCGCGTTCTGGCTTGCGTACCGCGATGGCGTTCCGGTCGGGCGCATCACGGCCCAGATCGATGCGCTGCATCTGGCTCGCTACAACGATGCCACCGGCCACTTCGGCTTCATCGAGGGGATCGACGATCCGTCCGTCTTCGAGGCCCTGCTCGGAGCGGCCGAGTCATGGCTGCGATCGGAGGGCATGCGCCGTTCAGTTGGCCCGGTAAGCTTCTCGCTGTGGGATGAGCCGGGACTTCTGGTCGAGGGTTTCGATACGCCGCCCGCGGTAATGATGGGCCACGCGCTGCCCTACTATCAGAAGCACATCGCGGCGAAGGGCTACGCCCCGGTGCAGGATCTGCTCGCCTACGACTATCAGAACGGCCTGCCGCTTCCGGCGACGATGGAACGGATCATCGCACGGGCGCAGGAGACGCACCGATTCGTGTTTCGTCCCGTCCGCATGGATCGCAAGAACTTCACGTCCGAAGTCGCGCTTCTACTGGATATCCTGAACGATGCATGGTCCGACAATTGGGGCTTCATCCCGATGACGCAGGCCGAGATCGACGAAATGGCCTCGGTCTTCAAGCTCCTGCTGCGCCCCGAAGCCGTCGTCATCGCCGAGTACGACGGCGAAGCGGCCGCTTTTGCGTTGACGCTTCCCAACATCAACGAGGCGATATGCGACCTCAACGGACGCCTCTTGCCTTTTGGCTTTGTGAAGCTGCTCTGGCGCTTCAAGGTTGCCGGCATACGCTCGGGGCGCATGGTGATGATGGGCGTGCGGCGCAAATGGCAGAATTCTCACATCGGGGCGGTGCTCGCCTTTTCGATCATCCAGCATACACGGATGAGCCATTTGGCGTGCGGCGTCACGCGCGCGGAATTGTCGTGGGTTCTCGATTCCAACGAGCGCTTGAAGCACATGCTGACGCTCGTCGGCGGAACCGTCTACAAACGATATCGCATCTACGAAAGGGCGCTTTCCTGATGTACCGGGCTATCTGCGTCCAGCGGTAATGTCGCGTGCCGCTGCGCGCCCGCGGACTTGGCCGCAAAGAAGCTCTCCAGGGCGCTTACGGCGCGGTCGATGTCCTCGGAGCTGTGGCGCGCCGAGATGAAAAATCGAATGCGCGGCAGACCCTTCGGCACGCCGACCTGAACGATCGGCGGCGCATATATGCCCCTTTTGAGGAGGAAATCCGAGCCCTCGATCGTGCTATTCAGATCGGGAAAGAGCACCGGAACAATGCCGTGGCCGACGGCGCTGCCGGTCGCCAGGCGCGCTTCCTGTGCCCTGTTGTAAAAACGCCGTGCATTCATATGCAGCGTCGCCGTTCGTTCCGGCTCGGCTACAATCAATTCCAGCGCCGCATGGGCCGCAGCCGCGATTACCGGCGGCAACCCGACGCTGTAGACAAAGCCGGGTAGCGTGAAGCGCATCCAATCGAGCACGGACCTCTGCGCGCAAACGAAGCCGCCGCAGGACGCAAAGGTCTTCGAGAGCGTTCCGACGATGATGTCGATGCGTCGCGGGTCCTCGCCGAAATGTTCGCTTATGCCCCGACCATTCTGGCCAAGCCCCCCGATCGAATGTGCCTCGTCGACCAGAAGCCAGCAGCCAAATCTGTCCTTCAGCGCAAGGAGTTCGGGAAGATTGGGGATGTCCCCATCCATGCTGTAAAGACCCTCGACCACGATAAGGCAATTGTGATGGTCCGATCGCCGTTCCTTTAGGAGCGACTGGAGGTGGTCCATGTCGTTGTGCCGGAACTCCACCGACGCGGCCTTAGATCCTGTGATTCCGGACAAGATGCTGTTGTGGCTGAACTCGTCATAGAGGATGAGATCGCGTCTGCCCATGAGATGCGAGATCGTCGAGAGGTTTGTCAGATATCCGCTCACAAGCGTGAGACAAGCGTCCACGCCAATGAACTTCGCCAGCGCGTCCTCAAATTCAGCATGGATCAAACGCTCGCCCCCGACCAGACGAGAGCCCAATGCGCCCACGCCGAGCTTGTCCAACGCCAAATGAGTGGCATTTTTGATCGCCGGGTGATCGGCGACGCCGAGATAGTCATAGTTTGCAAAGCTGACGAGCGCTTTGCCTTCCCGATTGGCCGCGGCCTGCAACTGGTCCAGCGGCGCAAACCACGGATTGCCGCTGTCAAGAATCGCACTTCCGGCCAAGCGCACCCGTCGATCTGCATAGGCCGTCAGTGATTGGTGAGATTTCACCCGCAGTGCCCCCTCTGGTGTCTGATCGCTTTGAAAAAGCGACGAACAAGTCACTCCCGATAGTCGCGGCTAGAGCAAAGGAGTCCGCTCGCGCACCCGACAATACTCCCTACCTGATTCGCCCGCGATCCTATTCCCCTCACTGCACATATCGTCAAAGCCTCCCGTCTTCTTTGATGTCCCGATTTTACTCAGCTCGTAGCTCGTCTTGCGTGGCCTCTTGCCGCAGGGAGAACTCAGGTACCGAATAGCATGAAGTTCGGGTGGTGGCCTCGCTTTACCTCGATCAATACGAATGTGCGTTCTTGGTATTTCCCGAAGTCGGCTCCATGGCAGCAGTGTATTTAAATGCATTTTCGCGCCAACATGTCCAGACGGCGCTGTCACGGAAAGGGAGCGGCGGGTGGGGTAGCATGCGGGCATGGCCCACCTTTCATATAGCCCGCATCACTTCCCGCCAGCGTTGATCCAGCGTGCGATTTGGCTATACCTCCGATTGGCTCTGTCAAGTTAAGGGCGGTACAGCGAAGATCGGGTGCATGGGGGCTCGGAGCAGCTTGCGCATTAGCCTGACGGCTGCGCGCGCTCGTCCCGTCGGCGCGGAACCAGGATCTTGAGGACCTCGCCCTCATGATCGACCGCGCGCCACAGATACATAAGCTTGCCGGTGATGCGGACGACCATTTCGTCGAGATGCCAGCGACCACTTGGTCGAGGACGGCATCGCCGCTGAGCCCGAGCAATCGCCGGCGCGAATTTGACCGCCCAACTGCGAACGCTCTCGTAGGACACGTCGAGCCCACGCTCGGCAAGCGGTTCCTCAACATCGCGATAGCTCAGGGCAAAGCGCAGGTAGGAGCCAAACTGCGTGCTGAAGTACGGCGGGCGGGAAACGATGCCGGCGATAGGAGATTATTGCCATACCCGCATCCTGGGCCGAACCCGATCCGATCCAATAGGCGGTTTTCCTGACCATGCCCTGACGACTAATAAGCTGGGCTCTCACGAATCGATCCGCGTTCCGCACCTTCGCCTGACCTGCCCTCATCAGCAGAGGCGACGGGCGAACAATCGCGCCGAGAAATTCCCATCAAGCCGTGCGACGACGCGAGCGGAAATGCAGAGGTCCAAGTCGGCTGGCTCTGCTCGGCGCTTTCCCAACATGGACGCTGCCGTCCATAACACGTTCAACCTTCAACGCCAACTGATCCCCGGCCGACGCTGAGGGGCTTTCGAGGAGACGCGGCGGCGCAATCGCAAGCAACCGTCGCAGCAGCATGAGATCTGACTATGATGTCCGCATCCAGGTTTCAAAGACCTGTCTCAGGACCCCGCGGACGCGTCTTCTTGGCCGCGGGCGTTGCCTCGGTGCTGGTGGTTCTGCCGATCCTCGCGGCGCGCCACCTGCCGCTGCTGGACGCCCCCGCACACGAGGCCCGTCTGGCCGTGCTTCGCGATTTGCTGATCGCCGGCAACGGTTCGCCCTTTTACGCTCCTGGCAGTTTCTTGCTGCCCAATATCGCCTTCGATGCCATCGGATTGGGATTGGTCCGCTTCGTCGGCCCGGAAACCGCCGGCCGAATGTTCTTCGGGCTGACCCTGGTGCTGACCCTGTGGGGAATTCTGGCGTTGAACCGCGTCGCCACGGGCCGCTGGAGCCTTGTGCCGCTCGTTTCGGCGTTGCTGCTCTACAATTTGATCTCGACTCTCGGCTTCTTCAGCTACGCTTTCGGCCTCGCGCTCGTGCCCTGGGCGCTCGCCGCCCGGCTAAGGCTGGAGCGCTCACCGCCATTAGCCGGTTTCCTGCTGGGGGCCGCATTTGGCATGATCCTCCTGTTCTGCCATGCCTTCGCGTTCGGGGTGTACGCGGCGGTGTCAGCGGGGTTCGGGCTGGCCGCGCTGGTCGGCCGGCGGATCAGCTTTGCCGGCGCGCTCGCACGGGCGCTCGAACTTGTTCTCCCGATGGGGCTTTTCCTGGTCATGTCGATGGGCAGCGAGGGCCAAGTCCACTACTTGCCCCATTTCTTCCAGGTCAAGCTTGTCGGCGTCATCGAATCGATAACCTGCGGCAGCATGACCGGCGATATCGCCCTGGTGGCGGGGGTGATGGCCTTCGTCCTGCTGGCCGCAGCGCGTTCGCGGGTGAGGCTGGCCCCGGCCTTCGCGCCCGGGCTGGCGGCCTTGTTCGCGCTCTACCTCGCCCTGCCCTTCGAACTCGGATCCGCAGCCAACGTCGACAAGCGCATGCCGATCGCCATCGCCCTCGTCGCGCTTGCCTCTCTCGACGTTCATATCCGTCGAGGAGCGGCATCGTTCTGGCTGACCGGTCTTGTCGTCGCCGCGCTGCTGGTGAAGCAGGGTGCGCTCGCTGTTCTGTGGCGGACCTTCGATCCTGTGATCGATGCCGCGGTCGCGTCGCTCGAGGTGCTGCCCGCCGGCTCGGTCATCATGCGATCGGAATGTCATCCCGAGGCGAGCACGATCTTGAGCCTTTATCGCAAGTGGCAGCCGCCCATGACGCATGTCGCCGCGCTGGCGAGCTTCGACGATACGCGCTTCGTTGCCAGCAACTGGGCAATCCCGGGGCAGCAGCCGATTACGATCAAGCCACCCTACCAAGATTATAATCGGCTCCAAGCTGCGTTCAAAAGCTCCACATGCACCGCGGACGAATACCGCGCGCAGTTGGCGAGCATCCGCATCCTTGCCGAAACCGAGGGTGCGGCGGCCACTGAGGCGCCTCCGCTCTATTTCTTTCTGATCCGGCCACCGGCGCCGAACATGCTGGTTCCGGACGCGGACCTTGTCTCAGCGGGCCGGGATTTCGAGCTCTACGCGGTCAGGAAGCCGTAAAGCTTGCACGACCCGTGACGCGGTTCGTGCAGAAGCAGGATCGCGCCACCCATCAGATAACTCTTTATGAGGCGGTAGCTCGTAAGCCGCCGCCAGGTGAACACCTGGTCCGGGGCGATCCGGTTCTGACGCGCCACCGGCGAGACCGACATGCCCGGTGCGTAAGTCTACTGGACGATCCGCGCGTTCGCTTCCGCCGATCGCAGGATCATCGTCGCCGGCGAAATCGTGCGCCGCTGATCCAGGATAGCCGCGGCGAAGGAGTAGGGGTTGAGGGCCGAGAATCTTCGGCGCAAATTTCCATGCGTGGGGCGGAAAACGGAGAGAACGATCGAGTGCTCCCACTGAGAACCGGCGCATCATTTCCCTGCGCCGGTCCCTGCGCCGGCGCTCCTGGCGACAGAAGGTGGCGGGGTCGAAGGCAGGTAGCTATTAGTCCACCCGGTCTCCTTGGATTCGTCCGTCGTGACAATTTGGGTGCGTGACGGACCGTCGTGATCCAGAATCTGAATGCCCGTCCGCTTCGAGATGGTATGGCAGTCGGGCGCCTGTCCCGCTGTTGTTGTTGCACTCGCACTATTGCCAGTCTGATATCTGACGAGATCATCGCGCGACTTGCAAATGAGCGCACCATCTTCCAACCGGGGCCATATCTCGGGCAGGGCCGGTTGTGGCGTCGGTGCCTGGGATTTTTGCGGTGTCTGTTGCTGGTCCTTTTGCCGGCCGCCATGCCCGCCGCCGAACTGTGCATGGGCCGAGACCGTTGCACCGAGGAGCAGCATCAGCGCCATCGCGCGCCTGCGCCAGGAAAGACTCGCCGGTGCGGCGTTGCCTGGTGGTGTGCGCCTCTTGTCGTGATCCATCCCCATTGTCCGACATTTCAGAAGGCGACATTCCTCGCATCCGCTCCCGCGGCAGGCAAGGCCGCTCGCCTCAGGATCATGAAGTCCGCGTCGAGGTGTTTACGACGCGGCCACGATGGCATCAAAGCCGGGCCGGTGCCTTACGGTGCATAACACGCAATCTGGAAAATCGCTGGCGAATAAGCGTTCCTCGCCGATGAGCGTCCGGTCGGTTACCTCGACCGGCACTTGCCCGTATTGATCACGGCCGAGCGACCAGTTTCGCCGAATTCGTCCAGCGTCGATGCAAGCCACGCAGCCTGCACTCTCAAAGCCTGGAAGGCTTCGGCGAGATCGAGCAAAGTTGACGTGATCCGAGATAAGACGACGAAGTCGAGCCAATTCCCTATTCAACGCATATTCAAGGGAAGGTGCCAGGATCATCAAACTGAAATGAGGCTCGATCCGATGGACCGATCGATACGCCCCCGGCGGAAGCACCGCAGCGTGGAAATTAATGACTTCACGAGACGGGCCATAAAAAATGGGTGAAAATGTAGTGACTTACTTCGAGGCGGGCATGTCGAGGGGGCCGCCCCAAGCGTCGCTACCGGGAGGAGGCGGCCAACCGCGAAACGCGCTCATCCCTCCGAGGTGTATCGCCCAAATGCGAGCGTTGCCTCACTTACTCTCCGTTTCCCATCGCCTGCGCGCCGCTGGGCCGATCGGCCCACGAT
>Ga0209380_10001009_pt1 | contig 19602 bp, 15 predicted proteins | sample HubBroMetageWFT6_FD_188347 | JGI IMG/M metagenome (GOLD analysis project Ga0209380, IMG submission 188347) | Warmed and freeze-thawed soil microbial communities from the Hubbard Brook experimental Forest, New Hampshire - Hubbard Brook CCASE Soil... | ecosystem: Environmental > Terrestrial >...
ACGCCAGCAACAGCAGAATGTGGCACAGAAGCAGCGAAACACCCTCGTGCCCCGTAGGCCAATACCAGTGCCCGACCGCGGGGTCCATCAACCGCAAGAACGTGCACGTCACCGACGCCGAAACTCCCATCAGCAAATAGCAGCTTGGCAGCGCCACTCCAAATCCCGCCAGCCAGGGACGCCAGTCGCTCCAAAGTACCCCAAACCGGCGCAGAAACAGACCGAACACATCGACCAACGCCAGGAAAACATTCTCATCGGCCTCGCGCAAATCACCCAGCACCACCTCGCGCTCCTCCGGCGCCAGCAACCCAGCAGTCATTTCGACGAGAGCCCAGGTATTGTCGCTCATGAGACTTCCCCCGCCCGGCCCGTCACCCATGATGCGCCCTGGCTGATCCGGGTCACCGCTTCGTAAAAGCTCTTCGCCGCAACCACGCCTTTAGACGTAATCCGCACCATTCGTTTAGACCGTCCGCCCCGCTGCGGCGTCGCAGCGCCCATCCACGTTTCCAACAGCCCTTTCTGTTCCAGGCGGTCAATCGTGGTGTACAGCGCCCCAATGGAGCAGCGCCGCCCCGTGTTTTTTTGAATTTCCTCGCGGATCGCCGCGCCGTAGGCCTCGTCTCCGAGCGAGGCAGCGGCAGTAATCAGGAGGTATTCGAATTCCCCAAGCATAATTAGTTCTACATTGTGGTCCTAATCTGCTACGCTGTCAACGTCCTTTCGAACCGGGCTACCCCTTGACCCATTCAGTCTTGTCGCCGGGTATTACGTCCACGAGGCTGATGGCCTCCGGGGTATGCTTCCAATGAACGATCAAGAAGGGAGCTGCTTGATCATTCAGGTAGAGGTCCTGATGCAGCAGGCACCACAGAGTGAACGACTTGGCGTTCGCGACAGCCTCCGGCGAACCGTCCCGGTTGTACCCGAAAGCCTGGATGTCGCTGGCAAATCCTTTTTCTACGCCAAGAACCCTGTCGAACGGCGCGCGCAGGTTCATCCGGTAGTCCTGATCGATGGTCCGCACGTGCTCCCGGAGTCGCGGGGGCGTCCGCTCATGATAGCGCGGCCGAAAGTGATATGTGGCGATGGCCATGGAACCCACAAACTGGGAAAGGCAGTTGCGGTTTTCTTCCCCGTCAGCCGAGAGGCAAAACCCTCGGTTCGTCACCCGGTCCCGAAACCGGAACTCCTTCGTGTTGGAGTTTCCGTAAGACTGCACGCTCATGCGCACCTCGCATTCCGGTGTCAGAAAGCGGTAAATCGTTTCCGGCCCCTTTTCGGAGTTTCCCTTCTCGAGCGCCAGCGGAAGCGCAGCCAATCCCTGAAGGAAAATCCGCCTGCCTGAGCTCAACAGTTCTGCCCCCATAGTATCCTCTACATTGTGATACTAATTAGACGATCCTCCCCGCCGTTTGTTTCACCTCGAAAACGTTTTGGACGCTCTGGCGCTCCAACAGAGCTGGCACATCAACGACGAGGACCCGCTGCATGAAAAATCAGACATAGTGGACAGCACAGCGCTTTCCTGTTTGAAGGAGTATCCTGATGGTCCTCGTACATATGCGGTCGGGGTAGCGCAGGTGGGTCCGGCCATGAACAATCTACACGCAGGCCGTTGCTAAGGCTCTAAGAGAGGCGAATAGCAGAGTGGTTTGCCTAGTGCTCCAAGCGCAGGTTGCCTAGCGTTAGTGGCCCCTCGAAAGGTCACAAGCTGTTATCTATGAAGGAGATATTGGTAGGGGCGGTGGGGATCGAACCCTTGCCCTGGCGAATGAAGGGCAACGGCGCGGATCGTCGGAAGCGCATCTCGGCCGTGGTTGTAGTGTTGAAAACAGTTCGATTTTAGTTTTGGATCACAGGTGAATAAGGCATTTTCGGATCCGGTTGTCACTCGTGCCGCCGAGAGCTGCTAAAAAACCGCTTCTCAGCTTTTCTTCAGTTCGATTCCGCCATTCGTCGTCGCGACCTTCAACTCTCGTCCACCTCCGCCGACCGTCCCGGAGAGCGTCTTCGGCCCAAACGTCCCCTGCACGGTAATCGGAAAGTCCGACCGAATCCCGCCATTCGTTGTGGCCGCGTCCACCTTGAATTCCGCGGAAGCCGGCAGCGTCACGTCTACACTGCCATTGGTCGTCATCAGCTCCAACTCGCCGCTCCACTTGGCATTGCCCATGGCCACGCGCACGCCACCGTTGGTGGTCCTCGCCGAAGCCCATTCGCTGGTCGACACTTCCACGTTGCCGTTCGTCGTGGCCGCCTCCACCACGCTCTCCAGGTTCGCGCAATGCACGCCGCCATTGGTCGTCAACGCATGGAAGCGCACGCCGTGCGGCACTTGCACGTCAAAGTTGATCTTCGCGCGATGACCATGCCACCAGTTGTTGCTGGACTCGGACGATACGCCGCCGCGATGGCAGCGCCCCGGCGCCTTATCTTTCGCGTACACGGCGCAAACGGTGACACCATCCGAGTATTCGACGACCTCGATAAATAGCTCGTGGTCGTCGTCGCTCCCCCCGCGCACGCCTTCGACGCGCGCCGCAGCCCCGGAAGCGCGGTTCGCGCCAATCTCGCCATTGGTATTGACCAGTTCCAGCGTCTGCCCGGCTTTCAAGTTACCCTGCCAATGAAAATCGCTCGGCGCGAAGACCGTCCGCTTCTCCCCCTGCGCCCGCACCGGTACACCCGCCACCAACAAAATCACCGCCACACAAATCGCCCCCGGTATCCAGCCCCGCACCAAATTTTCTGTCTTCTTCATGATCCCTCCCTCCTAAGGATACTCTTTTCGAACCGCCTTGCCCGTCTCCTTCTGTACGCACGCAGCCCCACTTTGGTTCCGAAGCCCGGAGCCTAGAGTGCGCAGGATTACATTTCAAACCTAAGTCTTGCGATTGCCCCGGTTCCCGGAGTAGACGCCGAGGCCAACCAAACGCGGGGTGCCTCTGCTTGTTCCCGGAGAGAAGATGACCTTTGGAGGTAAACGAGCCATAGTTCACACAATCGTTGACGGAACTTTTCGGCAAACCAATTTTGACTAACCAATCGCGCGAGTATATAGCCAAGCGCGAGGAGCTGCGTCGCCATCTCCCGCAAGGCGCGGCGATTCAGGATTACCAATTTGAAGAAGGCCCGCGCCACCTTAACGCTGGCGACGCACCGGCGCGCACCGTCCGTCTCGGCGAACTTTTCACGCAGCCCAATCGTTCGCTTGTCATCTATGACCTGATGTACGGAAAGCGGCACCCAAGAACGACGAATCGGTCACGCCAACTCTGACAGTGCTCGACGTCGAGTTTTCGCAGGGCACTCACCCCTTTTCAATGAAATGCCCACGTAACTGATTTTTGCCGCGCTCGGATATTCTGAATCGAAGAACTCGGACCGCATGAAAGAACGAATCCGCGAAAACGCAGCGGAAATTGCGCGACTCCATTCACGTATTCATGAAACATATGCGGAGCGGTCGAAGAGTCCCAAAAAGAAGCGCGAATGGGAACTGGCGTGTGCGGAGTTCTCTGAACGATACTCGGAACTCGCGTTTCCCGGCGGTTTCGGAGACGCGCTTGACCGAATATCTTCCGGTAACCCAGAAGCAATGCAGACCCTCGATGCAGGAGGAGTTCATGTTCAAAGTTTGATTTCGTTGAATTCGGATCAGCGAATGATGAATACTATGCGATGTATAAATTAGGGGTAATGATCCTTGCACCTACCGGGCGCCACGCGTGAGCCCTCTCAAAGTCCCCAGTCTCCAGCAGCTTCGCCGCTACATGATTGCGCGAAGCCTTTTCGAGCCCACCAGCCTCCAGCGGGCCATTGCGCGCCTGGGCTTTGTCCAGGCCGACCCAATTCGCGCGCCCGCTCGAGCCCAGGATCTGATCCTCGCGCACCGCGTTAAAAACTATCGCGTCGGCGAGCTGGAGCGCCGCTATCCGCGCCTGGCGATCGAAGAGGCCTTCTTCATCAACTACGGATTCCTGCCTAGCGAGACACTGTCCCTACTGCATCCGCGCGGGGCGCCACGTGCCTGGGACGCATGGGACGCTAAGATGCAGGCGCGCGCCCAGGAGGTGTTGGCCTTTGTGTGCCAGCATGGTCCCACCTACTCCAAGGACGTGCAGGCGCATTTCGACCATGGCCGAATTAGGCGCTGGGGCGCCGACCTGCATGTCAGCAATCATCTACTGGAGGGGCTGCACTATCGCGGGCTGCTGCGCGTGGCGCGGCGCGAGGGCGGCGCCCGGGTGTACCAGACGGTCGAGCACCCGCCGCGCGACGACAGCCCCGAGGCGCGGCTCGTGCGCGCCGGCCATTTGCTGGATGTGTTGGTGCAACTCTACGCGCCGCTTCCTGCGGCCAGCCTGGTCTATGTGTCGAGACTGCTAAGCTATGGAGTGTCGCACCTGGCCGCCGAGGTGCGGCAGCTCCAGGAGCACGCCAAATCTCGCTATACTCATGCCCAGGTCGACGGCCTGGTGTGGTTCTGGCCGCAGGGCGAGAACCCCGGGGCTGTCCGGCACCAGGTCGACGACAGGCTGCGCTTCCTCGCACCCTTCGACCCCGTGGTCTGGGACCGACGGCGCTTCCAGTTGTTCTGGAGCTGGGAATACAAGCTGGAGGCCTATGTGCCAGCCCACAAGCGCCGCCTGGGCCATTACGCTATGCCCATGCTATGGGGCGAGCAAATGCTGGGCTGGGCCAATCTGAAGGTGGTCGATGGACGGCTGCAGCACGAACTGGGCTTTGCCGGTCTACGGCCACGCGGCAGCGCCTTTCGGCGGGCGCTGGACGAGGCGTTGCAGCAGATGCAGGAGTTTCTGGAACTCTAGCACGCGCAGTTACTTCATATAAATAGACGACGGAGCGATTAAACATGGACCCTCGATGCAGGAGGAGTTCATGTTCAAAGTTTTATATCGTTGCAATCGGACTATCGAAGGTCATACCAACGGCCGTGGTGAGTGCGGCACCCGGCGAAAACCCCAGCGCCATGATTTTGGGTCCTTCTTCCAGAATGAGGTCCCAACAAACTTCTAATGAACTCTGCATAACTTTTTAGTACCCTCTCTGCGACACTAAATCTGGCTGTTGAAGGGTCCACATCCGTCTTGGGTAGGCAAAGATATCGCTCAACGCGTTTCTCGCGTTTTTGCATACTCGGCACTGACTTCATGATCTATCCGTTATTTCAGTGGACCTACGGCGTCCACCATGACGCATTCTGAAGACAGCCCGATCCGAATGCACGCGGAAGACGCTTTTCACAACAGCGAGGAGCGAATCCACCTCATACTCGAATCCGCCACGGAAGCGATCTGTGGCTGCGATTCAGAAGGTATTTGTATTTTCTCAAGTCCTTCGGCGGCGCGCATGCTCAGATACAACGATCCCGCGGAATTAGTCGGGAAGAACATGCATGCGATGCAGCACCATACCCGAAAGGATGGCAGCCCATATCCAATTGAAGAATGCCCAATTTATATAGGCTTTCAAAAAGGCGAGGGCGTCCACAGAGACGATGAGATTTTTTGGAGAAGGGATGGCACGAGCTTCCCCGTAGAGTATTGGTCTCATACTGTCGTTCGGGAAGGTAGGACCCTGGGCGCGGTGATAACGTTTATCGATATCACCGAGCGGAAACAGGTGGAAGAGGCGCTCCGTAATAGCGAAAGGGAATTTCGCACCATTATCGAAGCAATTCCGGCTTTCGTCGTGAGCGCTCGGCCTGATGGCTCCGTGGATTTCCTAAGTCAAAGTTTGTTGGATTACACGGGCCTCTCCAGGGAGCAGTGGCTGGGTTGGGGCTGGAGAAACATAGCCCATCCCGAAGATGTCGACAGGGCAGTGAACAAGTGGCTGGTGGCGTTGGCGGGTGGAGAACCTCTCGAGGTAGAAGTACGCTATCGGCGGGCGGACGGGAAATATCGCTGGTACCTGGGCCGCCAAGTGCCGCTGCGCGACGATAAGGGAAACATCGTTAAGTGGTATGGGACGCTCCACGACATCGACGACCGAAAACGGGCGGAAGAGGCGCTTCGTAAGAGTGAAGAGCGGAACCGCAGCCTGCTGCAGATCAACAATGCGATTATTACGAACCTGACCCAGCAGGCCCTCCTGCACTCTATTTCCGAGGCCTTGCTGCGTGTCATCTCCTTCGACCGGTGCGCCATTACTCTTTATCAGCCGGAGAGAGATACTTTCCGCTTCCTCGCCGTGGAGGGAGACCTGCACTCGGACTACTTCCGATCGGGGCTGGAGGACAGCCGCAACGAGACCTGCGTCTGCTGGGCGTTCGACCATCAGCGGCCTCTCCTGCGCCGCGATCTTGAAAAAGAGGGGCAGTATGCCAATGAGCGCCGCCTTGTCGCAGAGGGCATCCAGTCGATGTGCGTCTTGCCGCTGGTTTTCCAGGGAAAGTCTATCGGCACGCTCAGCTTGGTAAGCCGGGAAAGGGATCGCTATTCGGAGGAGGACGCCGTTTTCTTGCAGGAAGTGGCGAACCAGGTGGTATTGGCGGTTCAGAATATGCAGTCCTACCAGGAAATTGAGAGCCTGAAGGCCAGGTTGGAGAAGGAAAACGTTTATCTCCGGGAGGAACTGCGCACGGAGCACAATTTCGAAGAGATCGTGGGCAATAGTCCAGCAGTGCTCAGGGCGCTCGGCGCCGTCGATCAAGTCGCTCCTACCGATGCGACCGTGCTCATTTACGGGGAAACGGGGACGGGGAAAGAACTCGTGGCGCGCGCGATCCACAACCGCAGCGCCCGCAATGGCCGTGCCCTGGTGAACGTGAACTGTAGTGCCATCTCGGCTGGTCTGGTGGAGAGCGAACTGTTTGGCCATATGAAGGGAGCCTTCACAGGGGCGCTCGAGCGGCGCATCGGGCGCTTCGAGCTTGCCCACGGCGGCACGATCTTCCTGGACGAGATCGGGGAACTGAGCTTGGAGACGCAAGTGAAGCTGCTCCGCGTTCTGCAAGAACACGAGTTTGAGCCGGTAGGGAGCAGCCACCCTGTGCGGGTGGACGTGCGCGTGATTGCGGCCACGAACCGCAACCTCCGTGAAGCAATGCAGGCGGGCCTGTTCCGCTCAGACCTCTTTTACCGCCTCAACGTTTTTCCCATCGAGCTTCCCCCATTGCGAGAACGCCGCTCCGACATTCCCCAGCTAGTGGCTTTCTCCCTATCCCGGTTCTGCAAGCGGTTAGGGAAGAAGATCGACGGAGTTTCACGGGAATCGATGGAGAAATTGATGAACTATCCATGGCCCGGAAACATTCGTGAGCTGCAGAACGTAATTGAGCGGGCGGTTATCTTATCGGTGGATCCGACACTACGGCTGGACCGCGACCTTATGCCAGTCGCCGCCTCTACGAAACGCCTGGAGACTCCTGAGATAGATGCTGCAGAGCAGCGGCAGGCTGACCTCAAGTCTCGAAACTCACTCCTAACCCTGGAGGAGGTAGACCGAAACCATATCCTCACCGCCCTGCAACATGCCGGTGGAGTGGTTGATGGTCCAAAAGGCGCGGCGAGGATCTTGAACCTTCATCCAAACACGCTTCGCCACCGGATGGCTAAGCTCGGCATTAAGGGATCTCGCCACCGCCCATCGTAGTTCGTCCAACACCAACTCGCCCCGATTACCAAATGTGGTGGCTCCCCCCTCAGTCCAGCACCGTGGAGGAAGCAGCCGTCGGCGCATCCTGGGAGCCGAAGCGCGAACAGATGGCGGCAACCTATTGATTTAGATAAACCATTGGCTCGGGCGGTCTCGGAGGCTCACAGGAGATCGCTTCAAACATGGCCTGATTTTGCGAAGGGCACGTCAATTGCTTTATAGCAAGTCCAGAGGAGATCGGGTGAACCGCGATGCTGAGGATCACGGTAGTTGAATCGTCACGGAGTGCAGTGACCCTTCGGGTAGAAGGTCGAATAACGGGTTCCTCGGTCCAGGAGCTCCGCACAGCATGCGCTGTGCATGCTTCCGGCGGTGAGGTTCGGTTGTCCCTCGAACTGGCGGACGTTTCATTCGCCGATGCCGCGGGGATACTACTCCTCAAAGAACTGGGGAATCGGGGTGTAGGTCTTAAGCGCGCTAACCCGTTTATGGCCGAACAGCTCAAAGAGGGGGCATCCTTTGAAGAAATCTAGAGTCACAAAGTATTTCATGCTGAAGCCGGAAGGGGTCCTTCCTCTCTGAACTTCAGCACATCGCGGAAGGGAGAGAGTTTCAATGCTGAAGCAAGCTGTATCTAGGAGGCGGTTGTTGTCGGCTGGATCTTTGCGGAATAGGCCATGGGATCTTCCAATTCTGGAGCCGCTTTCCGCCGTAAGCAGGATGGTCGCTTTCGTTTCCCACGATCTTCGGCATCCCTTGACCGCCATCCTTGCAAATGCGGAATTTCTCACCCGGTCCGATATCAGCGAGATGCAAAGAAGCGATACGTACCAGGAAATTCGTTGGGCCATCGACCGGATGAATGAGATGGTCTCCTCATTGTTGGAGTGCTCCAAGGGTCGTGACACTCTTCGGCCTGCCGCCCGAAACATCGTCGACACAGTCGAGCACGCGATTCGGATGACAAGTGTGAGACAGGAGTTCCCGCGCATCACCATCAAGCATCATCATGAAGGCTTGGCCGTGGGCTGGTTCGATTCCAGCCGCCTCGAACGGGTGGTCGCCAACCTCGCCCTGAATGCTTGCGAGGCGGTTTCTCCGGACTCCGGGCAGATCGTCATAACCACGACCGGAAATCGAGCCTGCTTGCAAATTGGCGTCTGGGATAACGGCCCCGGCATCCCCCCGACGATTCAGGACTCCGTTTTTCAGCCCTTTGTGAGCTGCGGGAAGGCCCGGGGCAACGGACTGGGTCTCGCGATCGCGAAGAAAATTGTCGAGGATCATGGCGGCGTGATCTGCCTTGATGGGAAGTGTGAGACCGGAACTTTATTCAAGATCACCATTCCCTTCGCGAACGACTGCGATACCACTGTGGTACGCAATAATTCCCTCCAGCTCCCATCCGACACGATCACCAGCTCTGAGGAGGAGGTCCCATGAAGACACATGGACACAGGATAGCCCCGAAGCCCCACTTAACTGTGTGAAACACGAAAGCTTGTCCTTCGATGGATTGAAGATCGCTTACCGTGAGGCTGGCGATGCTGCCCAGCCCAAGGCTGGTCCTTCTGCATGGCTTTCCAGCCTATTCGCATCAACATCGCAACCTGATACCGCGCTGGCGACCGCTTTCACGTGATCTCGCCTGACTATCCGGGATTTGGCAAGAGTGACATGCCGGGCCCCGCGACTTTCGCTTACTTTCGACAAACTGTCGGAAGCGACAGAGCGGTTTCTGAAGGAGAAAGGCTTTGAGCGGTACGGTTTGTTTGTCCAGGATTACGGAGCGCCGGAGGGCTTCAGGACTCACCCGCAGGCCCGAAACGCATCTGCGAACTTTTGCCGTGCCGTCTGTCGCGCGGCCGGCCACACGATGCGCACGCGTAGGACCGCGGTAACCCTCGTAGGGAGGCCTCAATGCTCAAGCAAAATCATCTTCCGCATTTTGAGCAGGCTGTCTTACCGCATCTTGACGCCGCCTACAACCTCGCGCGCTGGCTGATACACAATGAGCAGGACGCCCAGCACGTTGCCCAGGAAGCGTACTTACGCGCTTTCCGATTTTTTCCCGGTTTCCGCGGCGGCGATGCACGTGCATGGCTCATGAAAATTGTCCGCAATACTTGCTATACCTGGTTGCACGTAAATCGGCCACTGCAAGGCGCCACGGAATTTGACGACAACATTCTCCCTGCCGATTCTAGCGCTCCCAATCCTGAAGAAGTCGTATTCCAAAACGAAGACGGCGCTCTAGTGCGTAGGGCGCTAGAGAAGTTGCCGGTGAATTATCGCGAAGTCCTCATTCTTCACGAACTCGAGGGGATGTCCTACAGAGAGATCGCAGATATCACCGGCATGCCCGCAGGCACAGTGATGTCGAGCTTGTCTCGCGCGCGCGGCCGGCTTCGTCAGATTCTGACAGGTCTCATGAGCGGAGATTCCGTGGCAAGTTCACGGCGAATAGCAGCTGCGAACGCATGAGTACGTGAAGGTGGATGACCAGCGATTCGCGGATTCCAAATTAGGGCAACTGCTTGGCAGATTCAGAGATGGGAGCAAGGTTATGAATCAGTGTTTATCAACATGTTTGCTTTTCGGCGCTCTTTTGTCGTTGCCGCTCACGGCCGGCGGGCAAAACACCAACTCAACAACGGCGCGAAGAAGCATTATCAACGGGCCATCATTCCAGACGGAGGACCCGACTGAAATCGTGCCGCCGAGAACTGCTCACAAAAACCGGATGCATATCCCTTAATGCCGCCTCTTGCCGCCTCGTTTTTTTGGGCCTTCCGTCAAATCGGGAAGATATGGCGTAAGCGTGTGGGAGTCGAACGCAAATCTTAGACTCCCAACTCACGGCAATGATGATGTTGCAGCTTCCGCCAGGTTCCCATTGGAGTCAACCGGAGTCAGAACGGCCCCGGATTAGAAGCGGCAATCGGCGGGTGTAGACTGTGTTTCTATGAAGACACTCTTCAGCTTAACGTTGTTTGCCTTCTTGATTGGATTGACCATTCTTTGTTGTTTTGCTCTCTGGATCATGGCCACGACTGCCCCTAGCGCCACCACGGCAGCCAGCGCCACGACAGCTACTAACGTGATGAATGTGGAGGGACGAGACTTGATTTCCGGAGCTTTTTCTGGCAACCGCGCGAATTCGGGGAACATTACGGAGAACTCGGGCAACAACCAAAATACCGACTGTGTCTACAACAACGTACTCTACGTCGGACCCTCCGGATGCTTTACGGGCTCCGACATCGGCGCGCAGGTCAACGCAGCCTATGCGGCCCTTCCTTCGACCGGAGGGGTCATCTTCATTGCGCCCCAAACGGGTGGAACCTGCTACAGCTATTCGACACCAATTGTGCTCAACACTGCGGGGAAATACGTTCGCCTCCAGGGCCTGGGCACGGTGACGGCGACCTCTTCAGCCATGAGCGGTACTTGCCTTAATTACACGCCAAGGACAGCAACGGCTGCCATCATGCTTGATTATGTGCCGGCTGCAGCTACGAATCCTCCCACAGGACACGGACTCCGGGACATCGGACTCATCAACAATCAATGCATTACTACCGGAGGATGTGGAAGCTCAGCAACGGGCATCCGGGTGGGAAACACCAATGCCGGGGACTACGACTCGGTAATGGAAAATGTTGCGGTCTACGGATTCGCGACGGGCTACGTCAACACAAACAACTTGGCCGTCAACACCAACTGGGTTAACCCCATGTTTCAGGCGAACGCGCTTGCCTTTCAGTACGCCAGCGTTACCGAGAAGTTTGTGAATGGCGTCATTGCGGGAAACGGGCAGATAGTTCAGTCGACGACGAATCAGACCCCGGAACTCTACTTCACCAACGTCAACACTTTCAACAATGCGAACAATGCGAAGGGAGCCTTCGATTTCACGCGGTCGAGCACCGGCCCCGGCAATCTGCATCTTATGAATGTTCATCAGGAAAACAGCCAATCAACGGCTGCGCATTACATCTCTGGAAACGTCAACGTGAATATGGTTGGCGGCGTCATTGAGGATGATAACTCAACCGGAATTGGAGACTTCATGGTTTCGGTCTGTAGCGGCGGCCAATGTCTCGTGCGAGTCCTGGGAACGATCATCCTTTCTCCGCGAGCCTATACCAACGTTTTTCTTATGGCTTCCAATGCCCGAGGAGTCATACAAGCCACAAATGGAAGCCCAGGCACTTTGACCAGCAGCATGTTTGTCGGCGGGGCGGACGTGGCCAACACGACGCAGATGATTACCCCGCTGGGCACTTCGAATGCGGCATACAACTGGACGTATGAAAGCCCTCAAAGGATTCCTCTTCTGAATCAGGTTGTCCCTTCTCAATTTGCTGGCGTATCCGCATGTTCTGGCGGAATCAAGACCATCAATCTTGCACTCATTCCAACATTCACTTCGCAGCCAGCTATTCTCGTGTTCGATGAGACGACGGCAGGTGGCGCGAAGCTATCGGCTAAAAGCAAGAGCGGATTCACAGTCTCTTGCACGGGAACGACGGATAGGTTCGATTGGATGGTGGTGGGGAATCCGAATTGACAAATGATTCGACCAGGTCGATGCCGGATTTGGCGCCCTCGGGCGCTCCTCCCAACAGTGCAGCGGAGGACTCGGAGACAACTGAACGACGCGCCCATAAGCGATCAACCTCGACTGAGGCTTAAGTGAACAACGATAAGTCATGACAAACTGCCTCGCGTGCGGTAACTTGGTGCTATGGAAACGGTGGATGTAAAGTTGCCGTCGGAACTTCTGAGAGTCGCAAATTTGGAGGGGAGCAGCCTCTCCCAGGATGCCGCTCGATTGCTAGCGCTCGAACTTTATCGTGAGGATAAGGTCTCGCTCGGACGCGCTGCTGAGCTATGCCAGACGCCGTTGGCGGCCTTCATGGATTTTGCGGCGATGCACGGTGTCCCCCCGCTACGCTACAGCTTTGAGGACCTGGAAGAAGAACGCCAGACCGCTGACCGTCTCAAAGCGTGACCGTCGTAGCAGATTCATCGCCGCTTGTTATTCTGACCAAGCTTGGATGCTTTGACCTCCTCAATCGACTTTTTCCACGTCTTTGCATCTCCACCGAAGTTCATTACGAAGTTGTCATCACTGGTTTTGGACTACCAGGAGCAATCGGAGGTTTCGAAGGCAGAATGGATTGAAGTTAAGGCAGTTCAGAATCCAGCCGGTCTGTATTCGGCCCAACGAAAATATGGCCTGGGTCCGGGTGAGATGAGCACAATTCTCCTGGCGAAAGAGCTCGGTGCGAATCCTGTGTTGCTCGACGATTACAGGGCGCGCAAATTGGCGAAGGTAGAAGGCCTCGAAATTCTGGGCACGGTCGGTTTGCTTGAAGCCTTTTACTTACGGCGCTATTTGACCGACCTTCGGAGCGCCCTTCAGCAACTCCTGATGCGCAACGTCTATATCGATCAGCGGCTGCTTGACCGTCGCCTGCGAGCCCTGGGGCTTCCCCCGCTCTAAGCTCGCCCCGGTGGAGGGTTTGCGCAATCCTACAGGGGGTCAATAGTGCCGCCACTGTTCGAGCGGCACATAATACACACGAAACAAACCGTAACAACCTTTCCTGAAACCCGTGCAACTAACGTAACAATTGGTGTTGGTGCGCATCCCGCTCAGGGGGGTGGGGGCGATGCGAACAAACATCCCACGAGTGGCTCTCTTGCTGTTTCTGTCTGCTTTTTCATTTCCATTCTTTGCAAATGGCCAAGGGCCCGACGCTCCTCCTTCCATCGTCGCAAACGAAGCCGGGGCGCGTCTCGCGTTGAAAGAAAAGAATTCCGTCTTCTCCATCGATCTCTCGGCAAACGCCCTCAAATCCCCTCACGCCACGCTGGTCGCTAAGATTCTGAGTCCCGCTGACAAACTGCTAGCCGAAGCTTCTGTTTCCGTGCACCTCAGTTCTACCCCGCAACGGGCTGAGGTTCCGCTTACCTGGATCCCCGTGAACGGCCTCCCAGACGCCTCGAGTTCCCGCCTTTTTTACGAAGTCAGGCTTGAAGGAAGCTCCGCGCCTGTAATCTCCGGAATTCTTTCGCCCTATGCGCTGATCCCTGACCTGTTTGAGCTTCGCTTTCTAGGCCTCGATGCGATCGGCATGGGCCGCACTTACGTTGCTCGCGTCTGGGCCACACGCCCCGATTCCGACAAACCCGTCCCCGGTGTGTCTCTCACCGCCTCGTTCGGCGATGAAGACGAGGACACTCCAAAAGGTATGAAAGCTCAGGCCCGAACCAATTCCCGTGGCGAAGCGCTGCTAACGTTCCATCTTCCCGAAATGCCGGGCGCACCCGATGACCAACAGGTGGATCTTGAAATCCGGGGCACTCGTGGCAATTTCCGGAATTTCCTGGCCGCTACCCTCCACTACTGGCGCCGCGCCGCTGTTTTGCTTTCTACCGACAAGCCTCTCTACCAGCCCGACCAAACCCTGCACATGCGCGCCCTCGTTCTCGACGACCAGCGCCGCGCCTGGGCCAAGCATCCTCTGCGCTTCGTCGTCCGCGATCCCGACGAAGCCGTCATCTTCTCCACCGACGCGGAAACTTCCCGCTTCGGCATTGTTTCTGCCGATTGGACCATTCCGCCCTCCCAGAAACTAGGCAGCTACCGCGTCTCCGCCGACATTACCGGAGACGCCGACAGCAGGGAGTTGCAAGGAAACCAACTCATCCGCATTTCCCGATACGAACTTCCCACGTTCACGGTGAACGCCGTCGCAAACCAGCCCTTCTATCTCCCGGGCCAGAACGCTGATCTGACCGTCAGCGCTAACTACATGTTTGGCAAGCCAGTTCTTCGTGGCCACGTGCGCATCGTCCGCGAAGCTCACCGTGAATGGAACTATCGTGAACAGAAATGGGAAGCCGAGGAGGGGCAGGCTCAGGAAGGCGAACTCGACGCCAAGAACGAGTTCCGCGCTACGCTCAATCTCTCCAAAGACCACCCCGACCTCGAGGATACCGACTGGAAGCGCTTCGAAGATCTTCGTTATGCCGCTTACGTGACCGACGCCTCCTCCAAGCGCACCCAGGAGCGCCACTTCGACGTGCGCATCTCTCGCGACGCGATCCATCTTTATGTGCTGAATATTGGCGGAGCGCTGCCGATTGGCCTTCGGCCTGTGTTTTACCTTTCAAGCTCTTTCGCGGACGGAACGCCCGCTGCCGCTGACGTTCTCGTCAACCTGTATACACAAGATCCCTCTGACACCACCTCGTTAAAACAGCCGGCCCAGCCTTTTGCCACGGCGCACGTCCGCACTAATCGTTACGGCATCGGCCGCGTCCGTTTCTCGGAGCCCCTCCGAAAGGAAAAAGATCGGGATAGGGATAAGGATGTCGAGCGCATCTACGCTGCCCTGGAAGCCAAAACCCTCGACGGCCGCACCGGCCACCACCTCGAATCCTATTCGTTGCAAGAAGACCCCGCTCTTCGTATCACTCCGGAAAAAGCAATTTTGAAGCCCGACGATCCCATCGAAGCTGAACTCGAATCTTCCGTGCCACAGCCACGCGTCCGCGTTGAAGTTGTGCAAACCGACACGCAGACTATCCTGGCGTCCCAGGAAGTTAACCTTTCTCATGCCTCGACGCACGTCACTTTCCTGCCGGACAAACTGTACACCGGCACGATTGTACTCGCCGTCTATCCCCTCAACATTGAGACTGAGTCTTACTCCATGTATTCGCGGATAGCGGCAGCTTCCGTTCTGTTTCCCAAGCCAACGAATCTTCGACTGGATGTCAAACCGGTGAAGTCGACTTATCGCCCCGGTGAAGCGGCAACCGTGAATCTCCACGTGCGCGGCCCAGAAGGCGAACCCGCCGAGGGTGCGCTCGGACTGCTCGTTTACGATCAGGCGCTTGAAGAGCTAGCTCGCACCGAAGCTAGCCTCTTCACCAGGGGGTACGAAAGCATCGATCCGCGCCTTGGCTTCCGTTCTTTCGAGGAGGATAACGACTCCATCGCCGGAATCTCCGTAAAGCAACTTCTCAATCGAGCCCCTGATGCTGCTGTTCCTCCCGACCTCGAACTCTTAGCTCAGGCTCTGCTCTTCAACCGCAGCGGCGCGCCTTTGCGACTGGAGTCCTCCGATACTCCGCTCTACCTCAATCAGGTCTTTCAGAAGCAGATTCACGCCTCTCTCGATCCTATTGCCAAACTCTTGCAAGAGCATTTCTCCAATAAAGGCCATTTCCCGAAGAATGAAGCGGAGTATGCGAGTTTCCTAAAGGACGAAGGCGATGATGCCTCCACCCTGAGAGATCCATGGGGACAACCCTTCCACCCCCGGCGTACCTATCAGTGGATGAATGAAGTTTTCGAATTTAACAGCGCAGGTCCTGACAAAAGTCTCAAAACCGCCGACGATTTCACCGCAATGAGCCTCTCGCGGCCCTTCTTCGAGTTCGACGCCAAGCGCCTGCGCGCGGTTATCGATGCATATCACGCACACACCGGCGGTTACATTTGTGACCAGGCCACCCTCGAAGCTGCCTTCGCACAGGAGCGCACTTCACTTTCCAGTTTCATCGATCCCTGGGGCACGCCTTACCACTTCCTGTTCGAAATCGACCGCGACAACTACACCATCAAGGTGCTCAGCGCTGGCCCAGACAAACGCTTTCGTTCCGGCCCAAATGATCCGACCGGCGATTGGGACGATTTGCAGGTCTCCGTTCAAAACATGCCCTACTTTCGTGAGACCGCCCAGCGCATTTCCGATGCTCTCTTTGAAAATGCAAAATCCTCCGCCCATTTCCCGGAAACCGAAGAGGAATTCCGCAAAGTGATGGCCGATCACGCGATCGACTGGAATGCTCTCCGCGATCCGTGGGGCCGCCCGTACCGCGTGGTCCCTACGGTGGAAATGGGCTACGCCGACAAGATCACACTGCGCGCCTACGGACAGGATGCAGTCACTTCACAAACTCCGGTTACGCGCACCACGAAGGGCATCAGCATCGTCAGTGATGGCCTGGACCTCACCCCTAATACGTCAGATGACTTCGTCCTAGCCAAATTCGCCTCACCCTTCCTCGAGGAACCGGGCAATCCCACAGGCAAGCCCGCCACTCCGCAGAAACTCCAGCCCATCTACAGCGGCAACTCGGGTGCGGTCCGTATCTTCGTTCAGGATCCCACCGGTGCAGTAATCCCCAACACGAAGATCACTCTCACCAACGAAGCTACGGGAGTCGCCTACGAGGGAACCTCCAACGATCAGGGACTCTGCCTGCTCTCCAATCTTCCTCCGGGCACCTACCGGGTCTTGGTCGAAAGCCCCGGTTTTCGCTCTTATGTTCTGACCAGCGTTCCAGTGCTGTCTAGCAATGTTACCGATGTCGAGGTCAAACTAAACGTTGGTGCTGCCACGGAGACAGTCGAAGTCTCGGCTGAGAATGTCCAGGTCCAGACCGAATCGTCCTCTGTCGCAGTTCTTGCGGGAAAGGTAGGCCTCACCACCAAATCGGGGGCCGCTTCCGGTCAAATCAACATCCCCCTGGCCACGCCTCGTCTCCGCCAATATTTTCCTGAAACACTTCTCTGGCAGCCCGAAATTCACACCGATCGCGCCGGCCACTCCACGGTCAAGGTTCCTCTCGCTGACAGCATCACGACCTGGAAAGTTTCCGTCATCGCCTCCACTCTAGATGGACATATCGCCACGGGTTCTACAGACATCCGCGCTTTTCTTCCCTTCTTCGCTGAGCTCGAACCTCCTAAAGTCCTCACCGTTGGCGACGAAATCCATTTGCCTGTGACCGTGCGCAATTATCTCGATAAGCCGCAATCCGTCTCGCTCGACTGGGCCGCAGAGCCGTGGTCCCAGACCCTCTCCCCGCGCACGGTCCAACTCAGCGTTCCCGCCGGAGACTACGCCGAGCAGACTTTTTCCTTCCGCGCCACAGCGCCCACGAAGGACGCCAAGCAGCGCCTTAGCGCTTTCAACGGTTCCTCGGCAAACGATAGCGACGCCATCGAAAAGAAACTCCGAATCCATGCTGACGGCCAGCAACGCCTCGCCCAGTCCAGTTCCATCTTCCTTGGAAGCACCTCGCTTTCGATTGAGGTCCCGGCGAGCGCTCTTCCTGGATCGGTCGAAGCCGAGTTGGTTCTCTATCCCAATCTGATCGCACACGTGAGCGACGCGATCGAAGGAATCATGGAGCGACCCTATGGCTGTGCTGAGCAAACCATCTCCTCGGCTTATCCCAGCCTGCTCTGGCTACAGCTTCAAAACTCCCAGCATTTCCCTTCCTCTCCACTCGATGCCCGAGCGCGCCATTACCTTAAGCTGGCCTACGCGAAATTGCTGCGCTACCGCGAACCCGCCGGCGGCTTCTCCCTGTGGGGCAAGGGCGAACCGGAAATTCCTGTGTCGGCGTACGCTCTTCGCTTCCTGACGGAGGCTTCGGAATTCACAGAAGTGGATCCAGACATCATTGTTGCCACGCGCCGCTGGTTGCTGCAGCAGGCCACCCCGCAGGGCGCCTGGATGGAGAAAGATTCAAAAGGCAAATTCCTGGAGAATTCTGCACTTTACGAGACGGCCTATGTAGTCGAAGTCCTCGCGCGTGATCTTCAACATCCTAACCCCAAGGACAAGGACATCGAAGTTGAGCGCCAAGCGATACACAAGGCGATCGAGTACTTCGCGAAATCCAGTCACGCCAATTCCGACCCTTACGACATCGCGCTCATTGCACTCGCCAAGCTCGCCGCAACTGAAGACGCGTCCCAAGAGATCGCTACGCTCTTCTCTCTCGAACACTCCGAAGGTGAAGCCAGCTACTGGGACCTTCAGCGCAACACCATCTTTCATGGTTGGGGATACACTGGCCGAATCGAAACGACGGCACTCGTCCTCGATGCCCTGGCCATCGCCAAACAGCAAAGTCATTCTTCGACTGAGCTTGATCGCTTCCTCAACCGGGGGACTCTCTTCCTGCTGGCGAACAAGGATCAGTACGGCGTGTGGTACTCCACACAGGCGACGGTTGACGTTCTGCAAACGTTGATCCAGCAATTGGGCCCCACCACCACTGTCGACTCATCCCGCTCGCCCATGCTCATCTTCGTCGACGGAAAATCCGGCCCACAATTTTCGGCTTCAGCAGATATCCGCCTACTCACACCACAACGCGCCGACCTCACACAATTCCTCTCGCCGGGAAAGCACAGCATCGAGATTCGTGGCGGCCCGTCCACCCACGCCAGCGCATATGTCAACGCGACCTACTACCTGCCTTGGACTGATTCCGCCGTGACCACCTCTTCCCTTCGTAGCGGTAACGTGGAGTCTTTGCGGTACTCAGTCCAGTTCGACCGCCCCACGGCTTCTCCTGGCGATTCCATTCGTTGCACCGTTCATGCTGAGCGCGTCGGTTTTCGCGGCTACGGCATGATGCTGGCTGAAGTCGGCTTGCCTCCGGGCGCGGACGTAGATCGCGCTTCCCTGGACTCCGCCGTCGCTGATTCTGGCGGGGACCTGCAAAGCTATGAAGTTCAACCTGATCGCGTGGTCTTCTATCTCTGGCCGCATGCCGGTGGCACGACGTTTTCCTTTTCCCTGCAGGCCCGATTCCCGATGACAGCACAGTCTTCAGAGTCCATCCTCTACGATTATTACAATCCGGAAGCGCGAGCCTCTTTGCCGCCCGCTCGTTTTGTAGTGAATTGAAGCGCAAGGGTCTGGTGAGGACTTGGAACTTTGCCCAGAGGCGCGGGCGGATTCTGATCGGTACCAACGGTTTGTACCGGGGTAGAGATTGAAAGTACGCAGAGTATGGCGAGGCTGGTCGTGAAGCGCTTGCAATAAGTTCAGAACTCCTGACATGGGTTGTCGGTAGCCTGTCCGCTTTTTTGCTTCAAGTCAGGAGAGTGCGACCAGCGACCACATAACGCATTTGCAGCTGAGT
>Ga0209380_10001010_pt1 | contig 19601 bp, 18 predicted proteins | sample HubBroMetageWFT6_FD_188347 | JGI IMG/M metagenome (GOLD analysis project Ga0209380, IMG submission 188347) | Warmed and freeze-thawed soil microbial communities from the Hubbard Brook experimental Forest, New Hampshire - Hubbard Brook CCASE Soil... | ecosystem: Environmental > Terrestrial >...
CGCTTCGAGTCCGGTAAGCTTTCGGTTACGTGGCTATCACACTCTGTGGCCCCGCTTTCCAGCAGGTTCACCTAGCCTCCGGATTGGTAACTCTACTCATGGGATCCTACAACCCCGCTGTGTAAACACAACGGTTTGGGCTCTTCCGATTTCGCTCGCCGCTACTTTCGGAATCTCTGTTAGATTTATTTTCCACCAGGTACTGAGATGGTTCACTTCCCTGGGTTGACTCGTACCAGCCTATGTATTCAGCCGGCCGTAACGTGAGTTCATCACGTTGGGTTTCCCCATTCGGACATCCCCGGGTCAAAGCCTGCTTGCGGCTCACCGAGGCTTTTCGCAGCTTGCCACGTCCTTCGTCGTCTTCTGGCGCCAAGGCATCCACCGTACGCCCTTAGTAGCTTAACCATAAAACTTACCCAAGCCGTCACGCTCATTCCCACTAAGAGGAATGAACGCCCCGGGCAGCACCGCGGCGAAAATTTCGCCGTCGCACTGGTCCGGAAGGCAATTGAGCAAGCTCGCCTTTCCACAATTTGCTCTGCTCGAGCAGAATTTGCAGATTTCGCACCACGCCTTGCATTCGTGCGAATGCAAAACGCGATACGAAATGCCAGCCTATTCAGTTGTCAAAGATCCTTGCGTCCTGAAACTCCGGACCGTCCCGCTCCCGGCGGAACGCTCACCCCATCTACAACGAGGCAAAGCAATAAAAAACCCGGCGTCGAGCGCCGGGCCAAGCCGTCCGCATATAACCGGACGGGTTCGCGCGATGCTCGACTAATTTGCTATCCTGAGTTCGTAATTGACCTCACTTGCGACAGGTCTCTCGTAACTCTGAACGCCCCTGACAATCACAGCACGACCACAACTATTCGCCAGACGAATGGAGAGTATATCAGATGGAGAGTATATCAGAATCTTCTCGCTCGTCAAGCGGTCGTTTTCACAAGTGTGAGAATCTTGTGAATATCCGGAGCTGGGCGAATAAAAAGCGCAGGAACATTGCGCCGCACGCGCTGGATGTCCAGGAATTCCGCCCGTTCCCTTACATCTTGGCAATTGTGCCGCAGGCGATTCGCGCGCCGGCGTTTCCCGCGGGATCGCTCTTCAGGTCGTCGGGCATCGCGTGGATCACCAGGGCCGTGCCGCCGTTCGTGAAGATGGAATGAGCGTCATCGCCCATGGTGACTCCGGGCGCGACAATTGTCGCCTTCACCGTGCCGTCCGCCCCCACGGTAATATTCGGCATGTCGCCCGCATGCGGCCCTTCCGGATTCTCCAGGCCGTGATGCTTCATGTCAGGATTCAGGTGGCCGCCGGCCGTAGTGAACGCCGGCCCTTCGCACTTGGCCACTGCGTGAACATGAATCCCGTGCACGCCCGGCGGAAGATTGGTCAGGTTGAGGCGAATGCTCACGCCTTGCGGCGCGGGCGAAAATTCCGCCGTGCCGACGCTGTTGCCCATCCCGTCGTGCAGCTCCGCCTTGGCGGTCTTCTGCGCCGCCGCGGAAAATGCCGTTGAAATTACCAGTGCCGCTGTGATTGCACTCAATTTGTGTAGTCGCATAGGTTATGCAGTATACCCCAATCCGAGTTCAATTTTTCCATCGAAAATCAAGTAACACGCGCTTCGGATTGTGGCTGTGTGTATCGCGCGCGAAATTCAAACCCCACAGGCTTGAAGCCTGCGCTACTTTTTAATTGTACCCATTCGATGTGATCGTCAGCGGGACGGCATCCCAGGTAAGCCCCGCGGGCATTTGCAACAGCGTGTTGCCCTCCATGTCGAGGAAAATGCCTTCGAGCGTCCCCTTCAATTCCTTACCATTTTTTCCATTCTCAATATGAAACCGGAGCGTGAGGTTTTCCGTACCGACCGTTGTTCCCTTGCTCACTGGCGGATCCAAGAGATTCGCAATCAGGTGCGCGACGAAATTTCCGTGCCCTTCGCTGACCCACGTCCCGGCAAACCCCGTCTCGACAAACGCTCTGTTCCCGAAATTTGCGCCAGTCACATAAACAGACGGTCCGGCCTCGATCGCGACGCCGCCCGGCAGGAAACTCAAAAGGTTGTGCCGCACCGCCGTCGTACCCGGCGCCCGGCGCGTGCCCCTCCATGAACCGATCAAGCTCGCCGAAGAATCATCGTCCGCCCGGCTCGCCCTCGACCCCGCAAAAATGCACGCAAGCACGACAAGCACACCCAACGCCGCCAAACCTCGAATCCCACGAGTCCACATTTTTTCTTGCCTCCGAAGCTGCACAAGAAATTAACAACAGGGAGTCACCCGCTCCCCTGTAACACAAATATATATTTGAATCGCACGGATTGGGAAAGGATTTTAAGTAGGAATGTTGCTCTTCTAATCGAATCTCAAACAGGGGTTGATCCGGGTTGCCCCCGTCAATTGAGTTAAGGACAGGCGAGCAAAGAATCAAACCCTCCGCCACTTTCAGCCACGGCGGGCGAAGGGCCGGCCACCCGGAAGATCAAAGCGGTCTCAAAGGGTGCGCCACACGGCAAACCTTTCTTGGCTTCAATTTCAGCTGCGGGTCAGTTTTTCATTGATTGAAACTCGAAGAGCGGAGCTCACGCGGCGCGCGTGCTTGCAAAAACCAAGCGGCCAGCCCGGGCTGAGTGGGGCTGGCCGCTTACGGTCTGGAGGGGTCTTCCTTGTGCCCTACTGCTGTGGCGCCTTGCCGGCGGCGGCGTTGGCCGCGGCTGCAGCTTTTGAATCCGCCGCGATTCCGCCGTTGGGTGTAGCGGCGCTGCTGTTGGAGTTGACCTGGCGGGTCAGGTAGAGCATGAACGGAGTGACTTCAAACGGCATCTTCTCGCGTTCCGCCACCGTTCCCACGGGCTTGGCTTTCAACATTTCTAGCTTGTCGCTCCAGGGGTCCATCTTGACGCGGCCGCCGAGCGGCAACGCGACAACTGGAGACGTGGTGGTCTTCGACTTATCGTCGGCCGGAGCATTGGCGCCCGGCGGCTGAGACATCGGCGCGGCAGAGGCCATGGACATGCTTACCGGAACGCGATCACCCAGGTGCGGGCTGATCAGGTTGGGGATGTCCTTCTGTCGAGTTTCGAGGGCATCCATGAAGAGCTTGGCCGTGGAGAGCTGTTCCTTGTACGGCGACATCTGCAGGAGTTCGTTGGCCTTGACGTTGGCCGCATCTTCTTCGGCCTGAGTGCGCGCGAAGCCGAAGTGGCGGAAGGTGTCCTTCTCATCAAACAGCAGGCGATCGAAGAAGGCGTACTGTCCGTCAATGCGATGGCCAAGCACGACGTGAGACAATTCGTGAGCAACCATGGTGGCTAGGCTGGCTTCATCGGGCAGCACATCGATCAAGCCGCGGCTGAACACGATGGTGTGGCCGATGGCAAACGATTCCAGCGTCGAAGTCAGCAGCACGCGGCAGCGGATTTCGGGCTGGACGTCCAGGTTGTTGGTCACCTCGAGGTTGTTGACGACGGTTTCGAGGACCTTGTCCACTTCGCCCTCGGGCGCGAGCAAACCGAGGCGCTCGAGGCGGTCCACGACGTTGTCTTCCGCCTGGCGGTCCCAGTTGCGTTGCGCCATTACGGGATTGATATCGTTCGCCGTCGTGGTCTGGTCCTTGATCGGCATCTGCGATTCGATTAGGATCTTGCTGAGCTCCTGCTCCTGCGCGGAGTGGCCGAGGTTGTAGCCCCACAGGCGGGTCTGCGCCTTGAAGGAGAGCCGTTTGGACATGGCAAAATTCAAGTCCGACTCTTCGCTGTAGATGAAGGCCGGCAGCCACAGGTTCGGGCCGGTATTCACGCGCCAGCTGTCAAAATGGAAGTAGTAATTGGTGCGCGAGCTGCCGCTGTACGCGCCGTTGAACCGGACGATGTGAAAGTCCTGGTCCTCGACCCAGATGCGACCGGAGAAGCGTCCCTTGCCGGCCTTGGCCAGGGGCGTGACGTCGAACACCAGGGTGCGGACTTCGCCGAGAAATTCGCGGCGGACATAGTCAAACTTGTAGTGCTGCTTGTCGAAGCCGTTGGTGTCCAGGTAAATCATTTGCAGGAAACCCTGCGGCAAATACTCCATGGACAGAGACAGCATGTTGCCGAGGCCGCTGAATATTTTCCTCTTGCCGCCGCGGGAATCACTGCCGTCGGTCAGGGGATCGAGATCGACACCCTTGGCAAGCACCGCGCGGCCGAGAAAATATTTGTCGCCGGCCGGAACGGAGCCAAGATTGTTGTCTCCCCTGAGGTTCTGAATGTAGGTTTCCACCAGCGGCGTAAAAGGCTTGAGTGAATTCATCTCCGTCTGTTCCGTGCTGATGATGCGATCCACAATCTGGTCCAAAGCGCTGTTGGGTGTATCAGCCGCTCGTAGCGGGAGAGCACTCAGCGCCAGGACCACCAACACCGTCTTGATAATGCGCATATCCCCTCCGAACCTAAGTTAAAAGTCAGTATGCGATTTGAAACACGATATGAACCACCGCTGGAAAGTCGACCGGATGACCGTTCGAAAGCGCGGGCTTGTACTTGATTTGTTGCGCAGCCCGCATGGCCGCCTCGTCCAGACCGTGGCCCAGGCCCTTGACTACCCGATTCACTTGCACCTCACCGCCCGATGCCGGAAACACCACCTCCAGCAGAACCTCGCCTTCCAGGTTCAGCTTGATCGCTTCCGCCGAATACACCGGCTTCGGTTTGGCCAAGATCACAACCGGCTCAACAGCCGGTGCGTCGTCCATTTTCTTCTTCGGAGCTATGGGCACTACATCATTGGAGTTGGCGAATCCAGTGGATTGAACCGTTCCGCCGCGCTTGGTGCCGCCCGCCGGCGGAACCGCGATGCCATTGCCGAATCCTGTGCTGGCAATAATTCCACGCTGGCCAGTGGCGCCGCCGGAGCCGTTGCCATAGCCAGGTCCGGGAGGCAACGCGGGATTTCCAAATTGCCCGATATTAGCTCTCTTATTGGGATCGCTCGGCCCGGCTACACCGTTGGGATCGCCGAATCCGCCCGTTTGAACTTTTTCGACGGGCGTTGGTTTGGTGATGGTCGGAACTGCCGAGCTGCCGCTTCCCATGAGGCCGGTCTTCACCGGTTCGCGCGGGCGGGCCGGCTGGGCCGGTTCCACCTTAAGGTTCAAAGGCTGAAACGTGTCGTTGACCTTGGGGAGCTCGGCCTCGACTTGACGCGGCTTCGGCTTGGGCGCCTCGATTTTGGGCTTAAAGTATTTTGCAACATCCAGCTTGGGTGGTTCTTTCCGTTCCACTGGAGGAGGCGGAGGCTGCACCTTGGCTACTTTGGGAGGAGCCGGAGGCTTCGGTTTCGGCGGCTCTGGAATATCGAGCGGCGGACCCTCCAGGTTGGTCACCACGAACATGGCCTTGGGAATCATCTGCTGAGGAAACAGCAGAGGTAGCGTAACGACTAAAGCCACCAGAATGATCTGAACAACTAAGCTCGTCCCCATGGCGCTCATGCGCGGCTTGGTTTCAGGCAAAAGTGAAAAACGCGCGCTCACAGGCTTGGTTCCCACCATGGCTTTCCATGCTTGTGGGTTTTGACCGGACGATGGGGATGCGGGGCGAAGCCGGAGACTCCCCCGCGAGAATTGCTGTGTCATCGTTGTCATATCGTCACGTCGCCTATCTTTTGGATTCCGAGCGCGTAGGGACAGCTATGAACCTGTGATTAGACAGGAGCGAGGCTGGCGCTGCCGCGTACGGTATAAATGTACTGGCATCGGCTGGGGGTCTGAATAGAACTTTTGTACTACTGTTTCTTAACAGCCACCTGAACGGACGGCCACCTGGGGGGGCAGATGGAGAGGAGCATCGACATCGGCTTGGAGGTGCTTTAACCATGGACCGATCAAGCCTGATTCACCTCGTAGAATAGGCGCGATGATGCCGCAAAGTGTAGCACCGCGACCCATCCAGAGACAAGAACCCTGTACCGGGATAAAGGTTGCTTGGGCTGCCTGCGAACCTACGAGACGGCTGGTTCCGGAAGACCCTGGTACAGCGTATTTCCCAATTACGCCGGCTTTCAAGTAGGATGATCCCGTCCATATGCAGCCGATTGTCATCCACGCCGACAGGGCATTCACTCCATTCGAAGAAATTTCCGATGCCTTGGTGGTCGTGCAGGGCAGCAAGATAGCTGCCGTAGGCCGGAGGGGGAAAGTAGACTTGCCACGCGGCGCGCGTGAAATCACCGCGGACGGAAAAACCGTCGTGCCGGGCTTTGTCGACGTCCACATTCACGGAGCCGGTGGCCACGACGTGATGGAGGGCACCCGCGAGGCGCTCGAACTCGTTACAGTGACGGTCGCGGCGCACGGCACGACTTCCCTGGTGGCCACGACTGTAACGGCCAGCGAAAAGGAAACGCGCGACAGCGTTGCGGGCATCGCCCACTTTATCCTCAATACCAGCCAATATCCTGCCCGCGAACTCTCCGCGGAAATCCTGGGGATCCATTTTGAGGGACCGTTCATCAGCCCGGCGCGCCGGGGAGTGCACCCGGCAAAGTGGATCGTGGCTCCCTCCCCGGAGCTGCTCGCGCAACTTCTCGGGGAAGCGCGCGGAACCGCGCAAATTCTGACTCTCGCCCCTGAGTTGCCCGGCGCTCTCGAATTAATTGCCGCGGCGCGCCAGGCTGGCCTGGTCGTGTCGCTCGGGCACACGGACGCCACGTACGAGCAAGCTCAGACCGCCATTGAAGCGGGCGCCAGGCACGCCGCGCACGTCTTCAACGCCATGCGTCCTTTTTCGCACCGCGGAACGGGCGTAATCGGCGCGGTGCTGACTTCGCCCAAAGTGAGCGCCGAGCTGATCGCGGACGGAGAACACGTGGACGAGGCGGCGATGCGGATGCTGGTCGAGTTAAAAACGCCGGAGCGCGTGATCCTGGTGAGCGATGGCATATCCGCCACCGGAATGCCCGACGGGAATTACCAACTGGGGATGTTTGAAGTGAAGGTCTCGGGAGGAGTGGCTCGCAATGCGGAGGGCAAGCTTGCGGGAAGCACGCTGACGCTGGACCGCGCGCTGCGGAACATGGTTGCGCTCGGCGTCCCCCTCGCTTCGGCGCTGCGAATGGTGACCGCGAACCCGGCGCGGCAAATCGGATTGGGAGCGCGCAAGGGCGTGCTCGCCCCGGGCGCGGACGCGGACCTGGTTTTCCTGGACGGCCAACTCGAAATTTCCGGCGTGATGACGCGGGGAGCGGGTCTGGCTTTCACTTGATTTTCTCTGTGTCCTATGTGTTGAAAGGTTTGCCTTAACGCCGGAAAACCATTTAACACAGAGGGGACGGAGAAAAGCTTACTTTTTCATGGAAATATTCAATTCCGAGGAAAGCTGGTAGGGATCGAACGGGCTGCAGGCAAAAAAGCGGTCGCCGACCTTGATCGTGGGCACTTTTCTGCGGCCTTCATTGACCTCAAGCACCAGATCTTCGGCGTCAGGCTCTTCGTCAATATTCACCTCGACGAAGTTTACGCCGCGATCCTTCAAAAATTGTTTGGCGCGGTGGCAATCCACGCACCAGCTAGTGCAGTACATTGTAATTTCATCCATACCCGATTAGATGGTACCCCTCCGTGCAGGGATTCGAGGCGAGCTTAGTGTGACCCTGGCGCCGATGAGGTAACGGAAGAAGTGTTGGCCCTCGCCGCGACTTGCAGCCGCACTTGAGCGCGCTGGAGCGATTCCTCCGCGCGTTTCCAATCCACGTTGGGATCGTTGAGCGTCGCCAGACGCTTCAGGGCGCGGTCGCGGGCAGCCTCGGCGCGCGCCACGTTGATCTCTTCCGCGCGCTCCGCGCTGTCCGCCAGCACGATCACGCGATCGGAAAGGACTTCCACGAAACCGCCGATCGCCGTGCAGGAAACCACGCGATTGCCGACGTGATAGCTCAGTTCGCCGATCCCCATTTCCGCCAGCAGCGGCGTGTGCCCCGGCAGCACGCCAATGTACCCGCCCAGCACCGGGATCTGCGCCTCGCTCACCGCTTCGCGCACCACTTGCCGCGCCGGTGTGACCACTTCGAGTTGGAATGTGTCAGCCATTGTTCGTCGTGATTCGTGAATCGTGATTTGTGATTCGTGACTCAAAACCGCGCCCAGCCGGGGACTTGGTTTTCACGAAGTACGAATCACGAATCACAAATCACGTCCTCAGGCGGTCGCCGCCATTTTCTCGGCCTTCTCGCGCGCTTCTTCTATGGTGCCGACCATGTAGAACGCCTGCTCCGGGAGATCGTCGTGCTTGCCTTCGACGATTTCCTTGAAACCGCGGACGTTGTCGGCGATTTTCACGTACTTGCCTTCGAGGCCCGTGAACTGCTGCGCGACGAACATGGGTTGCGACAGGAATTTCTCGATTTTTCGCGCGCGCGTCACGGATTGCTTGTCTTCGTCGGAAAGTTCTTCGATGCCCAGAATCGCGATGATGTCCTGCAAATCCTTGTAGCGCTGCAGGACTCCCTTCACCGAGCGCGCGACGTTGTAATGATCTTCGCCGACGACCCGCGGATCGAGAATGCGCGAATAACTGGCCAGCGGATCGACCGCGGGATAAATGCCGCGCTCGACGATCTGGCGGCTGAGGTTCGTGGTGGCATCCAGGTGCGAGAACGTGGCGGCCGGCGCGGGGTCGGTGTAATCGTCGGCAGGCACGTAAATCGCCTGCACCGAAGTGATCGAACCGTGCTTGGTGGAAGTGATGCGCTCCTGCAGCTCGCCGATCTCGGTGTTCAGGTTCGGCTGGTATCCCACGGCGGAAGGCATTCTGCCAAGCAGCGCGGAAACTTCCGAGCCCGCCTGCACGAACCGGAAAATATTATCGATGAAAAGCAGGACGTCCAGGCCTTCTTCATCGCGGAAATATTCCGCGACGGTCAGGCCGGTCAAGCCCACGCGCAGGCGCGCGCCGGGGGGTTCGGTCATCTGCCCGTAGATCAGCGCCGCGCGCGATTTCTCCGAATTGCCGGGAACGACCACGCCTGATTCCTGCATTTCCAGCCACAGGTCGTTTCCTTCGCGCGTGCGCTCGCCCACGCCGGCGAACACGGACACGCCGCCATGCTTCATGGCCACGTTGTGGATCAGCTCCTGAATAAGAACTGTTTTGCCGACGCCCGCGCCGCCGAACAGGCCGATCTTGCCACCCTTCAGATAAGGTTCGAACAGGTCCACAACCTTGATGCCCGTTTCGAACATTTCCAGTTCTGTCGATTGGTCCACGAGCGACGGCGCGGGACGATGGATGGGATAACGCTTGTCCGTTTGAACCGGCCCGAGGCCATCTACGGGCTCGCCCAGCACGTTCATCACGCGCCCCAATGTCGCGCGGCCCACGGGCACCGCAATCGGTCCGCCGAGATCGACCGCCTTCATACCTCGCACGACGCCCTCGGTCGCGGTCATCGCCACGGCGCGCACGCGGCCCTCGCCCAGATGCTGCGCGACCTCGGCAACGATATTGATCTTCTCGGGCCCCTCAAAACCTTCGCTGGTAATGTGCACCGCGTTGTGAATTTCCGGCAAGTGGTGCTCCGGAAATTGCACGTCGATCACAGGCCCGATGACCTGGATGACGGTGCCGATGTTGCCTGTTTCGTGTTGCGCCATGTGTGCTCCTCGGTGCGTGAATCGTGATTCGATTGTCGTGATTTGTGATTCGTGATTCGTAATTCGTGAAACCCTTAAGTTCCCATCGTTCCAATTCGATTCTTCAGTGATCGGCCAAGCGCGTTGATCAACTGTCCGACCGAATCGCAGCGGCTGTCCATGGTTTCAAATTCGGCCGGCGAAATGTGGTTCAAGTCTCGGCTCAGGATCAGGAAATATCGCGTCTCTTCCAACTCTCCCCTTGATATCTGCAAACAACGCAAAAGTTCTTTTGTGGTGCGCCGGCCAAATCCTTCTGCAATGTTTGCAGAAACCGAAGCGGCCGACCGTCGCAATTGCGAGACGATCCCAAATTGTTCCGACCGAGGGAACTTTTCGGTCAGTCGATATGTGGCAAGCGTCAGTTCGTGCGCTTTCTGCCAAACCGTCAATTCCGAAAACCTATTGATCTTCACGGCGCTTGCCGCACAAACCACGAATCACAAATCACGATTCACGAATCACGACTCTCACCCTGCCGACGCCGCCCCGCTCACCACTTCGATGATCTCGCGGGTGATCGCGGCTTGACGGACCTTGTTCATGTGCAGCGTCAGCGCGTCGATCACGTCGGAGGCGTTGCTGGTAGCCGATTCCATGGCCGTCATGCGGGCGGCGTGTTCGGCCGCGGAGCTTTCGGCGATCATGCGGTAAATCTGCATTTCGACGTAGCGCGGGACCAGCTTGCTGAAAATTTCCGCCGCGGGCTGCTCGTAGATGTAGTCCACTGTATCAGCGGCAGAGGTTGGCGCTGCGCCTTTGTCGTGCTCGCCGAGCGCCGAGCGCTGCAGAGGTAAGAGTTTTTCGACGCGCAGCGTCTGCATCATCACGTTCTTGAATTCGTTGTAAATCAGATATACGGAGTCGGCGCCGCCCGCCTCGTAGATTTTCATGACTTCGACGGCAATTTCTCGGGCCTTGACGAGATCGGCGCGCGAGGTCACGTCCACATATTCTCCGGTGATTTTCCAGGAGCGCTTGCGGAAGGCGTCGCGGCTTTTTTTCGAGATAGCGATGACTTCCACGGATTGGCTTCTTTTTTCACGCATGAAATCAAACGCGCGCCGCAACACGTTGGCGTTGAAGGCGCCGCACAAGCCGCGTTCGCCGGCGGTGACCAGCGCCAGCACGCGCTCTTCGGGGCGCTGCGCTAGCATCGGAAATTGTTCGGGATTCTCGATGCGCGACATCGCCGAGCGCAGAATTTCGCGGATGCCACTGGCGTACGGCCGCAGCGATACGGCCGTCTCCTGCGCGCGCCGCAGCCGGGCCGCGGCAATGAATTTCATCGCCCGCGTAATCTGCTGCGTATTCTTGACCGAACGAATCCGCCGCCGGAAATCGAGAAGTGTGGGCATCGAATGGGTTCCGTTACGGGATTAAGCGCGGACCGCCGCCGCGCTGGCCTGGAATTGCTCCTTGTATTCCCCGATCGCGCGCTTCAGTTCCGGGCGCGCCTCATCGGTAATCTGTTTTTTCTGGGCAATCTGCACGAGCAGCGAGCTGAAGCGAGTCCGCACAAACTCGATCAGCCCTTTCTCGAAGCGCTGGATGTCGGCGACGGCCACGTCGTCGACCAGGCCGCTCGTTCCCGCGAAAATCACGAGCACTTGCTCTTCCACCGCCAGCGGCGAAAATTGCCCCTGCTTCAGAATTTCCGTCAGCCGCTGACCGCGCGCCAGCTGCGCCTGCGTGGCCTTGTCGAGTTGGTCGGAACCAAATTGCGCGAAGGCCGCAAGTTCGCGGTATTGCGCGAGGTCCAAGCGCAACGAGCCGGCCACCTGCCGCACGGCCTTGATCTGAGCGTTGCCGCCGACGCGGCTCACCGAAAGGCCAACGTTGATCGCGGGGCGGATGCCGCTATTGAACAAATCCGCTTCGAGATAAATTTGTCCGTCGGTGATTGAAATCACATTGGTGGGAATGTACGCGGAGACGTCGCCCGCCTGCGTCTCGATGACCGGCAGCGCCGTCAGAGATCCCGCGCCCAGCTTGTCGTTCAGCTTCGCGGCGCGTTCCAGCAGGCGCGAGTGCAAATAGAACACGTCGCCCGGAAACGCTTCGCGGCCGGGAGGCCGCCGCAGGAGCAGGGAAATTTCGCGGTAAGCCTGCGCGTGCTTGGAAAGATCATCGTAGAAGCAGACGGCGTGCCGCTTGGAGTCCCGGAAATACTCGCCCATGGCGCAGGCCGCATAGGGGGCGATGTATTGCAAGGTGGCCGGCTCGGTGGCCGACGCCGCGACGACGATGGTGTAGTCCATGGCACCCGCATCCGTGAGGACCTTCACCATCTGCGCGATGGTCGAGCGCTTCTGCCCGATCGCGCAGTAGATGCAGATCATGTCACCGCCCTTCTGGTTCAGGATGGTGTCCAGAATGATGGCGGTCTTTCCCGTCTGGCGGTCGCCGATGATCAGCTCGCGCTGACCGCGGCCGATCGGAATCATCGAGTCAATCGCCTTGATGCCGGTTTGCAGCGGCTCTCGCACAGGCTGACGGTCCACGACCCCGGGCGCGATGCGCTCGATCGGAATGCGCTGACTCGTGGAGATGGGACCTTTGCCGTCGAGAGGGACTCCCAGCGGATTGACCACGCGGCCGACCATGGCTTCGCCCACCGGTGCGGACATGATCGTGCCCGTGCGCTTGACCGTGTCGCCTTCCTGCACCAGCGTGTATTCGCCCAGAAGCACGGCGCCTACCTGGTCCTCTTCGAGGTTCAGGGCGATACCGAACACATCGTGCGGGAACGACAGCATCTCGCCGGACATCGCTTTTTCCAGGCCGTACACACGCGCGATGCCGTCGCCCACGGAGATGACCGTGCCCACTTCCTCGACGGCCACGGCCTGCTCGTAGTTGGCGATCTGCGCCTTCAGTATCTTTGTAATTTCATCCGCTTTGATTGATGCCATTCCCCACTCCTATTCCGAAATCATCCGGGCACGCATGCGTTCCAGTTGGGTGCGTACCGAGCCGTCATAGACCGTCGAACCGATGCGCACAACGGCGCCGCCGATGAGGGCCGCATCCGTCGTGAATTGCGCCTGCACTTTTTCCCCGGTCAGTTTCCCGAGGGCCGCGCCCAATTCTTCGCGCTCCGTTGTGGTCAATTCCGTGGCCGAAGTTACCAGGGCTTGCGTGATTCCCTGGCGGGCATCCAGCAACCTGCTGAAGGCCTGCTCGATTTCTATGAGCATGCCGGCGCGCCGCTGATCCACAATCACGAACAGATAGTTGCGCAAGGTGCGGCTGGCGCCCATGCGTGTGACGATCTGGTCGATCGCGGCATGCTTGGCCGCGCGCGCGATCGAGGGATTCGAGAGAAACGCGTGCAACTCCGGCGACTCGCGAACCAGCGCCGCGAATTCCGAGAGTTCCCGCTTGACCTGATCGGCTTGCTTGTTTTCGAGCGCGACATCCACCAGCGCGCCCGCATACCGCTCCGCCAGCGCTTTCAATTCGCGCCCCTTCCGAGTTCGCTGAGAAATGACTGGAACATTCTTGCGCGAATCTCCGCATTCATCATGGAACTTACCAGGGCCGCCGCGCGCTCCACCGCCAGGGACGCCGCGATCTCGCGCACCTGCTGCTGCGCGGCGCGTTCGGATGCGGCTAGTTCCTCACGGGCCGCGTAAGCGATCTTCTCGATCTCTGCCTGGCCGGAAGCGCGCAGGCGTTCGGATTCCGCGGCCCAATTCCGCCGCGCTTCCTCGCGCATTTCCGCCACATCGCGATCGAGCCGGGCGACCTTTGTTTCGACTTCGTGCAACTCGCGATCGGCCTCCGCTTTGGCGGCCGTGGCTTCCACGATGCTCGCCGCGATCTCCTTCGCGTTGCCGCGAAAAAATGCGCCTCCATGCTTGGCAATCAGGTAGGCGATACCGCCAAAAACGATCAGGAAGTTGAGCCAGCGAAAAATCAAGCCTGCGGTGGAATCGGCGGGATCGGGCTCGGCGCCCTCCGCGGCAAGCGCGGGCAGCGCCAGGAAAAAGAAAATCAGGAGAGCTGCGGAAGAGGACGCCAGGAGGCAGCGGAAGGATTTCATCGCGTCCCCTTGCCCTGGGAACCGGCCGGTCCGGAAGGGCGGCCCGCGAGAACGGCTTCCGCAATATCATTCGCGAGATCGCCGCTGGATCGCTCCAGTTCCACTCGCGCCGCCTTCACATCCGCCGCAATTCCCTTTTTCGCTTCCTGGAGCGCGGTCTGGGCGGTGGCTCGCGCGGCATTGATCGTGGCCTGGCGTTCTTCCAGTGTGCGCCGCCGCAGGGATTCCTGCTCGGCAAAAACTTCAGCCCGGGCTTTCTTCACCGTTTCGGTATAGACGCGCTGTTTTTCGTGGGCCGCCACGCGGCTGGTTTCCGCTTCGATCCGCGCGCCTTCCGCGCGCTTGTGACGTTCGGAGAGCACCCTCTCCATGGGCTTGAAAAAACTCCAGCGGAGGAACAAATAGAAAAGAAAAACGATAATGACCGTGGGAACAGCCGCCAGAAACAATCCGCCGAGTTGGTTAACGATCTCCACTGATTATGCTAAGGCACCCGACCATACCCGCCAATTTTCATCTCCGGGATACCTGATGCGCACACCCACCCCTGCAGACAATTCCTGTCTGAATAAAGGAGTGATTTTATAGCATCCGAGCGGATTTCACGCAAGTGCAACACGGGAGCGTGTCGTTTATTACAAATAATGGACGCGCCGCATCTCGAGAGCAGCAAGGTTACCATTCGTATGACATCTTACCTCCGCCTGAACCCTGTTTGCTATCGTCCGCTTGCTGGGGCCAAACCGGGCGCGCTAGAATGAATCGCGCGAAGGGTTTGGCTGTTCTATTCTGAACTTGGCTTACCCCGCCGGCCCTTTCTCTCGTGCGACCTGCCACAAGGAGCTTTTGATGCCCGCGTTTCCCGGCGTGGATTTTCTCGACTTTGATTCGCTCCTCAATGACGAAGAATTGCTGGCCCGGAAAACGGCGCGGCAGTTTGTCGACGAGCACGTCGTTCCCATCATCGAAAAACACAATCGCGAAGCAACTTTTCCGATGGAGCTGGTGCCGAAACTGGGGGAGCTGGGATTTTTTGGCGCAAGCCTCGAAGGATACGGATGCGCGGGAATGTCCAATGTGGCCTACGGCCTGGTGACGCAGGAACTGGAGCGCGGCGACTCCGGCCTGCGCAGCTTCGTTTCCGTGCAGAGCGCCCTGGTGATGTATCCCATCCACTCGTACGGCTCGCCGGCGCAGAAGGAAAAGTGGCTGCCGCACTTGCAAAGCGGAAAGGCCTTGGGATGTTTCGGCCTTACCGAGCCGCAATTTGGTTCCAACCCCGGCGGCATGTTGACGCGGGCCGTGAAGCGCGGCGATCGCTACGTCCTCAACGGCGAAAAAATGTGGATCACCAACGGGTCGATCGCGGACGTCGCGCTCATCTGGGCGAAATGCGAGGACGACAAGATTCGCGGCTTCCTGGTGGAAAAAGGCGCCAAAGGCTTCAAAGCCTGGGATGTGCACGGGAAGCTTTCGCTTCGCGCTTCGGTCACTTCGGGATTGGCGATGAACGATTGCGAGATTCCCGCTGAGAATGTGCTTCCCGGGGTGGCGGGCTTGAAAGGCCCGCTCAGTTGCCTGACGCAGGCGCGCTACGGCATCGGCTGGGGAGCGATCGGCGCGGCCATGGCGTGTTATGACACGGCTTTGCAGTACGCGAAAACGCGAAAGCAATTCCAGAATAAGCCCATCGCGTCGCACCAGCTGGTGCAGGACAAGCTCGTCTTCATGATCACGGAAATTTCCAAGGCGCAGCTGCTGGCGCTGCACGTGGGCCGGAGAAAAGACCAGAGCCGCGTGGACCCCACGCATGTCTCCATGCTGAAGATGAACAACGTGTGGATGGCCATGGAAACGGCGCGCAAGGCGCGCGATATTCTGGGCGCCAACGGCATCGTCGACGATTACTGCATCATGCGCCACATGAACAATCTCGAATCGGTGTACACCTACGAGGGCACGCATGATATTCATCGCCTGGTGATCGGCGAGCGGATTACGGGCATTCCCGCGTATTTCTGAGTTGGAGGAGGACCTGATGTTTCGCAACAGCGGCGGCTCCGCGCACGTCCTTCCGTTTCTGTGGCACGCCATATTCCTGGCGGCCTTCCTGGTTGTGGCGCCCGCATCGGGCCAGGAAAAAGCAAAAATCCGAACGATCACCGCATTCATTCGCTTGGACTCTGGCCAATACAAGCAGCAAATTACGGATACCTTGACGATGTTGCGCAACGCCAAGGCCCGCTACGGATTGGCCGGCTATGAAGTGCAAACCATTCGCATCACCACGCAGCCATTTCCGGAATACACGCATGGCATGTCGAAACAGGCGGCGCTGGCGCTCTTTCACGATCTCGATGCCCTGGCCAAACAAGAAAACGTTTCGATCAGCATCGGGCCCGCCTTGATGAACGACAAGGACGATCCCGGGCAAGCGGAGCTTCTCGAAGAGATTTTGGGACTGACGAGCAAATTGTACGGCAGCGTGGCCATTGCCGGGAACGATGGCGTCCACTGGAAATCCGTTCACGCCGCGGCGGGAATAATAAAATATCTCGAGGATCATGGCGACAAGGGCCTCGGAAATTTTCGATTTGCGGCCATTGCCAGCGTGCAGGCCTACACGCCCTTTTACCCTGCTTCTTATCATGAGGGCCTGGGACATCAGTTTGCGATCGCTCTCGAGTCCGCGAACGTGGTCGCGGCTGTAATGGCCGTGCAGCGCGACACGGAAGTGACGCGCCAGGCATTGATTTCCGAACTGGGCTTGCAGGCTCGGTCCGTGGAAGACGTCGCCAGCAAGATCGATCAGGACACGGGCTGGACGTACATGGGTCTCGATCTTTCTCCCGCGCCCATGAAATATGCGTCGATCGGTTCGGCGGTGGCTGGATTTACGGGCGGCCGATTCGGCACCAGCGGAACGCTGACCGCGGTGGCCACGATTACCTCGGCGTTGCGCGACATCTCCGTGAAAAAAGTGGGCTACTCCGGCGTGATGATGCCGGTGATGGAAGACACGCGCCTGGCGCAACTCTGGGGCGAGGGCGCGCTTTCGATGGACCAACTCCTGGCCTATTCCGCGGTCTGCGGCACGGGGCTGGACACAATTCCCTTGCCGGGAGAAGTCACTACCCAGCAACTGGAACGCATCCTCGGCGACGTGGCCACGCTTTCCGTGAAATTATCCAAACCGCTCAGCGCGCGCCTGCTGCCCGTTGCGGGCGCCAAGGCCGGCGACCAGACCTCGTTTGACGATCCCAACTTAGTGAATACTGTTATTCAGCCGTTGCCGTGACTGCGCTGCGTGAATAGGTTTTAGAACAACTTACAAGACACGCGGGGACTGCCAAACGCCGCGCAAGTCATATAAGACATACCAAACTGCGGATTGGGTTGTGGGTTGGGAATTTTTGGGGAAAACTGGCCGGGACCTGGGATGAAGCTAGTCGGCCCGCTTGCTGCTCGCTCGACGGGGCTTCGGCTTGGTCTTCTTTACGACCACATGCGTTGGGCCCTTGAGATTGAGCGCCACTGCAGCGCGGATGAGATCCTTCAAGGCCGCCTCATCGACCTTGTCGCCTTCGTGAATGTCGATGGCGCGCCTGACATTCCCCTCGAGGCTAGAGTTGAATAGACCTAAAGGGTCCTTCAACGCAGCTCCCTTGGCAAATGTCATCTTGACGACGTTCTTGTACGTCTCTCCCGTGCAGACGATGCCGCCGTGGGAAAAGACGGGAGTCCCCGCCGATGTCGGCTTCTCCCACTTCCACTCTTCGACGATCTCAGGGTCTGCCTCGTATATGATGTCGCGCACTTTCGCGAGCATCTTCCCGCGCCAGTCTCCAAGTTCCTTGATCTTCGCATCGATGATTGCAGAGGCAGATTCCGCCGCGACGGGCTTTTTCATGTGCACCTCCGATTTCAGCTCAGGGTAGCTTGTCGAAAAAGAGATAAACGGCGGCGATCCGGCCGTCGCGCGCAATGATGAAATCTGTCCCGGCGTAAGATGGCGCCTCGCCAGGGCGGCCCGATACCCATGGGACGCGTCCGCCATTGCCACATTCCTCGGGTTTTGCAATTGGCTGATATCGAAAGTCAGGGTGAGTAGCCCTGATCTCGCCCGCGATGCGATCGATCTCGTCGCGGCCACGATAGACGCCCTTGCTTGGGTCGTAGAACACGCCATCTTCGGCGTAGAGCTCGTCGATGGCCGCGCGTCGGCGCGCCGCGTCGTTTTCACCGAAGACGTCTTGAAGATTGCGGGTCAGCAAGCTCGATATGCTGTGGGACATGGCTTCTCTCCTCTTGGCATGGAGTGCGGCCACTATTCGATGAGAAAATCATGGCGGCAGATTCCACCGGGATGGTCTTTTTCATGTTTAGCTCCAACTCTCGTTTACCCTGAGCGGCGAAGGGCTTGCCCTGAGGGCGCGAAGGGCACCTAATTTAGCTGCGCTCGGCGTAACTTGCAACCTCCGCAAGCGGAAGCCTCTGGTTCGATAGCAGTTCGGAAAGATGATGGCAACCCGCGTGCGTGCTTAATAGAAATGATTGGAATAATGTTGAATGCATGAATCTATCCGTCTCATAAGTCCCTTACGGCGGTTTGCTCGGTTTCGGGCATGACTTCCGGATTGCCCGTATTTCATTATTTATCGGTTTTTGACCGGGTAGACATGCGGCCTCGGGGTGTGCCCAAGGCAACTAGGTCGCAGCAGCACGATTGATATAAGTGTCTCCGCCGCTTCAAGAATTCCTGATGTCCAAACATCTGACCGGGTTATACTCTGCCCACTCCAAACAGGCGGAGCCTATGACGATCCTTCACGGCCGACGTCTAGGGCCATATGAAATTCTCTCTGCTATCGGTGCAGGCGGAATGGGTGAAGTGTACAAAGCCCGTGACACGCGCCTCGATCGCACCGTCGCGATAAAAGTTTTGCCCACGCATCTCGCCGACCGCGCCGAATTGCGCGAGCGATTCGAGCGCGAAGCAAAAACCATCGCCAGCTTGAATCATCCGCACATCTGCACACTTTTCGATGCCGGACACCAGGACGACGTTGATTTTCTGGTGATGGAATACATCGAAGGCGAGACGCTGGCGCAGCGCCTGGTGAAAGGCGCGCTGCCAATTCAGCAAGTCATGCAATATGCAATCGAGATCGCCGACGCATTAGACAAGGCCCATCGCAAGGGCATCACGCACCGCGATTTGAAACCCGCCAACATCATGCTCACGAAATCCGGCACGAAGCTGCTCGATTTCGGTTTGGCAAAGCTGAAGCAGGACGCCACCCCGGTCACACCGGAATCGCAACTTGCCACGATGAGGGGATCGATCACCGGCGAGGGCACAATCCTCGGCACGCTGCAATACATGGCGCCGGAGCAGGTCGAGGCGAAGGAAGTAGACGCGCGCACGGACATCTTCGCGTTTGGCGTAGTGGTCTACGAAATGGCGACGGGGAAAAAAGCGTTCGAGGGCAAGAGCCAGGCCAGCCTGATGGCCAAGATTCTGGAGACGGATCCGCCATCGATGTCTTCGCTCACGCCGATGACGCCGCCGGCGCTGGATCATGTCGTCAAGCGCTGTATGGAGAAAGACCCGGACGAGCGCTGGCAATCCGCCAAGGATATTTGCGAGCAGCTGAAGTGGGTTTCCGAAAGCGGCTCGCAGGCGGGAATGCCTGCCGCTGCCGCCCCGGAACAAAAATCAAATAAGCATCTCGTGTGGGCGGGCGCAGCAGTCGCCATCACTGTTGCGGTAATTGCCGCAGCCGTGTTCTACCTGCGCCGCACGCCGACGCCCTCAGAAAAGCAATCCGTCCGCTTCACAGTTGGGCCACCGGCGAAAGGTGCGTTTTCCACC
>Ga0209380_10001012_pt1 | contig 19596 bp, 18 predicted proteins | sample HubBroMetageWFT6_FD_188347 | JGI IMG/M metagenome (GOLD analysis project Ga0209380, IMG submission 188347) | Warmed and freeze-thawed soil microbial communities from the Hubbard Brook experimental Forest, New Hampshire - Hubbard Brook CCASE Soil... | ecosystem: Environmental > Terrestrial >...
ATGCAGGGCGGCGCCGATCACGCCGGCGGCAGTCTCGAGCGCCGCCAGCTCGGAGGCGTCGATGGCGCGGTGCTGGCGGGTGTTGTCGAAGCCCACCACCCCGGTGAACTCGCCAGCAACGAAAATCGGTACGATCGCCTTGGTCTTCGTGCCGATGCCTTCGATACCCAAGAGCACCTGGCCCGCGGACATCTCGTCCTTGCTGAAACAGACACTGCGACCGGCGCGCAGCTCGGCGCACAAGGCGGCGAAGTTACGCTCATCGCAGCTGCACGGCGCGGACTCCTGCAGCGACGAGGTCACCCCTTCGGCGGTCCACTCGTTCACCACGACCAGCAGCCGCTCGCCGTTGGGGCCGGTGCGGGCCTCCATCAGGTTGACGCGGTCGACGTGTGCCGCCTCGCCGATCAGTCCGAGCACGCCGGGGATCGCGGCGCGCACGTCGGGCGCCTCGAGCAGCAGCCGGCTCGCCTTCGCCGAAGCAGTCAGCAGCCGCTCGCGAGCCCGCAGCGACTCGTTGACGCGCGTCAGCGTCTCTGCGCCCGGCGCGGCCAGGGTTTCAGGTTCCAGCAGGGCGACAGTGGCGTTCATGTGGGTCGGCCCCCTCGCGGGCAACGGCAAGGGGGAAAGTGTAGCGCGACCCGCACGCCACCGGTCCGGACGGACCCTCCTCTCTACCTTAAGGGGGAGCGTAACGGACTCCTCCGGGGGGCCAGACCCCACCGGCGCGCGTCTGACGGCCACGCCCGCTAGCCGATGAAGACCGCGGCGAGCGCCGCCAGGGCGATCAGCGTAATCACCGCGGCGAGCGCGGTGCTGAAGCTGAGGTTGCTGTCCGTCACGGCGCACCCCGATTGCGGGCGCGGCCGCTGCTCGGAGTGGATATATAAGAGTGAGTCACAATGGCCTCCCGGGTAATCGGTGTGGAGGTCATTGTCCTTGCCCGTGCCGCGGCGCGAATCGCGCGTACAGGAGGGCACGAAGGTCCCCGCCGGGGGGCACGCCACTCTCTCGCAGGAGTGAGGCGGGCGGCCGCTGGGCGACGGCGCGCGGTGGCGTGCGCCACTGGCGCGTGACGGATCAATGACTTAAGGGGCGTGATTTCTTGACGACCCGTGCCGCTGCCGGTCTAATACGCGCCCTTCCGTCTTCGTCGGCCAGGTAGCTCAGTTGGTAGAGCAGCGGACTGAAAATCCGCGTGTCGGTGGTTCGATTCCGCCCCTGGCCACCATTTTAACTACGCGGATCTGCTCAAGTTTTGCACGCTCGGCCGCTCAAGTCGTGTTGGCAGATTGGCAACAGTTTCCATTTTGTTTCCAAAAACCAAGGATGCGAGCCGGTCTCCGCTCGCATCGTGCTCGCGCGGCAGCATGTGGCTGTAGACATTCAACGTGAAAGACGCGGTGGCGTGTCCCATGAGCCTCGACACGCGGACGATGTCCTCGCCGTTGCTGATCATCAGGCTCGCGAACGTGTGCCTCAGATCGTGGAAACGAATTCTTCTGATGCCCGCGCGCTTAAGCGCCGGGTGAAAGCCACGTGTCATCAGGTTCGAGTGGCTCATCGGGTGCCCATCGAGATTCGGGAAGATGAGATCGTAGGGACTGTTGGGGCAGGCCAGCCGCCACACTTCCAGCTCCTTCAATAGAAATGTAGGGAGGGAGAGACGTCGATAAGAGGTGCGGGTCTTGGGTTCTTGAAATCGATCTTCTTTGAAGGTTCGGCGAATGTGAAACTGACCGGTCTCCCAGTCGATGTGGCTCCAGGCGGCGCCCAAGATCTCGCCGACCCGGCAGCCCGTGAACGCGGCGAACGAGATCAGCAAGCGATAGTTGTTGGTGATGAGCGTACCACCGCGATAAGTGGCGGGAGTGGCCGCTTCGCGTAACGCTGCGACTTCTTTAGGTGTCAGTACGTCCATGTCCAAGGGTCGCTGCTCCAGTGGCCGTTCATCTCGTGCCTGGGCTACGTATTTGGCGGGATTTCGCATCAGCCATTGATTTCGCACCGCGTAGTTGAAAACCATGCTGAGAACCGTGAGCGCCTTATTGATTGAGCGTCTGCCCAGTTTCCTCCGATTTGCGCGTTGTTTCGCGCGAGCTTCTGCGAGACCCGGCTTCGCTTTCAGCAGACGAGTGATGAACGCCTGCCTGATCGAGTCGGGAATGCCCCGGCTGAGCTCGGCTCGGTAGCGCTCAATGTCGGTCACTTGGATCAGGCGAAGCTTGCGGTCACCGAAATAGGGGATCAGATAGCAGACCAGGAGGTGCTCGTAGCTGCGTCGCGTGGACGGCCGAATCCTGACCTTGCTCTTGAGCCATCGAGTGGCCGCATCCTCGAAGGTTCCGCGGCCCTCGTGCACCAGCCCGTCCGCTACTTCGGCTACGCGATCTGCCAGCAGTATCTGAGCGGCCTGTAATTCTTCCCGCGCTTTCTTGAAGCGCCCCTCGGGCCGCTCGATTCGTCGCCGCTGGTGGACGTCGTAATAGTCGGCAACCCAGTGCCCGCGATACATTCTCACCGTCGCCATGGCAGCAGCTCCTCTTAGCCGGTTACGAGATTCCTTTGGGAAGGGCATCCGCGAGTCTGGCGGTGGGCGCCAACGCCGAGTCTCGCGGGGTAACTGATGTCGGATGTAGAGGCATATTTCGACGAGAGCCAGAGCGATAGATTCTTCTGTCTTGCCGGCTACATCTTCGAACGGCAGAACCGAATCGCCCTCTGCAATGCCTGGAATCAAATCCTGCGTGCGCACAGGATGCCTTACTGGCACATGAAGGAAGCCACAGGCCCGAGCGGTGTATTTAAGGGGCGAGATCGCGAGGAGATGCGGGAGGTCTCAATCGCTCTTCATGACCTGATTAAAGCGCACAGTTCCGCTGGCTACGCGGTCACTTTCGATCTTTCGAATGCTCACCTCTTGCCGAGTGCTAAGGTCCACGGTCTCTGGCGCATCAGCCCTTATACGCTTTGCAGTTACTGGTGCCTAATGAACGTCCGCCATTGGGCAGGGCGGGCGGAGTACGGCGGCACGATCGACTATCACTTCGAACAAGGCCACCCAAGCCAAGCTGAAGCGCATCGGGTTATGAACGACATCTTTGAGGTTCCCGAGCTTAGAGCCCTTTACCGGTACGGATCACACCAGTTCTCGGAGAAGACGGATGCTGTACCGCTCCAGGCAGCCGATATTTTGGCGTGGCACTGGAGGAAAAATACTGTCGAGCGTAGTAAGGGCAATCTGAGGCTGCGGAAGGATTTAGCGAGCCTCCTAGAGCAACATGACAAGTATTTCGTAACGCACTTCGATCTCAAGACGTTGCTCGAGCTTCTTGCCGTCATCGAATCGGGTAACCGGAAAGCACCTGTACAGAGTTGGGTCATCCGTTACACAGTGGATTTCAAGTAGAAGCGTGAATGCTACGTGACCTTAACCAAATCAACCGGACTCACAACAACAGAGCGACTATTGGCTGACTTTTGTGATCGCTCATTTCTGAGGCTCTGGAGCTACGCCAATCCCTTCAAGGATGACAAGAACGAACTGTGCGACTTACTCGCCGTCTTCGGAGAGCACGTATTCGTATTCTTTGATCGGGAGAATCAGCTACCCGATGACCCCGAGAGGGATCCGCAGGTTCTTTGGGATCGATGGAAGCGCAATGTGATTGATCGACAAGTGGGCACTGCCCACGGAGCGGAGCGCTATATCAGGAGCGGCCGAGCCATTTTCCTTGACGCGAAAAACACCAGCCCGTTCCCGCTGAACATTGACCGCGACCATATGATCGTTCACAAGATCGTCGTTGCTCATGGCGCCAAGCAAGCCTGCGAGAAGTTTTCTAAAGATAACGTTTATGGAAGCCTCGGCATAAGTTACGGCGACAGCGAAGAGGGGCTGCCATTTCCCTTCATGGTGCACGTTGCGAGATCGAGCCCGGTGCACATCCTGGACAGCCACAATCTTCCGATCATTTTTGGTGAGTTGGATACGGTGACGGACTTCGCGACATACCTTGAAGCCAAGGAGGAAGCGATAGCGAGATTTGACATGCTGTCCTATTGCGGGGAGGAAGACCTGCTGGCTCACTATTTACTGAATTTTGATAAGGAGAAGAGACGTCACGTCATTGGACCTCGGGACCAGACTATTAATGCTGTCATGATCGGTGAGGGCGAATGGTTTGATTTCTCCCGGTCAGATGTGTACAGAAATACAAAACGAGCCGCTGAGACGTCCTACATCTGGGACGAGCTGATCCAGCGTACCTGTCAGAATTTTCTAGATGGAACGGTGATAGGTAACGCTGATTTTTTCCAGGGTCGCAGTGCCATTTACGAGATGGCAAGGGAGCCTCGCTTCTTTCGGCGTGAGCTCGGGGAGCAGATTGTTCGGGCCATTAACGCTTTCCCGGACACCCCCGGGCGACTGATGCGCAATCTCAGCTTCTTCCCCTCCTACCAGAAAGGCAACGGCTACGTCTTCCTTCAGTTGAAAGCAGACTCAGTCATTCGTGCAGAGCCGGACTATCGGAAGAAGCGGCAGACGATGCTGGAAATTGCGTGCGGTGCAGCGAAGAACAAAATGCCAGACCTGAAGAACGTCATTGGCATCGCAATCGATGCTCCAAAGTTTTTTGAAGACAATTCCGAGGATTTCATCTTGATGCCTTGCGAGACTTGGACTGACGAAATGCGAGCCCGTTATGAAGAGGCGAATGAAGGCTTCCAATTCTTCAAATCCCCTACGCTGCGAGAGCATCGCCGCACGGTGACGGAATTCTTACCGCCCGAGCGAGAACGAAAGAGTGGTGCGCAAAAGATTGGTCGCAACGAGCCATGCCCTTGTGGCTCGGGAAAGAAGTATAAGAAGTGTCACGGCGCCTAGATGCACACCGCGCTTGATGACCGCTGCTCGCGGGGTGCAGCATCAAGTAGGGGGTCATTCATAGCCACACTCCATCCCGCAAAACAGGCTGCGGCAGATCCGCGTCCAGTGCTGCTATGAATTCCGGAGGTGGAAGGTATCCGTGACGCGTGACGTAGTGATAGATGAGTACCGGCGCGACGTATATTTTCCCGTCGAGGGCGCGAATACGTATCTCTCCATTGCCTAGTGTGTCCGCCGGCCAATCCGGAATCTCGAGACCGCTAGGAAGTCTCTTCTTTGGTGGTTCGGGGCAGAACTCGCAGACGTGGAACCCCCGGTAGAGTTCCACGGGCGCTGTGATCCGATCCCGAAGACGCGCCACAAGCCACTCCGGCAAAAGCCCGCGCCTATGCGGATGGTCTTTCGAGAGCCATCCAATGTTCAGAATGTGCGGCTCCGGCAACGTTCGGCCATAGACGTAATGGCTCAGGTCGGGAAAGTACGCCATCTCGAAATCCTAACTGCTGGAAGCCGATTTTCGCCAACGGTGCAGACGGGTTGAAGGCGGACTGTCCTTACCCCAGGGACTGGTCTCCCAAGAGCACCGACCAGCGGGCGACCTTCGTCGCGATGGGCAGACTCGCATGCGCCGCACTGGTCGAGGGCAAGGTGACACATGGGATCGCGCACTGCCCGTCGGTGAGCGTCGGGATGACGTGTCGCTCATAGAGCTTCGCCGCCGTGGCGCCATTGAAGGCGAGGAGACGGATGTGCGGATGGATATGGAAGAATGCGCGAAAGTTGTTCGGCATCGCATCCGCCCCAATGTCGGCGTCCAAACTCCCTGAACGCGTGGCCGCCGCCAACACGTCCCAGAGCGCAACGCCGCGCTCGACCACGGCGGCAACCCGGCCCGGATAGCCGGAGGGCAAATCCATGATCCGAGCGGCAACAATCTTCCAGAAGGCGTTCTGGGGATTGGCGTAGTACTCACCACGCTCGAGCGACAGCCGCCCCGGCAGGCTCCCGAGAACCAGGACGCGCGCCGTAGGCGATGAAACCGGCGGAAAGCCAAACGAGAGCATAGTCAATTGTCGTAAAATCAGAGCGTCGGCACAAAGCTCGATGCGACTCAGACAGCACCGAGTAATTGAGTAGCCGTCAAACCACGCCCCGGACATAGAATTGGGCGTGCGGCGCAGTCTGCACGGTCGTACACGACAAGGGGTCGCTTTGGCGACCCCTTCGTCCATGTGAGGTCGACGACATGGAACAAGTCTGGAGTGCGCAATTCATGGTCTTTACCACGCCGACGCCTCGGCACGAGCAGTGGCGCGCGTGGTATCGAGGTGACCGGTACCTGAGGGGGCTTACGCAGCTGGAACTCAACCGAAGGTTTCGCCACCTGGTGCGAAATTTCCTGATACTGACTCCCGAGGCCAAGGTCGGCTTCCCGCCAATGAACCCGGAAGGAATCGAATGGATGCAGTTGATGACGCATACGCTCGAAGAATTCCGCTTGATCTACGGTCCCTACCCGGCAGGTTTTACTGGCGAGGTTCACCGCGAGGAAAAATTCCCTGATTTCGCCAGTGCGCTTGCGCAGAAGGCAGCTTCTGCGCTCGCCGCCCGCGGGCTCAAGAGTCGTGAGGTGTTCCTGAAATACGGGAAGTCTGAGTATATGGCCGCGCTCTTCGAAGAGGGTCGGCTTCGCGTTCAACCCGCAAGTGAATACTCGAAACCGGATCACAACGGAGCATTGCGTGACGATGAACTCGCCTTGGAAGTGTCTCTGTACCTGACGAGGGAGACGATTCGCGGCGTGGTGAGCAATCCGCAGGATGTTCCCGAAGACCTGGAATGGAAGCGGGTCGACTTTCGCTTCTCGCGACCGAATGACTTTTGGCTCTACTGTGTATCTTCGTCGGTGGAGCCGCGGCTCTTCGTGGACTTCAACGCCGCTGCGTGCGTGATCATTAGAGACCGGGGCGAATTCCGCCGGCGCCTGCTGGCTGCAGGCGCGGCCGCGTTTCCTGGAGTTCGGGGTCGCGACGGCAACGCCATCTATATCGATCCCCAGCGACCGCGCTCGACCCGTATAGACGTGCCCCTGTCCAAGCACTTTAAGTACGCCTACCAGGCGGAGCACCGGTTCATCTGGGAGCCACTGAGCACGAATCCCCTTACCTATAAGGACCTCGTGCTCGGATCCCTAAAGGACATCGCGGAACTCGTCCTTCTTTAGCTGAGGGACAGGGATGACAGGATGGGGAAGGCCAGCCGTCGTAAGAAGGAGCGGCGCGAGAAGTCCCGTGTGAAGTCGCCACTCGGCCTTGAGCTGAGGGCGCTGCAGAATCCGCTTGGCCACATCCCGAGAGATCAAATTGCTCAGATGATGGCCGGCTTCGGCAAGGAGCAAGCTGAGCAATTCAGCACGACCACGACTGCAATCCGGGATCTAGTGTCGCGAGTCGATCCCATGGGCCTGCTCGCTTGTCTAACCGCCTACGGAATCACGGATTTCATGGACGCGAACGGAGTCCTGACTCACGGGGAAAGGACCAGGCTCTACCCTGCACACGTCGAGCTCGCGCAGATGATGTCCCTCAGTATTGCCTCGGACCTTCGCTCGGCTAATCCCGTGGTCAGCCAAGACGTCGGATCGATGTTCGAGATGCTTCCCAAGTGGGCCAATCAGTTCCATTGGAAACGCCTCACTCAGGTTGAAAGAGTGTCCACCGATGTAGAGAAAAGGCGCCTCGAAGTCCAAGAGCAGATGCGCACGACGACGCAGATGATTCGCAATTGGGGGTTCTATGACCAGGTCAAGCGCATCGGAATCGAGATTCTGGAGCCGCTGGACTCCAGGTTCGAAACGGCTTACGGATATCGCGCCACTGATCTGATTCGGATCTTCGATTATTTGTTCGAGGAGTGTCAGGAGCGACTCAATGGGCATATAGATCGTCTCAGACCGATGATGCTGGCAAAGACTGTTCGCGAGGCTGTAACCGCATACTTCAATGCAATTCCAGGCTTAGAGGGAACACCCGAGTCCTTCGAACAGCTCATGCGGGAACGACACGCCTCCCTCAAGATGGCGAAGGCGATGATGTTGTCGCATTCTGACTTGCGACTTGCCGACTGCTACACGTTCGCCGCTCCGGAAGTGGCTGCGGCAATCGGACGGCCAGCAGCAGCTGTCCAGAAGGCCCTCCAGGCGATCAGTTATCAGTGGGGAGCGTTGACCGCCTCGAACGTTGAGCATGCGTTCATGAACAATCCCGTCTGGGTAAAGCCATCGATAGATGTCGGCGATGACAACTACTTTTGCCCTCTGCCGCAAACCTTCTTCGCTTTCCTGTTTGAGACGGTGCTGAGTCTGTTGCGCGACTGCCCGTCACTACGGGAGGCTTACGACAAGCGCCGATCTGATTACCTGGAGGCAAAAACGGCGGAGCTGTTTCGCAAGGCGTTTCCAGAGTCGGCATTGACGCCGAACTTCAAATGGCAGTCACCTGACAAGTCGCAAGAATTCGAGAGTGACTTGATCGTGGCCATGGATGCGACTCTGCTGCTTGTGGAGGCAAAATCGGGGCGAGTTTCTCCAGAAGCGCGCCGCGGGGCGCCAGAGGGATTGGGCCAGGATATCGACCGCTTACTGATCGAACCATCTCGCCAGTCGAAGCGGCTGGAAGATGCCATTAAGGCAGCGAAGGTGGGCGACCCTGGGACTGAGGCGTTCAAAGCCGAGTTCCCGGTCAGTCTTGATCCCGTCCGCCGGATCATACGAATTTCGGTGACCCTGGAAGACATTGGCTTCATTCATACCAATGTCAACGCGTTGAAAGAGACGGGATATGTCCCACCGGACCTCGCAGTAGCTCCAGCCGTGACGCTGGCGGACTTGGAGATCGTCTTTGACATCTTGAGATCGCCGCTGGAACGCCTCCACTATTGGGTGCAACGGAGCGTCTGGGAGGGCAAAGCAGACTACACGGCGGACGAGATCGACTTGTTGGCCGTTTATCTAAACACAGGATTGACGGTGGGTGACATTCATGAGGACGTTCGGCTCCTCCTTGTTGGAGCGTCCAAGCCGATAGATGAGTACTACGAGGGTGTGCGTCACGGCATCTCCAAAGAGAGGCCAACTTATCAGGCGACGCAGTGGTGGCGAGATCTACTGGCAAAGCTGGCAGCGAAGAAGCCCGATCAGTGGATGGAGGCGGGCATCGTGCTGCTCAGCGCGGGCTACGCGCAGCAGGTCGAAATGGAGCGGAGAGTAAAGTCGCTCATCGAGGTCGTAAAACGAGACCGCGAAGGAGCCGTCTCGCGGAATGGCTTGATATTTGTCGCCTCGGCGGACACGACTGAGGCTATCTCCATTCTGGTGCTGGTCAGCAGTCAGGCTCCTGGTCGCCATCGGCTCATGGGGAACATGGCATCCCACGCATTCGCCGAAAACGCGAACGTCAGCCAGTGCGTGGTCATTATGATCAACGTCGACGACTCCCTTTACCCATACGGCACGTTGGCCATTTTCACTAGACCTCCCGATTCCTAGGCCAGGGCGTCAGTTGCTCGAAAACCAGCGAGTGCGCCAGGAATGTGTCGAGCTCAGACTTGGTGTGCCATAAGTGTGCCGTGGTGTGCCTTGGGACGGGATTGGCAAGCGCTGCAAGTGGTTGATCGATAAACCCCTAGAACCCCTGGCACGCGACTGAAAATCCGCGTGTCGGTGGTTCGATTCCGCCCCTGGCCACCACATCCTTGAAATCAGGAAGTTGCATCAGGGCGCATGGACTCTTTGTCCAATATTGGCGCCGATGTCCAATATTTCGGTCCGCTGTTCGCTTGACTAACACGGCTCTCATGGCTCAGCTGGTACCGTCGTGTTACGGGCCACAACCGGCCTTTCGCCTTTGGCCCACGGTTTTTCCTAGAGCAGACAGTCGCGAGTCGCGTCATCGGATATTGGCACCTTATGTGAACGCGCTACTCCGGCAGGTTCATCTTCTTGAGTAGTGCCTGGAAGCGCGGATCGCCGCGCAAGCGATCGAGCAGCAGGTCGACTTTGACCTCTGACAGGCCGCCATCGCGCTGTTGGTGGGCGCGCTCGAGCCACTCGAACGCCTTGTCCTTTTCGCCGCGCCACGCAAGTGCCTCGGCGATCTGATAGGCGCCGTCCGGAGCATGCTTGGTGATCAACTCGTCGAGGGCCTGCTGGGACTCCTTCGCGTGACCGAGGCTGTGCTCGGCCATGGCAACGTCGGTCAGCCTAAAAAACTCGATGCCGATCTTGCGTGCCGTCGTGAGTGCCTCGGCCGCGTTGCCTTCGAGCAGCTGCAGGATCGCCACGTGATGGCCGGCGAAGCTCGATTCCGGATTGATCTCGAGGCAGCGACGCAACGCCTCGTGGGCACCGGCGTAATCTCTGTGGAACGTCAGGTATTGACCAAGATTCGACCAAGCGATAGCGGACAATGGATCGATCTCGGTCGCCCCTCTCCCGACCGCAATGGCTTCTGGCAACCGGCCGAGCCTTTCCAACAAAGTAGCGTAGTTTCCCTGAACTTTGTCGGAGGCGGGATCGAGCGCCAGCGCCGTCTCCAAGTCCGTTTTAGCACCGTACCAGTCCCAGAGGAAGGTCATCCGCAGAACTCCGCGCGACGCGTAGCCGTCAGCCTCCTGCGGCGCGAGCGTAACGGCCCTCTCGGCGTCGGTCATCGCTTGCCTTTGGCCGGGTGCATCGCCGGTCGAATCCGCGAGGACATACTCCGAGAGAGCAAGACTGGCATAGGCCGCGGCGTAGCCGGGAGCGAGTGCGATCGCTTTTTGGAAGGCATCGATCGCCCGCCGCCAGCCGTCGACATTTCCTCGACTGTGAAACCGTTTACCGAGCAAATACTGGTTGTACGCCTCGGTGTTTGAGCTGCGGTAGGGGGCGACCGCCTGCGCCGGCGCGAGCTTAGCCTTCAGCACCTCGACCACGGCGGCGGCGATCTCGTCCTGGACCTTGAAGATGTCCTTGAGGTCCCGGTCGTAGGTTCTCGACCAAAGGTGATAGCCGTTGTCGGCGCGGATCAGCTGTACGGTCACCCGGAGCGTGTTGCCAGCTTTCCGCACGCTCCCTTCGAGGACGTGGGCGACACGCAGTTTCTGGGCAATGCTCGGGACATCGTCCGCCTTGCCCTTGAAGGCGAACGACGAGGTGCGGGCCGGCACCCGCAGGTCCTGGACCTGCGCCAGCAGGTCAATGAGTTCCTCGCTCAATCCGTCCGAGAAGTACTCCTGGTCCTTCTTCTCGCTCATGTCGACAAACGGCAGTACCGCGACGGACTTCTCCGGGATCGCACTCTGTGGGTGCGTGCCGGCCTGAATAGTCGATGACGAGGTCTGCGCACCTGCTGCAGCCCGCTTCGACAACCACAACTTGTCCACCGCAAAGTAGCCGACGCCGATGACCGCGACTGCCGCGATCAGCAGCAGGACACGCTGCATCGGGCGCGGCACGGCAGGATTCGGCGCAGGCAGTTGAAGTGCAGCCCCAGTGGGTGGCCCTGCGGGGGCGGCTGGCGACCTGACCTCTCCTAGTGCATGAGCCGCTTCGGGCGACAGTAGCCGCAAGACGCGCTCGACGAAGGCCGATCGCGCGTCCCCGTTGTGCAAGCGAATCCATTGCGCGGCGGTGAACGCGTCCGGCACATCCGCGTCCGTCTCGGGCGTGTCGTCGACGCAGACCGGCACGATGAACGGTCGGGTGCGCCCCATTAGGTGCGTGCGCTGATCCGCGAGCCGCCACTCAAGCCTGAAGTATCCCTCCGTCCTCTCCTGCGTATGGGACGAGATGATCGGGAGGAAGAGCGCGCAGTCCCGTATCTGGTGGCGAATCTTTTGGTCCCAGACATCGCCGCCCCGAAGTTCGCTCTGATCGAACCAGACTTCGATACCGGCGGCTCGCAGCGCGTCTGCGATACGTCGCGCCGCCTCGGCATCCTGCGAGGCATAGCTCAGGAATACGGCTCTGGCCGGCTCGGTCATCGAGGCTCCCCCGGGCGTGCTCAGGGACCTTCTAGGCGGTACCGCCGACGTCGCCCGCGTACGTCAGCTTATCCGAATTCGAAAGTCCGCTCTCGGGCTGGCGAACGACTCGATTCCGGACAGACGACGCAGTGTGCGAGCGCAGTAAATCGCCGTTATGAACAGGTTTTTCGCATCTAATATTATCCCTGCCTAACTCAGCAAATCCGATCGTTATCTCGTTGTAACTCGGGAAAATATTAGACACTTCGGCTGTCGCATCTGCCTCTAAATCAATGTGTTACTTATTTGGAGTCTGGAATGAAAATCCGCGTGTCGGTGGTTCGATTCCGCCCCTGGCCACCATTCAAGTCAGAATCTTAAGCTGATCGCAGAGTCGTCCGAGTGAGCGATGTTACGTCTCGATCAGCGTCCGAAGCGCCGGATGTCACGGAACTTCCTCAGATCTCTCTAAGGGGCCACCCTGGCTCGTGCTCGCCCTGGGTCGCCCCGGCTCGCCGAATAACACCCGCCAGGTGCGCTGCAGATGTGAATGCCGTGTCAGATGCGACCTGGGCGCCGCGTTGTGACCTCCTGGACCAGCCACGTATTACCGTCGGGATCATTGAAGGAGAAGAACGACCCGTAGCTCGTGCGCTCGGGATCTGGGCCGGGAAGCCGTGCCTCCGGAGGGAACGGCGCGCCGTGCCACATCTCACTCGCGTCGATGCCACGGCGGATGAGTTCGTCATGAGCCGCTTCGATGTCGGAGACAATCAGTCCCCCCGCGGCCGAACCAGGCGCTGCTGCAGTTACTCCGTTGCCGAAGGTAACCGAACACCCCGAACCGGGGGGCGTGAACTGGACGATGCGAACGTCCTTTGCCGGGGCTACATCGTCATCAAGCCTCCATCCCAAGAGTTGGTAGAACTGCTTGGATCGCTCGACGTCGGACACGGGGATGACGTCGACTTCGAGGTTCATGGCGACTCTCGTTGCGCTGGGGTCAAACTTCTGTTGTTTCATGGTGCACCTTTTGGTTCGTGTGATTCACTGTTCACGAATCGGCACAAGGCCTTTGCTTCGTCTGTGCGCCTAGCGTGAAACGGCGCTCGGCTGCGTCGCACCGTCGCTCGCGTGGCCATCCATGTTGCCCGGACTCGAACTGGCTGAACTCGACTGGCTGCGCCTGCCGAACGAGACGGCATAGGCGGCGGTTCGCACGCTCGGCAGCGGATCGTCGGAGAGCTCGATACCGGCGGTGAGGTTCGTGGGCAGGAACAGCAGTTTCTTCTGAGCTTCCAAGCTGTCGGGCACCACTTTAGTCAACGTGAGCACGCCGAGATCGACCACCTTGCGGTCAGCGGGCCAAGGTTGGCTCGCATCCTTGGTCTGATCGCCGGGTTCAGCCAATTGCGCCTTCAAGTGGAAAATCACCGGCTTCTGTGCGATCCGCGTGGCCAGTTCGTCGAACAGGAAATCAGGTGACTGCTTGGCGGCCTCCTCTGGCGTGATGTGCACCAGCTTTTCCGGCACTACCAGGTAGCGAACTGCCTGCCTTTGGCCGCTCTTGCTGACGAAGATGAAAGCATCAATGCCGTGGTACTCCTCGTCGGCAAAGCTGTCCGGAATCGGGAGCGAACCGATCGCCTTCGGCGCATTCGGGTGGCTGGCGAAGAACTGTTCCAGTTTCGTTGGCTTTGGGGCATCGGGTGGGCTGGCGACGACGGCCTGCAGCAAGTCACGAAAGTCCTCTCCAGTCCCCACCGGGAAGAACTTGAATGAGTTGGTCACCATGTCGGTGTCAGCACCGTCGGGCAGGTGATACTTGATGGCGATACCGCGGGGCATCGCGGGCGAGCCATCGGGTACACCCGGCATCCCACTGCCATCGGAGAAGCGCGCGGTCACCGGAATCGAGCTGCCGTTGAATAGCGTTGCGCCGCTGAGCCTGACAGCTTCGGCTGAGGCCTTGAAGGTTCCTTCCACCACAACGCCTTTCGCATGAAAGGCGCGAAAACCTGGATGGACACCGTCGACCTTGTTCGCCAAATCGACGATTTGCGTCGGGACCGATGGGTCGTCTGCAATGGACGCGGCGGAAGCGAGCAGCAGTGATACACATGCTCCCGTCACAATGACGCTCTTAGGTCTCGTGGTCATATCAATCTCCCGACTTCGCGTGTGCCTGGCCAGTTCTGATCTCATGACGGGAGTATCGGAGTGCCTGCGACTCAGGATTAGACGGGAAACTTTGGAATTTAATTTCCAATAATGGCAAAGTGAGCACCGTGGCGGACCTCGACAACATCCTGATATTCGTTAAGGTCGCCCAGTTCGAGAGCATCACGCGCGCAGCACGCTCGCTGGGAACGCCGATCTCGACGGTGAGTCGTCGGTTGTCGGTACTGGAATCCGAGCTCGGCGTGTCGCTTCTGAGGCGCACCACGCGGCGCGTCACCTTGACTGCGCAGGGGCGGGCGTACTTCAGCCAGTGCCAGGAGCCGCTGAATCTCCTGCAAGAAGCTGAGCAGGTGCTAACTCGTGCGCAGAGGAGACCGGAAGGCCTGCTGCGGATCACCGTTCCGGTCATTGTGCTTCAGGAACCGTTTTTCAATTTCATGTCCGCGTTCATGAAAGACAATGCGCGTATCCGAGTCGAGCTGGTCGTTACGAACCTGTTGCTCGATCTGATCGCGGAAAATATCGACGTCGCGATCCGCGTCGGAGAGCTGCAGGATTCCAGCGTCGTCGCCAGGCGGCTCGGCACAGGCGCGTATTGCCTCGTGGCCGCTCCGGAATACCTGAAAGGCCGAGTTCTTCCAGCCGAGCCCGCCGATCTAAAATCGCACGACTGTGTAATGTTCAATGCCAAGAACAACGAGCGCGACTGGGACCTGGTCAGCGGGAGAAGAAAGGTAAGGGTCCATGTGTCGGGTCCAGTCGCGAGTCGCGACATCAACTCGGCCAGCGCGTTCGTGCACCGGGGCCATGGAATCGGGTTGTTGCCTTCGAGGTACTCGAGGAGGCCATTGCCAAGGGCAAGCTCATCCGGGTGCTGCCGAAGTGGACCTCCTCGCCGATTCCCGTTTTCGCGCTGTACCCGACTCGAAAGTTTTTGCCTTTGCGTCTGAGTGTTTTCCTGGATGCGCTGATAGCCTGGAAGGATCCGCTCTGGATCAAGGAATGAGCGGAGAGCGGGGGTTAGCAACCCCAGGTCACCAATCCCGAGCTACGCTAGAAACTTCACCAGTTCGGAGTTGACTTGCTCGGCATGAGTCCACAGCACGCCATGGGGGCCGCCCTTGAGCTCCACGAGCCTGGCATTCTTCATCATCTTGGCCTGTCGTCTGGATGTAGCGTCTGCCGGCAGAATGCGATCGGCGTCGCCGTGCAGGATGAGGGTCGGCACCGTATTGCGAGGCAGGTCCGGACGGAAGTCCTCAATCCACGAGTCGACGCAAGCCGACGTGCCGATCGCAGAAGCACCGGCGGCCACGTTCCAGTTGGCTTCGAGGACGCGCTCGCTCACGAGCTTGCCGCCCGTGACATCGTAGTTGTAGAAGTTGCGCAAAAAGTCCATCAGCAGGGCAGGGCGATCCGCTCTTATGGCCGCCTTGAGACCCTCGAAGACGCTCCGGTCCACACCTTCCGGGTTGTCAGCCGTTTTCACGAGATACGGACCCAATGTGCCGATGAGCACAGCTCTGCGAACCCGTTTCGTGCCGTGCTTGCCGATGTATCGGGTGACCTCACCCGTGCCCATGGAGAAGCCGACGAGGGAAACGTCCGTGAGATTCAGTGTGCTCAGCACAGCATCGAGATCGGCCGCAAACGTGTCGTAGTTGTAGCCTACGGCGGGTTTGCTTGATCTGCCGAAACCTCGGCGGTCGTACGTGATAACGCGATGACCCGCGGCAAGCAGTGCCGCTGTCTGCTTTTCCCACGATGCGCCGCTGAGAGGCCAGCCGTGGATGAGAACCACCGGCGATCCGGCACCGTGGTCTTCGTAATAGACTTCAATTGGCGTTGAGTTTTCCTGGCCAACCTTGAAATAGCTGCTCATCGGCTCTCTCCTTGTCTCAGAATGCGTTGACGGTGATGCTTCGCCAGGGGTCACGGCTCGCGACGTGTGCGGTCGAAACGATGCTGCGATCCGTTTGGGCCCGCGGAAGATTCCTGCTGGCCGGACGAATCGGTCCACCGTCTAAGGGACCGCTCATTTATCAACCTCGAAGATGCTCTCCAGCACGACACACACGCCTACTGGAAGGCTCGCCATGCCGAAGACCAGGCGAGTCGAGGTCTTCTGGGGTCCGAATACACTGACCAGAAGTTCCGAGGCGGCATCCGCAACTCTCGCGTGCTCGCGGAACTCCGGCGTCGTGGCGAGTGAGATCCCGAGACGGACTACGCGGGTGACTCTGTCCAGCGAGCCCAAGTGTTCCTTGACGAGCGCGAGAGCGTTCAATGCGGCCAGGCGAGTCGCGCGCCGTCCGTCTTCGACGCTCAACTCCCCTGCGATGCGTCCCAAGAACTTTGGGGCGCCTCCCTCTATGGGCAGCGTGCCGCTCAGAAAGAGCAAGTTCCCGGTCTGTACCGCTTCCACGTAGGCGCCCAGCGGTGCGGGCGGACGAGGCAGGTATATGCCGAGCTCTTTTAGCCGTTGTTCGGCGTTAGCGCTCGTTCGGTTCGTGGTCATTAGGAGTTTCCCCATCGGTGTCACTCGGAGGTGCCGCCAAAGACCAATAGGCAGCGCCGCGATCTTCACGTACGACAGTATCACCACCGACCCAGATGCGCGCCGCCATCCACGTGCAGCACCTCGCCGGTGATCTGGCTCGCCTCGGTTAGATAGAAGACGGCCTCCGCGATGTCCTTGGCGCTCGAAACCTGCTTAAGTGGTGACAGCGTGCGGAGGAACTCCTTGGGGCTGTTCTTCTGCAACGGGGTATCCACAACGCCTGGCGCCACCACGTTCACGCGAATGCCTTGCGGCGCGTATTCCATCGCGAGACTTCGGGAAATCGCATTGATGCCGCCCTTGGTGATCATTGGGACGGATGCGGTGAAATCTGCGAGCGGATGGTCGACGATCGAAGTCGTGATGCTCACTACACTGCCGCCGCTCTTTTGCGAAAGCATCTGTTTCACGGCCAACTGCGTCGTATAGATAAAGCCATCCAAATTGGTCGACGACAACGCCCGGAAATCCTCGATCGTGTAGTCGGTGAAGGGCTTCGAAAAGAAGATGCCCGCGTTGTTCACCAGGGCATCGACCGAGTCAAAGCGCTTCACCGCGGTGCCAACGATCATCTCGGCCGTTGCAGCCAGCCCGATGTCACCCTCGACGAGGGCCAGCCTCTCCGAGCGCTGCAGCTCGTTCCTTTGGTTGATTTTGCGCGAGTTACCGACCACGTTGTAGCCGCGATCGAGGAACAGGTTGGCCACTGCGGCACCGATTCCTTGGGAGGCTCCCGTCACAATGATGGTCTTCTGTTTCGTCGTCACATGAATCTCCTGTCTCCGAGTGTGGCCGTCAGTGCTGGGTCCTGATCACCAGCTGCCGGTAAACATTGTCGGGCTGAAGACAGTGACTGATTAGATGGGAAACTCTAGAATATAATTTCCAAGAATGGCAAAGTGACCTGTAGGGCGGACCTCGGCAACATTGGACGGTCATGAAGTCGTCGATCTCGCGGGAGGGAGGCGCGCCGTTCCCGGTCCCTAACGTGCGTTCCCCGGACGGTTACAGCTCAGCGGGCTGTTTCCACTTTGGTACCCAACCCACCGTCACCCAGCGTCACCCAGGAGCACCTACCGAGAGGTCATTCCCGCGTAGTAGGTTGTCTTAGGTGATCCTGGGGTACGCTAAGTGCAGGTTGTGGAGGACTGAAAATCCGCGTGTCGGTGGTTCGATTCCGCCCCTGGTCACCATTCGAAGAAAAATCAAACACGTAGGTTGGTTTACTTGTGCCGTGAGCCGCGTGTCGGCACTCTCTGGTGTAACAAGGCGGTTTGCCCTGCCTCTGGCACCAATGATTGCGGGCGTCGTGGCATCAAGAGTTTCGCGATGAGGCCGGTCCAGCCAGTTTGGTGCGAGGCGATCGGGCGGTTTTATTCCCTGCTTCAGTAAATTTATCTATTACTGAACGGCGCACATTCCGCCTCCGTCGACGAGGGCGTGCAGGCGCTTGCGAAGCCGGGCGGCATGGGTGCTTTGCGAGCGCAGTGTGCGTGTAAACACTGTGGGCTTCCCGTTGTAGCAGTTGCCAGGCTCGCAATGGTCAGGTAAAAGCGGCCCCCTCCTTGGGGAGTAGCCGCCCGGCGCGGACCGGGTCGTACGTCAACACACTTGGGCGCAAGCCCATGGCGTACGGGGCCTGCGGGCATGGCGAGACCAACGGCAGGGTCTCCGGTACGAGCGACGGGGCTTCCTGCCGCCGTTGCATTCTTCATTGCCGAGATCGGCGATAAGACTCGGATCGCAACTGTTGCATTGGCCGCTGCCTACTCCAACTTGCTCGCCGTCGTCGCCGGTACTACAACTGGCATGATGCTCGCGAATGCACCGATCGTGTTTCTCGGTAAAGCCTTCTCGGAGAGGCTGCCGCTCAAGACCATTCACTACGTGACGAGCGGGCTGTTCCTTTTCCTTGGCGCGATTTTTATCTCTCGCGCCATCCGCCATCCAAGTTGACGCCGCGACGGTGACCGCGACGAATATGCCTGTTGACCAAGAGCGGATACGTCATACCAATGGAGTAACGTAGTTCGACCAACCGATCTTCCGCACAGCCGAGGCGCATCCTTGCACGCGGGTGCACTGCTGCTGGTGTTCCGCGCCGCTCAGTGCACCTCGCCGCCGGCATGCCTCTCCGGTCAACCAGTAGGATCGTCCGAGGCCAGGAACAGGACGATCGATACGATGTCAATTGGCTGACCGATTCGACCATGCCTGGGTTCAGCGTATTGACGCGAATCTTGCGCGCGCCGAGTTGACGTGACAGCACCCCGGTGATCGCACGGAAGTCCTCTTCCGTAACACTTTCGATCGGCGCGAACTCGTACACTGCACACCGTCCGCATTCCTCACTCCGCAACCTGACACCGAGCGAGTACGTGTCGTTGCGTCAGGACAAACAGACTTCGGAAGCAGCCAAATCCAAATCGCGGACTGCCCACTAACGGGGCCAAGAACACCATCTCTTATACGAATCTCGTAGACGGGCAGCCATCCCGCACCGATGACAAAGGCGCCGTGCACGAGGACGATGTCGGTCTCATGGTGATAGCCGTGCTCTATCGGGAACGTCGGATCAGTCGATTTCCATCGATGGGAGAGAAGACCTACTAATGGCGTCGGCCCACAACTGGGACGGGAACGGCGACGTTCCCGGAAGTTGAACTGAATCCACGGATATCGCGACTTATGACGCAGTTCCAACTTCACGGAGAGTACCAATGCCTTCGAATCGCGCCATCCATAAAGCGATGGCGTCCTTTCTGCTCGGCGCAGCCGGCGCTCTGACTCTCGTCGCCTGCGGCGGCGGTGGCAGCAGTGGCAGCACCGCTGCCAATCAGATGGCCGGACAAACGAGCACCGGATTTTCCGACACCGCGTTGGTGTCGGACAAACTCGGGGTTGTCGCTACAACCACCAAGATTGACGCCAACTTGTCCAATCCGTGGGGTGTGGCGAT
>Ga0209380_10001013_pt1 | contig 19572 bp, 16 predicted proteins | sample HubBroMetageWFT6_FD_188347 | JGI IMG/M metagenome (GOLD analysis project Ga0209380, IMG submission 188347) | Warmed and freeze-thawed soil microbial communities from the Hubbard Brook experimental Forest, New Hampshire - Hubbard Brook CCASE Soil... | ecosystem: Environmental > Terrestrial >...
CCGCAGCGGGGACAGAGTCCGGCGCCGTCGCTGAACGAATAACAGCAACCGCAAAAACACGCCACGTTGAACATTCTCCGCGCCCCCTGACCTGCTTTGGTCCGCCGGCTTTCGCGTAAACCGACCATGCCGACCCGCCGTGTGACCTGGCATGTGACGACTCCAGCGACCCCGCCGCAGAGCCGGTGACCGCGACCGCGTCTCAGCCAGGAAGGTCCAGCCTCGGCAGCACCGCACAGCCGAGCAACTCAATGCCAGCACGGCCGGTCAGCCCGTGCGGGGTACCGAACTCGATCCGGCTCGCACCCGCCTCGATCAGCCTCTGGGCCTGGGCGGCAACCTGATCGGGCGTGCCGGCGAATGCGAACAGATCGAGGACGTCATCGGGAATCAGCCGTCCGGCGCGCTCATGCTCGCCGGCATCTACGTACCGGGCTATCTCGGCCAGCAGGTCCGGCGGCAGCTCCAGCATCGGGTCAAGCCGGGCGACCACGGCGATGTACATCGCCACTTCGGTCCGTGCCCTCGCCCGGGCAGCGGCGCCGTCTTCGTCCACGACGGTGACGGCCCCGACGACCACCCCGACGGCATCGTCCGGGCGGTCGGCGGCCGCGAGTCCGGGAGCAAGCCGCTGGCGCATCACGCCGATCATCGCGGGATTCGCGGTGCCGCCGATCTTCACCTCATCCGCGAGTTCGCCGGCCATAGCCGCGGTGGCCGGGCCCCACGTGCCGATCAGCAGCGGCGGCAGCGCTCCAGGCAGGCGGTAGCGCAGCCGGGTCCCCGCAGCAAGCCTGAACACCGCGCCGTCCACGCCCTCCCCGTCACCGCGAAGCAGGGCGCGAATTACCTGGACGGCCTCGCGGAGGTGGGCGACCGGTCGGTCTTGGCGCAGTCCGATGGCGGACAGCCAGCTGCCGCGGGCCAGGCCGAGGTAAGCGCGAGAGCCGGATGCCTGCTGCAGCGCGGCGACCTGCCCGGCAATCTCGTAGGGGTGCATGGAGTAGGGGTTCCAGCACGCCGCGCCCAGGCGTATCCGCGACGTGGCCCGCGCTATCTCCAGCAACGGATATATCGGCGGCTGGAAAAGCAGGTCACCATACACGCTGATGACATCGAACCCGTGATGCTCAGCCAGCGCCGCGAGTGCCGCGTACTCGCCGTCGCGCTTATCTGACTGGAGGCCCAGCCCGATCTGGACGTGCCCGGTCAAGTCAGGTCAGCCGAGTTCAGTCGGCACACGCCTGTCCGCTCAATGCGCATGACCAGTCCTTCCTCCGGATCGGGGCAGCAGAAGAGCGTGTCGCGCTCCAGCCAGTCCCCCACCGGGAGCTGGCGTTGCTTGGCGGGCAGTGCTGGCAGCACCGCCTGCAGCGCCCAGATGCAGAAGTGCCGCCCCGGCGGCAGGCGGAGCTCGGCGCTGTTGACCAGTTCGAAGTAGTCACCCACGCGCATCCCGCAGAAGGACCGGCCTTCGATGCGCTCGACCGTCACCCTCAGGTCGAACAGCTCCATGTCCGTCGCATCGTCGGGGTGCTGGGATTCGTCAGTCATAAACGAGACTCCTCCAGGTTGCATGATGATTTGCGCCCGCCCCGGCCGCACCTTGGCCATGCCGGGCAGTGGCCACGGGCCGTTAGTCGGAGGCTGCGGACCGAGCCCCCGCCGCGCGCAGCCAGGAAGTGACGTTCTCTTGCCTGGTACCCAACCCGCTGGCCGCGTCCAGCGGAGTGCCCTGGGCGTAGTCAGGCTCCCAGTTCAGATCCGCGCCGCGGGACAGGAGATACTCCGCGGCGCGGCGCTGGCCTGCGGCGCAGGCGTGCCAGAACGCCTGCGATACCTGCTCTGCCGGCGGGTCGCCGCCCAGGATCGCATCGAGCCGGGCCAGCAGGCCCAGGGCGGAAGCATGCCAGGCCTTGTCAACTCTGGCGCCGCGATTGACCAGGAGCCGGGCAACATGCCAGCAGGCGTAGCCGACGGCGTTGTCGAGCGGCGTGCCGATCGAGCCTTCTGGCACTTCGAGATCCGCGCCGGCATCGATCAGCGCCTCGGCCACCTCGAGGTCATCGCTGCTCGCCGCGTAATGCAGCGGTGTCTCCGAACCCGGGCCAGGCTGCGGTGAACCTCGCCTCGTCGTCAGAGCGTTCGGATCAGCGCCAGCGCTGATCAGCAGCCGGGCGATTTGCGGGCCGTTAGGGAAGTAGCCGGGCCAGTCAGTGACGAGATGCAAGACCGTTCTCGAGCCGCTTTCGGTACTGCCGATCCTGGCTCTGGCCAGTGCGGGGTCGGCACCCAGCATCGTCTGGATCGCTTCGGTGTCCCCTGCGCGCACCGCCAGGCGCAGGTCAACGGCCGTTCGGTCGTCCTCGGAGATCCACTTGCTGGCCTCGGGCTCGGTCATCGTGGCTCCAATGATGGGCGCCCTGAAGCGCAGCGGGTTAGGTCAGCTGGGCCACCGCAGGCTGAGCGGCAGCTCTGGATGACGCAGGCCGTCGCCGTGGGATCCAGAGCATGTACATCGCGGTGCCCCCGGCCAATGCCCAGAGTGCCAGGTCCTCGACGACTGCGCCCTTATTGATGGCGGCATTGGCGGACAGGCTCATGTTCGATGGGGTGATCTTGCTGCCGCTGTCGAGGCCGAGTTCCGGTATCGCGCTCAGGTAGTGCACGGGAAAGCCCTGGGACAGGGTCTCGCAGCGGGCCAGCGGCGCGGTACGGGGTGCCAGGTAGCCGGGAGACTGGCAACCGGGAACCGGCTCCGGGCTCATGTTGCCCAGGAACGCCAGGGTCAGGAGGCCGCCCGCGGCGACCGCGGCGGGCAGCATCCACTTCGGCGGGCCCGGCAGTACTGCCGTCGGGCCCGGGTAGCGATGGGCCGGGTCCTTGCGCGTACGGTCGTAGACCGGCGCGGTCAGCAGGAGGGTGATCTGGGCTGCGTAGGCGACCAGCAGCCAGCACGGGACAAGGCTGCCGGACCGCATGGCCGGGCTGGCGAACGTTCCTGCGAAGCCCAGGGCTGTCCACAAGATGATCAAGCCGCGGGCGACTGCGGAGCCGCGGGTAACGCGCCACGAGAGGAACGCCGCGATCGCGATGCCGGCCAGGTTCGCATCGTGAGCTAGCTCGTGGGCAGTCGAAGGGACTCGTGCGTATTGCCAGGGCCCCGCGACTAGGAACAGCGCCATGTAGGCGGTCATCATCACGCCAGGCCTGAATATCCGAGTCATCGACCCGCGCTTTCCTTCAGCCGGTCGCCGTAGTCTAGCGCGGCGAAATCACCCTGTAACCGTGGAAACATCCGCGCCGGATTGCCGGGGGGTCGGTCGGCGGGCTCACCGCGCAGATCGCGGGCAGGCAGTCAGTACCGGCGCCTCCGGCACGGCGATCGGGCTACGATGCTCGGCTATGCGAACCGTGCGTGATTTGAGGCATGTTGTCGTCGCGATCGCCGCCGTTGGCATGGCCGCCGCTGGCATTGCTGCCGCCTTCGGCCCGGCGAACGCGGAACAGGCAACGCCGAAACCGGCGGCTTTGCATGCGGCGAGCTACGGTAATCCGGGCGGTCACGTGTTCGTGCCGGTGGCGGCGAGGGCCGTCAGCACCGCGCATCCGAATCACGTCATCGGTGACGGCAGGCCGTCCAGCTGCACCTCGGCCGCGGTCGTCAGAGCCGTGGCCCGTGGCGGCATCATCACGTTCAGATGCGGCCCGAAGCCCGTCACCATCACTATGACGGCGACTGCGAAGGTCGTGAATACGAGCCGCCTCATCGTGCTCGACGGTGGCGGGCTGGTCACGCTGAGTGGCGGCGGCAAGCACCGGATCCTGTACATGAACACCTGCGATCCGAAGCAGAAGTACACGACCTCGGACTGCTGGGAGCAGCAGTGGCCGCGGCTGATCGTGCAGAACATGACGTTCCGGAACGCCTACTCCAACGTCCGCGAAACCAGCACGTCGAGCTACGGCGGCGGCGCGATTTTCGATGAGGGCGGGCAGCTGAAGGTCGTGAATTCCGGCTTCATCGACAACCGTTGCTTCCGCTACGGGCCAGACCTCGGCGGCGCGGCAATCCGGGCGCTTGGCATGTGGACCGGCAGCCCGGTCTACATCACCAAGGACACGTTCACCGGCGGCCGCTGCTCCAATGGCAGCGCGCTGAGCAGCATCGATGCCAGCTGGAACGTGTACAACAGCCTGTTCACCGATAACGACACCACCGGCCGGGGCGAGAACCCGCAGCGTCACGGGACACCGGGCGGCGGCAGCGGCGGCGCTATCTACACCGACGGTGACAGCTACAGCGTGCTCGTGGACGGCACGATCATGCGTGACAACGACGCAGCGGGCGGTGAAGGCGGCGCCATCTTCTTCGTGGTGGATGCCGGCCACGGCGTCCTGCGGATCGAGTACTCGACCCTCCATCACAATCCGGCTGGCGGATACCAGAATCTCCCCGGCATCTTTGATGACGTGGATCAGGTTGTCACCAGGCCGGTCATAAGCCACTCGAAGATCAACTGAGCAGCAGCACCGTACCGGCCCGCTGGCGCCCGGCCCGCTGGCCTGCGGCCCGCTGGCTCGTGGCGTGCTGGACTGTGGTCGGCACGGTCGGATTCGGCTACCTGTTTGCCTGCTCCACGGTGCCCGTGACCACAACGGGTGAGCCGGGAATGCTCGGCCCGGCCTGGCTCCAGACAGTCGCGCTGCTGGCTGCGCTCTTTGCTGGCCTGCCGGTCTTCTTCCTGCCAGTTCTCTGGCTTCCGGCGGGCGTGCGGTACTTGCGCCGGATGGAATCCGGCCGCCGGTGCCTTGCCTGGATTGCCGGGACGGCTGCCGCCGTGGCGCTCGAGGTTTTCGTCGTCCTGGGTCCTGGCGTTCGCGACATCGCCCCGAACTATGCGGGCGCGCCGATTGTGAGCTGGGTTGAACTCGCCGAGTCGGCGGCCTTCCTGGTGATCGGCGTTGCCCTCGCCGCGATCGTGCCCGTGAGGCCGTTGGCAGAGTCACGGACTGTCGGCCCGACGCCATAGAGGCACCGAAGTCTCCGGGTGTGCCGACAAGCAGCTGCAACGGATGCATGCTGCAACGCACATCAAAGCCTTTGATCTGCAAAAAATAGACGCATGATTGCAAGAACCAGCGTACCGGTGTTAGATAGCCGGTGAGCGGGGAGGTTTCAGGACGCAACGGTCCATCGCGCTCACTTGAGTTCTGACCGGAAGGGATGGCCGTGTTAGCAGCAAGACTCACCGGCAGTGTGGCGTTGGCGACGGCGACGCTGACGCTCATAGCATTGGCAAGCTCAGCGGGTACGGCTGCGGCCAGCTCATCTCCCGCCTGGGATCCCGGCCACCACAGTCCCGTGGTGCCAACCTCCGATCACGGCCGCGGCGCTTCCGTCCCGTTCACCGAGTACTCGGCTGTCGGGTCGAAGACCAACGGCACCGTGATCGGCCCGTCCGACAACCTGTACACGCTGCCGGCCGAGGCTGTCGGCCGCACCGCGGTCACCCTCAGCGGGACCGGGCAGTACGTCGACTTCACCCTCGCCAAGGCGGCGAACGCGGTCGACCTCCGCTACTCCATCCCCGACTCGGCCGACGGCAGCGGTCAGACGACACCGCTGAAGCTCTACGTGAACGGCCAGGAGAGACCGGACCTGACCCTCACCTCGGTCTACACCTGGTTCTACGGGAGCTACCCGTTCACCAACAACCCGGCCGATCTGCACGGTCACCACATGTACGACGACGTGCGTGCCATGCTCGGCCGGACCCTGCCAGCCGGGTCGCACGTCCGGTTCGAGATCGCCAGCCCGTCGATCCCGGTCACCATTGACGTCGCGGATTTCCAGGAAGTCGCGCCGCCCGCGCCACAGCCAGCGGGCTCGATCTCGGTGCTGTCCTTCGGGGCGGACCCGACCGGCCAGACAGACTCGACAACCGCGATACAGAACGCGATCAATGCCGGCAGCGCGGCGGGCAAGGCGGTCTATATCCCGGCGGGCAACTACCTCGTCACCGCACACCTGATCGTCAACAACGTGACGCTGACCGGCGCCGGCGAGTGGTACTCAGTGCTGGCGGGCAACGGCGTCGGCGTCTTCGGAAACCTGCCCCCGAGCCCGAGCACCGACGTCCACCTGTCGAACTTCGCCATCTTCGGCGACGTCACCGCCCGGGTCGACTCCGAAGACTTCATGGGCATCGGCGGCGGACTGCAGGACTCAACCATCAGCAACGTGTGGATCCAGCACGTCCAGGCCGGCATCTGGATGACCGGCCCGTTCAACAACCTGCAGATCAGCAACGTGCGGATCCAGGACACTGTCGCCGACGGGATCAATTTCGACGGCGGCATCACCAACTCCTCCGTCACCAACACCTACATCCGCAACACCGGGGACGACGGCATCGCGCTCTGGTCCAACGGGGTCGCTGACGCCGATGACGTCATCTCGCACGACACCGTCGTGCTGCCGATCCTGGCGAACAACTTCGCCATCTACGGCGGCAGCGACAACTCCATCACCCACGACTACGCCGCCGACACCATCACGCAGGGCGGCGGCATCCAGGTTGGCAACCGGTTCGCCGCCGTGCCGCTGGCCGGCACGACGACCATCGCCGACAACACGCTGGTCCGCACCGGCACCCTCGACCCGAACTGGAGGTTCGGCGTAGGCGCGATCTGGTTCTACGCCTCCGACAGCGAGGACATGACGGGCACGATCAACGTCGAGCACAACACGATCCTCGACAGCCCGTACGACGCGTTCGGCTTCGTCGGCGACTACATCCCCAATGCCACCCCGCCCGCCTACGCAATCGACAACGTCCACATCAACGACGCCATCGTGCGCAACGTCGGCACGTTCGTGTTCCAGCTCCAGTCCGCCGGCTCGAACGACACGATCTCCAACGTGGTCGCCAGCGGCGTCGGGATGGACGGGCAGATGGCCTGTGCCTACGGCATCTCCCCCACCTACGGGACGGGCAACAGCGGGTGGAGCGGCTCGGAGTGCGCGTTCCCGCCGCTCGACTACCTGAGCACGTCCACCTCGTCGCTGGATTTCGGCCTCGTCAACCTGAACACCGAGAGCCCGTCGCAGTCGGTCACCATCACCAACCCGGGACCGGATGCGGCGTCGATCTCCGGCGTCTACGCGACCAACGGGTTCGCCGAGACCAGCAACTGCCCGGCGACGCTCGCCGTCGGGGCCAGCTGCACGGCTACGGTGACCATCACGCCAACCGCCGTGCAGCAGTACCAGGGAAACCTGGTGTTCGACGCCAACCCGATGAATAACCCGTTCGCGCCGTACGTGGTCAGCCTGAGCGCCGCCGTCTACAACCCGAACGGCAATCTCGCCCTGACGGCCACCGCCTCGGCCGACAACACGCTGGCCGGCTTCCCGGCCAGCAACGCCAACGACGGCAACCAGGCAACCTACTGGCAAGCGGCGAACAGCACCGGCGTCCTGACGCTGGCGCTGGCCGAGCCCGCCCCGGTGGACCGGGTCGTGCTGGAGCTCCCGCAGGGCTGGGGCGACCGCGACCAGACCATCGAGGTGGACGGCAGCACCGATGGCTCGACCTGGACCACGCTGGTCCCCTCGGCGACCTACCTGTTCAGCGCCAGCAACGCTGACGGCAACAACGTCGTCACCATCTCCATCCCATCCGACCCGACGGTGAGCTACCTGCGCCTGGACGTCAGCAACAACACCGTCCAGGGTGCCCCCCAGATCGCCGAGTTCGAGGTCTTCTCGAACTAGCCGATCCCGGTGAAGCACCAACGGCCCCCCGCATCCTCGCGGGGGGCCGTTGCCGGTGCTGCTGCCGCTTCCAGAGCTCGAGGTATCAGGCGGCCGCTGGCTTCAGGACCTGCTCGCACCACTCGCGGAAGCTGGTCGGGGTGGAGTTCTCAGCGGTGCGCTGGACGCCGTTGTCAAGGCCCTCGTTCTTCGCCCAGGCCATGTCGGTCATCCCCTGAGCCATCGCGTCGGTCATGCCGAAGCTGACGAACCGCTCCTTGTAAGCCTCGAAGCTAGTGCGCTGGAAGCGGACTTCCTTCCCGAGCACGTCCGACATGATCCCGGCCATGTCGTTGAACGACAGATCCTCGGGTCCGAGCAGCGGGACCTCGCCGAAACCGGTCCAGCCGGCGTCGAGGAGCAGGCGCGCTGCGGCGGCGGCGATGTCGCGGGTAGCGACCGTCGGCAGCTTGCGGTCACCTGCGATCGGCGAGAAGAACAGGCCCTGATCCCTGATCGACGAGACCTGGCGGATCGTGTTGTCCATGAAGGAGGGATTGCAGAGCGCCCGCAATCCGGCTCCGCTGGCCGCGATCAGGTCGTCCATGGCGAGCGAGCCGGTGACGTAACCGGCCCGGTCGGCCCAGGGCGTGCCGCGGCCGAGCGCGGTGACTGCGACGACGCGCCCGACCCCGTGCGTCCTGAAGGCCTCGGCAGCGGGTTGCGTGAAACCGACATAGGCGGCTTCAACTGATACAGCTCGCGGGTCCGGCGGCACCAGCCAGAACACGGCATCGGCGCCAGAAAATGCCTTGTCCACGACTGCCGCGTCACTGTGCGAGCCCTCGACGATGTCGACGCGCTCGCGGACGTCGGCCGCGAGATTGGACGCGTCGCGGACGATAACCCGGAGCTGTTCATCGCTGTCCAGCAGGTTGCCGAGCACCTGGCTGCCGATCTGGCCGGCGGGTGTGGTGATGACGATCATCGAAACCTCCCGGTTGATTAAATTGCCTGCGCGGAGGGTGCAGCGGAGGGAGTGTCGGCCAGGGTGGCGAGCCACTGCTGCATCAGAGCCGTCTCAGGTCCGCTGAGCGAGGTGTCCTCCGCCCTGAGCCTGCTGCTGAGCGTGGCCGCAGCAGTCGCGATCGTGGGCTCCGCGTCACGTTCGGGCCGGCGAGTCGCGGACGGGGTGCCCTGCGGGACCGTGATCCACGCGATCACTGCCTCGCGCAGCTGGGCGGCGAACGCGCCGTCGCCATAAAGGTCAGGCTGTGAGATCAGGGACAGCGCCGCCCCGGTGCTCGCGGACAGGACAATTCGCGACGCCGCCTCCACCGACATCCGCAGCTGGCCGCGGGCCGCGCCCAGCTCCAGCCGGTCGTGGAGCATCTGGTACGCCTCGCGTACCGCTCCGCTGTTAGCGGCAACCGCCGGCGACCACATCAGCTTGTAGAAGCTCGGGTTCTCGCGAGCGAACTCCAGATTGTTGTCCCAGCCCGCCCGGACATCGTCAGCAACGTGGTCGTGCACGACCGCCGCGACCGCGCGCTTGGTTTCCAGGAACGCGGCCCAGCCGAGGTCGACCACCGCAGTGAGCAAACCGTTCTTGTCGCCGAAATGGTGATACAGGGTTGGCGCGGTAACCCCGGCGGCATCGCAGATGGCCCTGGTGGAGACGTCCACGTCGGCGGACTGGGCCAGGAGCTCAGCGGCGCTTTCGATGATGCGGTTTCTCACGGCCATGGACCGAGACTAACAACCTTGTATAGCGCTAGTCAAGTTGTTGCTATAGCGCCGCTATAGCTCCTGGGCCCGCCGTCCCGGGGCGGTGCGGGTCAGAGGAGCCGGACATTGTGCTCGACGGTCTCGATGACGTCGTCCATCTTGCCGCTGAGTACCTGCTTGGCGATGCTGAGAGTGAAGCCCTTGGCCGTCTCGCCGGGGACATGGGAGGGCAGCGCGAGGGCATACCGGTCCACCACTATGTCGACCACGACGGGCCCGTCAGTATGGGCAAGTGCTGCCCGTAGGCCATCGCGGACGTCGCCGGGCTCGGTGATGCGGATGCCCCTCGCGCCGAGCGCGGTCGCGACCTGACTGAAGTCAGGGTTGGCGAAGTCCGTGCCGAAGGGAACCAGGCCGGCTTCCTGCTGCTCGATGTTGACGAAGTCCAGCATGCTGTTGTTGAAGATGACGTTCACGACCCGGGCCTTGCGCTGGACCTGGGTGATGAGGTCCCCGAGGCCGAGCATGGTGAAGCCGCCGTCGCCGCACAGCGCGATGGCCTGCCGGCCGGGGAAAGCCAGCGCCGCACCGAAGGCGTTCGGCGACGCGCTGGCCATGGACGCCCAGGTGAAGGAGCCGAACAGGCGGCGGTCGCGCCCGTACTCGATGTGCCGCGCGGCCCAGATGCACGGCGTGCCGGTGTCGACGGTGAAGACGGCGTCGTCGTCTGCCAGCTCGGACAAGACGGCGGCGACGTACTCGGGCCGGATCGGCTTGATGCCGGGACCCTTGGTGACGTAGTGGCCAAGCCGCCGCCGCGCGCGCTCAGTCTTCGCGACGTGCTCGCGCAGGAAGTGTTCGTGCTGCTTCTCCTCGATCATCGGCGCCAGCGCCTGCAGCGTCGCCGCGACATCGCCGACCACGCCCAGCTCGAGCGGTGCCCGGCGGCCGATCTTGCCAGGATCGCGGTCGACCTGGATGGTCTTCACTTTCTTCTGCGGAAGGAAGGCAGTAAACGGGAAGTCGGTACCGAGCATCAGCAGCACGTCGGCACTGTTGATCGCGTCGTGGCAGCCGCCGTACCCGAGGAGCCCGGTCATGCCGACGGCGTTGGGATTGTCGTGCTCCAGCCAGGCCTTTCCCTTGAAGCTGTAGCCGACCGGCGCTTTCAGCCGCGCCGCGAGCGCGCGTACCTCGTCCCGGGCCTGCTCGCAGCCGTCCCCGCCGAAGATCGCGACCGTGTCGGCCTGGTTGATCAGGCTGGCCATGGCGGAGAGGTCCGCAGCCGAGGCCGCCCCGATGGTCGTGGCCGGCAGCGGTACTCGCAGCTCACCCGCAGGGGCATCGGCGCGGGCCACGTCGCCCGGCAGCGAGATCACGACCGGGCCGCGCTCGGCGACCGCAGTCGTGATCGCGGTGCTCACCATCGGCCGCAGCTGCTCGGGATTGACCAGCCGTCCGATGTACAGCGCGGCCGTGTCGAAGAACTTGTACGGGTTCAGCTCCTCCAGCGCGTCCGAATCCAGCAGCGACGACTCCACGTCACCGGCGATCGCGATCACCGGCACGCGCTCCTTCCGCGCGTCGAGCAGGCCGTTGATCAGGTGGGTCACGCCCGGCCCGGCGGTGCCGCACACCGCAACCGGATTACCGGTCAGCCGCGCCTCCGCGACCGCGGCGAACACGCCGTACTCCTCGTGCCGCACGTGAACGAACTCCACCGACCCGTTGCGCCGTAGCGCGTCGATCACGGGGTTCAGGGCGTCTCCCACGATCCCGTAGCACCGCCGCACCCCCGCCGACGCCAGCATCTCCCACAGGCCGTCGGCCACGTCCTTACCCATTTGCACACCTCCAACGTCATGGGGCTGCCGCCCACCCCCCGCTACTTGCCCGACTATCTCACCGCGCCATGGTCACCAGGATGATGCTGGGGCCATGAGCAGGTGGTTGTCCTCACTCATTTCCTCGCGGCCCGGCGCGGTCTTGCCAGGGCTGGTCACCCGGCAGCAGGTGCTCCTGGCCGCCAAGACGGCGATCGCCGCCGGGGTCGCGTGGGAGGCGGCCCTTGCGGCCGATCCGCACAGCCGGCCGTACTTTGCGCCGCTGGCTGCGCTCCTGGTGGTCCAGCCGACGGTCTATGACTCCCTCTCGCGAGCCTTCCAGCGCGTCGCCGGGGTTGTGGTTGGGGTCGCTGCCGCGCTGGCCGTGAGCCACTTCCTGGCCCCGAGTGCCTGGAGCATCGGCATCATCATCTTCGCGTGCCTACTCCTGGGCTGGGCCGCTCGGCTCGGCCCGCAGGGCGCGGTGCAGGTACCGGTCAGCGCACTGCTGGTCTTCCTGATAGGACGAACCACGCCCAGTTACGGGGGCGAGCGCATCGTCGAGACCCTGATCGGCGCGGGAGTCGCCGTGGTCGCCGTTCTGCTGAGCCCGTCGGCACCCGGACCCGACGCCGTCATGTCCAGGGCGCTCGCGCCGCTCCGCCGCTGTACCGAGATCTTGCGTGCCGTCAGCACGGGCATCGGCTCGTCCTGGACGCCCGACCAGGCGGCCGCATGGCGCCTGGACGCGATCACGCTGGTCGACACCATCGCGACGGCCCGCCGCGAACACCAGGGTGATCGGCTGAGCACCCGGTGGAACGCCCGGGCCGGCCGGGAACGGGCGACGCTCGGCCGGGCGGACGAGGCGCTCCTATCCGGCGAGCGGCTAGCCATCTACACGCGGTCGATGGCACGAGCCCTGGTAGACGGATCGGACAATGCCCGTCCGATGCCGATTCTCAGCGCAATGCTCGCGAAGACGGCATCGGCCACCGCCGCCTACACCACATGGGTGGCCTCGGCCGGCACGGCAGCCGACAGCCGGCTTCTGGCCAAGGCGGTTCACGCCGCCGACGACACGCTGAGCAGCGCACTCACCCAGGCACAACAACGATGGGGCGACGATCCCGCTCAATGGCTCACCTTCGGGCTGACGCTGGCGATGAGCCAGCGGATCCTGGCCGAGGTCGGCCGCCCGCTCGATCCGGCAGAAGGCGAGCCTGACTGATCGCGGTCGGCAGTCCGTCCGCAAACGGAGTTCAAGTGCGGCCGCTGAGGCGACGGGCTTCGTCCGCGTTTTAATGCCCGGCCACGCGGGCACCACAAGCCCCGAAGGCGCCTGCCCGGCCGCCATGACGGGGCCTCTTGCGGGGGCGCGGCGACGGCACTGCACATACGCGGCAGCAGGCCAGCTCTATCCATAGGACATGTCCGCGGACGCCAGGAGCGACGATGCCGGTCTACGATGCCACGAACGTCCCGGCCTCAGTCGGCCGCAGCACCCTGGACCCCGAACTGAAGGCCTGGCTGCCCAGTGGGCCGACGCTGGGCGCCGACGTCCCGATCGCTCAGGGCCGCCGCGACCACGCCCAGCTCGGCGTCGGGCCGTGGCCGCCGATCGGAGCGGTGGACACCCTGGTCCTGCCCGGACCCCACGGGTCGATTGCCGTGCGGCGTCACACCCCGCACGCCCCGACCAGCACGCCGGCCGGGGCACTGGTCTACATCCACGGCGGCGGGTTCACCTACGGCACCCTGGACGAATTCGAAGTGCCAATGCGACTGATTGCCGAGCGCGCCGGAATCGTCACCTACATCCTCGAGTACCAGCTCGCACCCGAGGCCAAGTACCCCACCCAGATCGAGGAAATCGAGTACGTCGTCCGCTGGCTGTTCGACAACGCCGACGGGCAAGGCGTAGACCCGGCAAAGATCGGCGTCGGCGGCGACTCCGCCGGCGGCAACATGACATGCGTGATCGCCCTGAAGCTCCGCGACGAGAACGGCCCGCGCCTCGCCGTCCAGGTGCCGCTGTTCCCCGAGGCAGCGTTCCCGGCCGACACCCTGGCCGCCAGCGAGAACCGCGCCGGCCTGTACCTCGAGTCCAACGGCATATTCGAAATGGTGCGCAACCTCGTCAAGAACACTGACGACGTCCGCCACCCCTACATCACGCCGCTGAACGCGGACTCGCACGCCGATCTTCCGCCGGCCATCCTGGTGACCAACGGCTTCGATCCGCTGCGCGACGTCGGTCACGCCTACGCCCAGAAACTTGCCGGCGCCGGCAACGACCTGACCTACATGCACAATCCCGACCTCACCCACGGGTTCCCGCAGTTCACGCGCTCGTCCGCGGCGTGCCACCAAGCCACCCTCGACCTAGCCGACCTGATCAGGGCCAAGATCGGCTAACAGGCCGCGGCCGCCGGCTTAAGGAACGAGGACAGTGCGCTCTCCCGGCGAGCCGGTCCTGGTCCAGGCGGCCTCCACCTCGGCGAGGGGTACCGGGTTCGCGCTGACCGCGATAGCGCCGGAGTTGATCTCGGCCACCAGCGACGGGAGCTCGGCGAGGTACGCGCGTCCTGACACCGCGCCCTGGCCGTTGCCCAGGACGCGCAGATTCGCCGAGCGCAGGGCCACCGACGGCAGCTCGATCGTCGGGCCGGCCACGGATCCGATCTGGATCCAGTTCATCGCGCGGCTGCGGTCAGACCGGGCGGTGAGCAGCGCGACGATGGCCCGCTGCGCGGGCTTGCCCCACAGGTAGTCCAGGACGATGTCGACCTCTGCGGCAGCCGCGGCCAGCGCCGTGCCCGTGGCCTCGTCATCGGCGGTCAGCGGGATCACGTCATCGGCGCCGGCCGCCGCCACCGCGCTGAGCCGCTCGAGGTCACGCCCCGCGCCGACCACTCGTCCGGCACCAAGCCGCTTGGCGACCTCGACGGCCATGCCTCCGGCGTTCCCGGTCACGCCGAGGACCAGGACGCTCTGGCCCGGCTCGATCGGGACGCGCAGCCGCAGCGCCACCCACGACGACATGGCCGGGTTCATCGCGGCCGCGACCTTGGCGACGTTCACGTCGTCAGGAAGCTCGATGGCACGGCCAGCGTCGGCGACGGCTTTGTCGGCCATCGTGCCGAGGACGTGGTCGTCGGCCACGAAGTAGATCAGCTTGCCGTCGGGGCGCCGCCCGACGCCGTCGATACCGGGGATCATGGGGAGCGCGCCAGTGCTCGTGTAGTGCACCCCAGCGGCACCGCTCCGGACGCGCGGGTGCAGTCCGGCGGCCAGCACGTCGACGAGCATCTCGTCCCCCGTCCTCGGCTCCGGAACATCGAACGGCAGGTAGTGCGGCGGCTCGCTGAAGGACGTCACCACCGCGGCGTTCATCTTGTCCATCGTTCCTCGTCTCCTCGCGCTGGCGTCGCCTGCCATTTAGTTGGTGCCACGTACTAAATTAGTTTGTCCCACGTACTAAGTCAAGTACGCTTGGCCCATGGCACCGGAACCGGCGGGCGCGCCCCCGCCCGCGGCACGCCAGCTGAACGTCATCGACGGACTGGCTCAGCTGGCCTTCGTCGTCCACGGCATGCTCGAGCTCCGGGCGGCCGAGCACGATCTCTCCATCACCCAGGCCCGCCTGCTCGGCGTCCTTCGCGACCGCACGCCAGCCATGAACGAACTGGCGAGGCTGCTCGGACTCGACAAGTCCAGCATCTCCGGGCTGGTCGACCGGGCGGAGCGCCGCGGCCTGGTCGCCCGCATCCCGTCGGCCGAAGACAGGCGCGCAGTGCTCGTCGGTCTCACCGACGAGGGCCGATCGCTGATGTCCCGGGCCGCGGCCAGCTTCGGCGCCGACCTGACCGCGATGCTGGATCTCCTGCCCCCGTCAGACCGCGATGCACTGTCGGCAATCGTCAGCCGGCTGCTTGTCGCCCATGCGACCCGCCGCGGAGTCGACCTGTTCGCCGGCCTCGAGACCCAGGTCCGTCCGTCCACACTGCAGGCCTGACCACTTCAGGGCCTCAGCCCTTTCGGTCGGCCGGCGCGACCGTGCGCCGGGAGATGCGCCACGAGTCGCCAGAGCGGCGGAGTTCCTGAGTGATCATCGCCGTGGTGCGGATAGCGGGCGGCGTGGCCGGATCGACGATCAGCAGCACCGACCTGGCCACGGCTCGGCCGTCGTCGGGTCCGGGCTCGATGACCGCGTTCAGCGTCAGGTGCAGGCTCACCGGGCCCTCGGCGTCCCAGACGGGGCCGACCGATGCGCGCAGCGCCTCGCGGCCGGCATGTCTGCCCTGAGTGCCGTCTAGCACGGCGTCCTCGGTGAAGAGCGCGACGTAGCTGTCAGCGTCGCGCCTGCTGGCGGCATCGTCAGCACGGGTGATGAGATCGAGGATGGCCAGGCGATCTCCGTCAGACAGGATCATGGTCGCAACCACTTCGCTATCCGGTCGCGGATGTCCGCCGGGAAGACGCTCTTCGGGATGACCGCGTGCACTGCCTTGGGCGGAACCGAGGTGTACGCCGAGCCGGTCTGGTTCGCATACTGCGTGACCCGGAAGCTGACCGCCATGCTAGCCAGCGCATATGCCTCCGGTCCGGTGATGCCGGCCGCGGTCGACAGCCAGCTGATGACCTCACGCAGGCAGTTGACGAGCGCGTCGTCGAGGTTGCCGGCGAAGCCGACCACGATCCAGCCGGCATCGGTCTCGCCTACCGGCCCGGGCAGCGCTACCTGCTTGTGCAGGTCATAACGGATTTCCAGGTCCTCGGCAGCGGTCTCGATGGCGGTCTGATCCACCACCCCGTCTCCCTGCAGCGCGTGCACGTCACCGATCCAGACCCGCCCGCCAGGCTTCGCCACCGGGAGGAACAGGTGGCTGCCGATCCCTAGGTCGCGCAGCACAAGGTTGCCGCCGTAGCTGCCGGACACGATCGCGCTGACAATCTCCTCGCCGACGGGCTCGGCCGCCACCACGCCGAGGAACGGCGCCATCGGCAGCGTGATGCCGTGGGTGAACTCGGCGGTGGTCCGGGCTTCGTCGAAGGTGAAGTAGTGCACGTAAGGGTCCGCGAAGTCGTGCGGCAGCGCGCCAACGCCAAGCGGAAATGAATTCCAGCCCCAGCCGATCGTGCGCAGCGCGGTGATGCTGACCTCGATCACGTCGCCAGGCTCCGCGCCGGCCACTGTGACCGGGCCTAGCATCGAGTACGGGCCGTGCGGGTAACGGTGCCGCAGGGGCTCGCGGTCAGCGAAGCTCATGCCGAACACCGCTTCGTTGCCCCAGTGAGTCCAGGTATTCGGGTAGCGGACCGTATCCCCGGGTGCGACCTCGGCGACCGCCTTCGCGGCCGGATCGAGATATCCAGACCGTACTGTCTCCGGCGTCGACTCAACCGTATGAGTGGCAGGAACAGGGCTCACGCCGCTAAGTCTGCACCAGGCTGAACTCCTGGGCGCCGGTGCTGTTGCAGGTGTACTGCTGGAGCTGGACACCGCTGGCGGTAGACGCTCCCGGGATGTCTACGCACAGGCCTGAGTTATCGGCCACGAAGTTGTAGTAGCCGCTGGACTCTAGGTCGGCGGCGAACAGCTCGTTGGTGTTGCCGGTGCCGCCGTAGTTCCAGATCTGAAGCAGGTCGCCGGAGGCCGTGGCCCCTACGCCTCCGGTGATGTTCCAGCTCTCGCCCTCGGTCTGGGCATTGTCATTGAGCACCTCGTAGTAGCCGGTGGCCACAGGCACGAACTGCCACAGCTGGCTGGTGGCCCCGGTGCAGGCCAGCTGCTCCACGGCGGTGCCGTTGGCTGTGGCTCCGCCGGCGGCGCTGGCGCACAGGCCGGAATTCTCATTGACCACCTCGTACCACGCGGAGGTGTTGATGCCTGACGCGGCGCTGGCAAAGCTCATGAAGTGGACGTTCCAGCCGGCGTTGTCCTGGTCGACGACCAGGGTCTGGGTGCCGGCGGGCAGGGTTACGTTGGCTGTCACCGTCGTCCAGTCCTGCCAGCCCCCGGTATCGGGGGCGTTGACATCGCCCGACAGATTGGTGCCGGACGTGCTGGCGATGTGCAGGGCATCGGTCACGCCGTCGGGAGAAGCCAGCCGCAGGCTCACTGTGTAGGTGCCCGCAGTCGCCACGTTGACGGTATAGCGGAACCACTGGCCCGAGGTCGTCCAGCCGAGGTCGTATCCGGCGCCGGTGCCGGTGGTGTCCTGGGTATCAGTGGTGGCTTCGAGATCCACCCCGTCGGAGCGGTAGCTGTTGGCCGTGCCGTTGACGGAGGCGACGTTGTAGGCGACCCCTTGACCTCCGGTGTCGTAGTTGGCCGCTTGAACCGTGCCGGGAACGGCGGCGGGTGTGCCGCCAAAGGGAGCCTCCGGGCTTGACGAGCCACTGCCGCTCATAATCAGGAACTGGTTGAACGACCACCAGTAGCTTGTGTCGGCCGCCGTCAGGACCACGCGCACGTACTGGGCCGTCTGGGTTCCGAAGCTGGCGATGTCCGGCGTGGCGACCCCCCCGCACGTGGCGACTGTCGTCCAGGTGCTCCCGTTGCTGGACACCTGAACCTGGTAGCCGGTCGCATAGTCGGTCGTCGAGCCCGGGGAGGCCATCTCGATCTCGTTGAACGTCTTGGCTGAGCCCATGTTGACCGTATAGGTCAGTCCGACCGCCTGGTCCTCGTCGCTGCTGAAACGGGTGATGCTGGTCCCGTTCACGGCATTGGCGATGGCGTTCTGAGGTGCGTCCGTGGCGTCAGAGGGCGCGCTGGTGCTGGCGCTGAAACCGGACTCACTCAGCTCGGACTCCCCGGTCCCCGACGCCCCGCAGCTCGTGGCCGTGCCGCCGACCACCCATTCGAACGAGACGCTGTTCTCGTAGCCCTCGGTGTCGGTGGCGGTCACGGTGACCACGTCGCTCTCCGGGTAGAGAGCGGTGCCGGTGATGTCGCCGGTTGACGGATTGACGTACAGGCCCGCCGGCAGCCCGGTGGCCGTGTAGCTCAAGGTCTGGCCGGCCGCCGAGTCGGTGGCGCTCAGCTGCAGGTTGACCGTGGCGCCGGTCGCCGTGGACTGGTTGCCCGGGCTGGTCAGCGTGACCGTGTCCGGGCCAACGGCACTTGCCAGTGTGAGCGAGCCGGTGAGCGGCAGGTTGGCCGACGAGTCCCCGACGCCGATCGCGTAGGTACCGGCGGGCGCCGTCCACCCGCCGCCATCGGGGTCCGGACCCGACCAGGCCGACGGATAGCTGCTCGCCCCCGGGCCGGCCCAGTAAGTGAGGTCGTGAACGGGAACGCTGAACGTGACCGTCGTCGATGCGCCGGCGTTGAGACTGACGCGCTGGAAGTCTTTCAGCTGCCACGGCGGCTCGCCGGTGCTGGCGGGGTCTCCGATGTACAGCTGGGCCACATCGGCCCCGGCACGGCTGCCGGTATTGGTCACAGTCGCCGCGACGGTTGCCGTTCCCGCGGAGTTAAAGCCGGTCACCGAGAGATTGGAGAACGAGAACGTGGTGTAGGAAAGCCCGTACCCGAAGGGGAACAACGGTGTCTGGCCAGTGGACTGGTACCACCGGTACCCGACGTCAATGCCCTCGTTGTACTGGACCTGGCCATTGGCTCCAGGGAATTCCTGCGCGGTCGACGCCGGGACCTGCGACAGGCTCGCGGGGAAGGTGACGGGCAGGTGACCCGAGGGGTCGAAGGTCCCGAACAAGATGTTGGCCAGGGCTGTCCCGTCTTCCTGTCCCGGGTACCAGGATTCGATGACCCCGGCTACCGACGACAGCCACGGCATGGTGACGGCCGAGCCGGAGTTGAGGACCACGATGGTGCGCGGGTTCGCGGCGGCAACGGCACTGATGAGGTTGTCCTCGGTGGTGCCCAGGTCGATGCTGCTGATGTCCGAGCCTTCAGTCTCGTCGTAGCCACCGAAGACAATGGCCACATTGGCGGACTGGGCAGCGGCCACCGCTGAGGACTGGCTGGAGCCGTTGTTGTAGGTGACCGTCGCCCCCGGTGCCGCCGCCTGGATGCCGGCCAGCGGGCTAACCGGCGTGGTGGAAGCATTGGCGCAAGCGCTGCCGCCACCGGAGTATGGGTAGACGTTCTGGGGGCTGCTGTAGTTGCAGTTCTGGTCGGACAGGCCGGGATTGGCGTTGGTGCCGATCACCGCGATGGAACCCACCGAGCCGGCGCTGAGAGGCAGCAGGCTGCCGGAGTTCTTCAGCAGCACCGTTCCTTCCTCTGCT
>Ga0209380_10001014_pt1 | contig 19569 bp, 16 predicted proteins | sample HubBroMetageWFT6_FD_188347 | JGI IMG/M metagenome (GOLD analysis project Ga0209380, IMG submission 188347) | Warmed and freeze-thawed soil microbial communities from the Hubbard Brook experimental Forest, New Hampshire - Hubbard Brook CCASE Soil... | ecosystem: Environmental > Terrestrial >...
CTTGGTGTCGAAGAAGAAGTGTTTGTATTCACACACCTGGTTCGGGAAGGCGCCCTTTTGGACGCCCGTCCATTGTGCAAGTTCTCCGTCATAAGGGCAGAAGGCTGTCTGTTTAGCCGCAAGCGCCGTACTCATCATCACCGCCGTCAAGACTAGCGTCATGAGCACAATTTTTCTCATTTTCGATCGCCTGTCCTTCGATGTAGCTGAGTATGTCCCTCTCAGATGAGATGCACAAGCATGCGAGTGCTTCGGAAGTGGGCCACATTCCGATGAGCCGACTTATCTGGACTTGGCCGCTGCCGTTATGTGCTTCGAGAGCGGAGGCTGTTAGTGCAGCTCTTGCGACGAACTTACCGAATAATTACTTCGTGGAAGCCGAAGCCCTTTAACATGCCCGAGATTGTGCTTCGCGCATTGTCGGCGGCGATCTTTAGGATGCCATCTTGCAGTGCGTCTTGCTGGAGCTGGCGCTCAGCTTCTTCGCGGACTTCGCTTTCAAGGTTGGGGTCTGGGGAAGAGAATATGCCGGTGTCACGGGAATATACTTTCGTCCTCGCATTATCGATACGCGTGCTGAAGACTTCTGCTGGAGGCAAATGAATCGACACTTTCTGCCCCTGAATTGCGACATCGCCGGGCTCCAGACCCGTCAGATTAATCCCCGCAACCACTTCTCCGTGCACCATCAGAAGCAGGCGGTCACCCGCCAGAAATTTCGGCAGGTAAGCATTCGGGTGATCACCCGAAATAATCTTATCCATCGCATAGCTCACCGTTTCCAGCCGCTGGAGTTGCTGAATTTGACGAACCACGGTTGGCTGACCCACATTGATCTGCGTGGCTCCTCCGCGCAAAAGGCCCAACAACCCGATCCCAGTGGACAACCACACGAGTGCCCCCACCAAGACGACTGTAAGAACCGCGCCTATAAGGATCCCCAGAACCCAGGAGTGCAGGTTTCGTGTCATTCCTCGCTTTCCGCGGGTTTCCGGTTCGTTAACGAGAGGAGCATTATCATTCGTCATCTGTTTGCTCAGCAACTGCAGTGTAGACCAAGCCACAAATCATTGCCCGAATTTGTTCGCAACGACCGCCCAGTGGTCGCACCGGAAACCCACGCGCATCGTTGTCACTGAAGGGTTTACTTCACGGACGATGAGAGCCTGGTCTTTAAGATATCAACTATGCGCTCTGCTGCGTGGCCATCCCAAAATTGTGGGAGACGTCCCGATTTCCACTTTCCTGCGAGGACAGTATCCACGCCATTGCGGATTTTGGCCGAATCCAGACCTACAATCTCATTGGTCCCGTGGGTCACCGTAACGGGCCGTTCGGTATTCTCACGGAGCGTGAGGCAAGGCACCCCTAGGGCTGTGGTTTCCTCTTGAATGCCTCCGGAGTCGGTCAAAACCAACTTGGCCCGGCTAAGCAGGAACAGAAAATCCAGGTATCCGACGGGCGGGATTAATTTCAGTCGGGAATCACCGCGGCCTCCCAATCTTTCAATAATCTTCTGAGTGCGGGGGTGAACTGGAAAAACTACTTGAAGGCGTTCGGCTACCTCTTCGATCACATTCAAGAGACTCTCCAACTTCTCCGATGAGTCGACGTTTGAAGGTCGGTGCAGCGTTAGCACAGCAAAGGGGTGAAATCCGTTGTCCTTGCTCAGACCCAACTCTTCGCCGAGACTTGATTTCTGGGCAAGCGGTAGAAAATACCGCAGAGCATCGATCATTACATTCCCCACCAAGTAGATGCACTCCCGGGAGCGACCCTCGCGCATCAAGTTGTCTATGGCGTCCTCTTCGGTCACCAAGAGATAATCCGCGAGCGCGTCGGTCAGGACACGATTGATCTCCTCGGGCATGGTTCGGTCAAAGCTCCGGAGCCCTGCTTCAACATGAGCGACTGAAATGCCCAACTTAACAGCCGCAAGCGATGCGGCAATCGTTGAGTTCACATCCCCCACAACCAGAACTAGATCCGGCTGATGCTGAAGGAGGACCGGCTCGATGCGCTTCAAAATTTCGGCAGTTTGCCAAGCATGGGAGCCGGAACCCACTTCAAGGTTGATGTCTGGTTCACCGATGCCCATCTGTCGGAAAAACACTTCAGAGAGTCGTTCATCATAGTGCTGGCCGGTGTGCACGAGCAGCGGATGAATTTCTGGATGCTTGCGCATTTCGCGGAGGAGCGGTGCAATTTTGACAAGATTGGGTCTGGCACCCACAACGTTGAGGATCTTCATATAATATGGTTATACTGAAATCCGGCGCAGGATACCATTGCAAGGGGTCAAGCTTGAGGCTTACCGAACCAAGAATCTATCAAAAGAGGTCTGCAAATAGGCGTGGGATATGCTTTGTTATGAGGTCAGTGTATGTGTTTTGTGAACTCTCTTAACCATTCCTCGGCCAGGGTGTTGGCGCTAAATCTCTCGATGGCGCGATTTTGCAATCGCTTTATTTCCTCTTCTGGACGCGGGCGGCCTCTCAAGGTCTTCAACCGATTCGCCAGTGCGCCTTTTGTTGACAGATCGACAAACCATTGGTCATCTTCCAGAATATATTTTCCACCAGGATGAGGGTGACAAATGACGGGTAGTTCCGCCATCACTGCTTCAATCAATGCATTCGAGAGGCCCTCCGAGAGACTAGGCAGAACAAATATATTCGAGATGTAGAGCGCGCGGTGAACATCTTCAGGAACCAGTGTAAACCACCGAACATTTGTTCCTAATTCCCTAGTGGCGAGCAACTCTAGCGCTTTCGTTTCCGCCTCCGGATGTCCACATAGCAAGAGTTTGACGCTTGGATCTCCTAACGCGGCCACTTCCTCAATAAGATAGTCCAGACGCTTCTGATAGCGGTTCCAGGCAGCAACGCTGATAATTATGTAGTCGTCTCTTTGGAAACCGAATTGTTGATGAAGTTGTTCGCGGGATTCTCCAGGAGTTGCGTAGAAGACGCAATTAGGGAGAAGGTGATCTTCTCTTCTTCAATGCCGAATCGCGCCGCCTCGTCAAAAGAATCCGTATACAAGTCCTGAATTTGATCGAAATCCTCGTAGCTTGGCGGTTCCAAGGCGTCGCCATTGGCAAAGATAATCTTGAACTTCAAATGAAACAATTTGCGAATAACCATGAGAAGGCGATGATCGGCCCCCCAATTCTTAACACACAATGTGAGTTAGTTTTCCGGCAGAATCTGACCTGAAGAAGGGGGATTTGCCGTGAGGAGAAAGCGCTTTTCAGTAGAGCAGATTGTAGGCGTGTTGAAGCAGGCAGAGGTGGGCATGGCGGTGGTGGAGGTGTGTCGGCAAGCGGGAATTACCGAGCAGACTTTCTACCGATGGAAGAAGCAGTACGTGGGATTGGAAACCGATCATGTCCGGCAACTCAAGCAGCTTCGGGAAGAGAATGCGAGACTGAAGAGATTGGTTGCCGAGTTGAGTTTGGACAAGACGATGCTACAGGACGTGCTCGCAAAAAAATTGTAAAGCCCTCGCGCCGTCGCGCACTGGTCGGCTATCTGCTCGGCGTGTACCAGGTGAGCTGGAGGCGCGCCTGCCAAGTGGTGCGGATTCCGGTTTCCACCTTTCGGTACCAGAGCACCCAGGAGCCGAGAACGGCGCTGCGGTTGCGGATTCGGGAGATCGCCCAAGCCCGAATCCGTTACGGCTACCGGAAGATTCGGGTGCTGCTGAAGCGTGAGGGCTGGAACGTAGGTAAGAAGCTGGTGTATCGGCTGTATCGGGAAGAGGGCCTGGCGTTGCGACACAAGCCGCGAAGACGCAGAAGGGCGGCGGCAAATCGGCGGGAGCGAAGCAAGGCCACAGCGCCGAATCAGGCGTGGGGTCTGGACTTCGTCGCCGACCAGTTGACCGATGGACGGCGGTTTCGCGCCTTGACGGTGGTGGATGTGTTTACGCGAGAATGCTTGGCGATCGAAGTAGGACAGAGCCTGAAAGGAAAAAACGTGGTACACGTACTGAGCCGAATTTGCGCGCAGCGTGCCGTTCCAAAAACGCTGTATCGCGATAACGGCTCGGAGTTCACCAGCCAGGCGATGGATCTGTGGGCGTATCATGCCGGAGTGCAGATTGACTTCTCGCGGCCGGGAAAGCCGACCGATAATGCGTAAGTGGAATCGTTCAACGGAACCCTGCGATCGGAGTGTTTGGACGCGCACTGGTTTGCGACGCTTGCGGAGGCTAAGCAGGTGATCGAGGTGTGGCGGCGGGAATACAATGAGAGTCGTCCTCACAGGGCGCTGGGCGAGAGGACGCCGAACGAATTCGCCAGTGAGTTCGCGGCTAGCCGCGAACTCACTGGCCAACAAACTGCCGATCTTGTAGACCTCGAGCCCAACGTCATATGCTGTTTAAATCACTGGCGGACTGAATTTTGGAGAGAGACAAGCTGACTGCGAGAACCCAACTCCGCGTCTAGCGCTGAGAATGGATTTTAGTCCAAACCACTTATTATCAATAACTTGATGAACGACATAAAGTCTAGACTGAGCATGTCATTTCTCTCAAAACAATAAGTGCGGCCTTCAGATGTTCAAGACGTCATACATGCCCCGCGAATAACTTTAGTGATAGTAGTAGGCGCCCGAACAATTTGCGAAAATCTCAATATGAGTTCATCTCCCCACTACCTACAGAATCAGATCAAGGTCGAAAATTGCGCGGCGATTCCAGGGATGTGGGTGTGCTTCTAACCGCCTTTCATTGGCATTCTATTGTGCACAGGCTGTTTAGGACTGGCCAACAATGCACCATCCGATTTGCTGGCGGCACACGTTGGCGTATCCTATGTCACGACGTTGAACGCCAGTGGGGGCCATGCACATAATCAATGGAGCCTTGTATCGGGAGCTCTGCTGCCTGGCGTGAAATTGAACACTGGGGCAAGAGCATTATCTGGGACCCCAACGCAGACTGGGCCTTCAAATTTACGTTTGAATTGTCTGATTCATCGGCGCCTACGCCCGAAACACGCGCCCGTTCTGTCAGTCCGAATGTTGACCCTCCTACCACAGAGATCACAACAAGTGTCTCGCCGAACGCCCAAGCCGGCATTTAGTTCCAACTGACCCTCAACGCGACCGGAGGAGTGCAGCTATATCTTTGGAGCATAGCCTCCGGGACATTGCCTTCCGGCCTTTCGCTCAACGCCTATACCGGTGTACTCTCGGGCGCAGCTTTGGGCGGGGGACAGTTTGGTTTCAGCATGCAAGTGTGCGAATCCTTCTCGCCTACGCCGCAAACTGCGATGAAAGCTCTGACTCTTTCCGTTCTTGCGTTCGCCCTACAAATCAATCCTGGTGGATTGCCGAACGGCCAGGTCGGCGTGCCCTTCCAGGCTACGGTCAGTGCCAGCGGAGGCGTGACTCCTTACACAGGGACCGTTACAGGTTCGCTTCCCGCCGGGTTGGGCTTGAATGCGTCCTCTGGCGCAATCACAGGAACGCCGACACGAGCAGGTAAATCGACTTTCACGATTCAGGTGACTGATTCTACTCAGCAATCGGTGAAGACGTCGTTGAGCGCGACCGTTTCGGCGGCCGGCACTCAGCCGCTCTTCATTTCCACGTCGACTTTGGCACAGCCTGTGGTTGGACAACCTTATGCTGCAACTCTGCAGGCGACAGGAGGGACCCCTACCTATACGTGGACGGTGACGTCAGGGCTATTGCCCACAGGGCTTTTGCTCTCGACTGCCGGGCAAATTACGGGTACGCCGAGCACAGCCGGTCAGTCCAATTTTACCGTTCAAGTGGCTGACTCTGCTTCGCCGCCGCTCATTGCGGATAAAGCCTTCAGCCTTACTCCCGCCGCCGCGTCTGTACCGCCAAGCAATACAACTTGGAACCCTACGGTTTTGGGAGTTCCTTGGGCCAGTGATTTCACCTCCATAGCAGCAAATGAAATCAACGTGAAAACGGATCCCCGTTTGAAGGTCAACGCAATCGGCAACGGCGTCACTGACGATACCGCAGCCATCCGTGCGGCAATCCAATTGGCGTCCTCGTCCGGCGGAGGCACAGTCTATTTCCCGACCGGTGATTACAAGATTGTTACGGCTTCCGATCCTGTTAAAGGGGCTCCTCTCGTAGTTCCTTCACGCGTTGTTTTACGAGGGAGCGGTCCAACGACGTCCCGGATTTTTGTGAATGATCCGAACGCCACGGGCGAAACGGACCGCATTGGAACGTGGGGCGGGATTGACTTTATGGGAGCGAGCTTGAGTGGGATGACTGACTTAGGGGTGTACGCAGTTAATTCATCGACTAGCCCTTGTGCGCTGCTCTGGAATCGCGGATCTACCAATGTCAGCGAACTCTTCTTCAATAATCTGGACGTTCACCTGGGGAACTGTAAGAGTTTCTGGTTTGAATCGACGAACAATCTCTTGGTACAGACTAGTCACTTTGACAGCATTTCCACAAAAAATGGTCCCATCTATGTTTCAGCGAATTCCCAAGTTTCGTTTCTAAACAACACGATTACTTACCATTACAGCCGCGTGCACATTTTGAATAATTCGAACCTAATCATGCAGGGCAATTCGTTGATCCGTGATGCTCAGAATGCTGATATGGAAAATAGAACGGCGATCGAAAGCGGAGGGGTGGAGCTATCCCGTAGCCAAAATATCCAGATACTCAATAACACCATCAAAACCTTGAACGCCCCCACCGACGAAACCGGCGACGGGGAGGCAATTATGAATCAGCAATCCAACATTCAAGATGTCTTGGATGCAGGGAGCGCAACAGCAATCACTGCGACTACCTTGACCGATGCGGGCGCATTATGGGGACCTGTCACGGTCTCACGACTTGCCCAGTATCCCGAGGTCGTCGCGATATTGACTGGCAGTGGGACCGGACAATGGCGCGCGATCCAAGGAATTAATACAAGTACGAAGACTCTGACCGTGAGTCAGCCCTGGAGCCCCGTACCTGAAGTTGGCAGTTTGTATTCCATTTTCGTATGGTCTCTTATGAACGCCACCATTCAAGGCAATACGCTCATTGACAATCCCAATGGAATCGTTCTATGGGACGGTTGCTACAATTGCACCGTACAGAACAATTTGCTTAGCAATTCGAGAGGGATTATGTTGCGGGTAGCGGATGTTTTAGCTAATCAGTCCTCATATCCAGAAGGCAGACGCGTGCACCATGTGGCCATAAACGTCAAGATTTTGAACAATACTGTCGTAAATACCTCAGGTTTCCGCCCAGCTTACGTTGTGCTTGATACGGAGGCATTTTCTCCGAATAACTATCGGGGAATGGGCATGTTCAACATTCAGATAGGCGGTAACATTCTTCAGCCCTACCCTGCAGCCCCGAATCAAATCTACGCTCCTAAGAAAACTGAAATACACCAAGAAGGTTTCTTTCCGTGTTTCTTGTTTGGGCCCGCCGCGGCCAAAGACCCGGTGACCACGGTGTTCCAGAACGTCAATTTCTGGAACAACACCCAAAGCGTACCCGTTACTTACAGTCAAGGATTCTTGCCATACACGACTGAGGCATGCGTGACCCCCTCGGCTCCCGCTGCGAATGCTCCATAGAATCCACCCCCAAATCATTGCGAAGGTTCTGTAGTATATTTTCGCGTTTTTGACCGATTGCCTTTCCGTACTTCACCGCGCCGTGAAACGTTAAGAATAACTCTTAGTTTCGTTGTGTCGGGACACCTCAGCTCAACTGAATTAGCGTCTAGCAGCCGATCTTGCCTCTTTTCCGTTTGCTCGTTAATGGTTTCCATTCGAATGTCTCGAACGCAAGAGCAATTCATACTGTTCCAAGTAGTGGCCAATCATCAGCGAAGCGTTGAATCGCTTGACATTCTCCAGGCTCTTTTCGCAGGGTTGGTTTCGTATATGGATCCTGCGAGCGATCGCTGATGCGGCTGAATCGATATCGTTAGGGTCAATATATGTCGCCGCCTCGCCGCCGACTTCTGTCATGGGGGCCCGATCTGACGTCACAACCGGGCAACCACACGCCTGCGCTTCAATAATTGGCCATCCGAAACCCTCCTGAAGAGAAGGGAAGAGCAGCATGTCGGCGCATGAATACAGCGCCCTCAATTCTTCATTCGAAGGATTGATCAGCTGCAACACGTCTTGACCGCCGACGCAGTCGGAAAGGAAGAGACGCATCTCACTAGTGATCGCCTGGCCCGCCATCACTAGAGATAGGCGTCTCCCTTCTGGACGCGACTTCAATGCCGAGAATATCTTAAGAACACCCAGACGGTTTTTGTACCAGGAATTTCCGCCCACATGGAGCAAAAATCGCTGGTCCAAGCCGATTCCGAACTTCTTGATTTTCGCTCGTCCTTGCGCAACGTCTAGCGGGCTATAGGGAAAATTCAAGCCGTTGTAAACGGTGGAAACCGTCTCTTTCGGGACTTCTGCTACCCGCAAAATATCCTGGCGCGTCGCCTCAGAGACGCACGCTATATGTCCCGTGCGTCCGGCAGCCTGAAGCCCCCGTAAGATCATGTTTTGCAATCGGCGGCCAGTCCAGGACGTCCGATTACAAGGAATCTCACCAAGAGCGCTCCGAATGGCAAGCATGTCATGGCAGGTTACAATGTGCGGGCGATGCTGCATGTACTTGATGTAAAAGGCATTCGAGTGATCGCAAATGTGGACGATCTCTGCCCACTCAACTGCCCTCTTCAACGACTTCGGAAAGACGATGAACTTATCTACATATCCAAGCCACTTGGCAGCGGCCCCGCGAACCGGCAAAATCCCCGCCACAACGGGTGGACGTATTAGCCGAGTCTCATGTCCGGCGGCACGGAAACCGCGATTTAGAAGCGCGGCGAAACGCTGCATGCTTTTTTGACCGCTAGGAAAGTAGTTTCCGATCAGAAGTATCTTCATTACGATCTCGAGCGGTCATTTGTTGGGTCGCACAAAATATGTCCAGCAAGAATGAACATCATGTAGATACTTGCCGTGCCTTTCGATGCAACGCACAATGCGGCGTCGCCAATTCCCGCGATCTCGCCACCACCGAATCGGGCGAAGCACGCGGTACACGCGCCAACAATGTGTCTCCTCATGCTGTTCTCAACCACTTGAAGCGCAGGTTTGAATCAAAGACGGTCCAAGATTGGTGTTGTTACCCGCGGTCCAGCGGTGTCATAAGGCTCGGGCGGCTTGCTGGTCTCTATGGAAGTTAAAGCCAAACCAGCGACATGATTGAGCGCTTCTCTTAAACCGCGGATGTCCTCTTCGAAGGACCATTGGTTAATGCGTTCCAGACTATGCCGGCCCATTTCTCGCCGGCCCTCATCATCCCCAAGAACGCTCACGATAACGGCGCGAAGCGCTTCGACATTCCCGGCCGGAAAGACTTTGCCGTTCACCCCATCAGTGATCAGATCAGGTTGGTTTCCCATATCGTCGGAAACGATGATGGTCTTGCCCGCATTCATTACTTCATTTACGACTAGCGCGAATGAGTCGTTTGCGGAAGGAAGAACAAATACGTCACACAGGTCAAAGAAGCGAGCGAGTTGGGACTGATTCTGAAACCCAAGGAAACGAACATCTGTTTCCCCTGCGGCGCGAATCTTTGCTTCGCACGCCGCCCGCTCGATTCCATCCCCTACAATGAGTAAGTAAGGCCGCTTGCCCCCAGGCGTCGGCCTAATGCCTAAGTATGCGTCGATCAGATCGATACAACGCTTGCGGTTTATGAGCTTGGAAGCAAAGAGAATAACAGGACGATCGCGCTCAAGATTCAACTGCTGCCTGAACTCTTCACGCGAGCAACTGGCAATGGCGGTCGCGCTTTGGAAATAGGTGTTATCGACAGCGTAAGGAACCATAAATGAGGGAAAATCCGGCCCGAGGTAATGGGCCAAGTAATTTCGATTCATGCTGCTTACGGGCAGCACTGCATGAATAAAATGTCTCGCGATCGAAAAGAAGAGACGCTTGATCGCAAGTTTAAAGGTGGAGCGCGGATGGTCGTTCAGCGTACTATCTACACGCACCAAGACGGGAATGCTAAGAACCTTAGCCGTGATCATTGTCAAAATTGAGTTAATGCCCCAATACCCGTGCAACCAGACCGCATCGAACTTACCCTTCTTGAGCGCACGATGGAAGCCGCGATTGATTGGAGCCCAGAAGGTGTTTTCCTTTAGATGGCGAACGATAGGAAGAAACTCGTAGCGGTAACCTTCAAAGAGAGGGATATCCCACTTAACATGAACGCCTCCGAATCCTTCATCCGCATACCCTTTGACGGAGTGATCAGAAAAGAAAAAGACGGTTAGGTCGATATCGGGTTCCTGTGCCAGTCGCCGCAGCAAGGGAGCCTGATACTGAATGGGGTGACTTACCACGTAAGCAAGCCGTAGTTTCTTATTCAAATGCGTCTCCAGATTCGGTTCAGAAAATGCGGTCGCAAGAACATCGCCGCCACAGGTCTGGTTTTGACGGAGCTGCTTTGTCTTTGTTCCGCGCGCATGCTGTCAAAAACTTTGGAAATGATCTGGTTCATTACCGTCTCATTGCTTGTACCGTTTTGGATGGCCCGAAGCTGGCCTTTTTGGGCCACCTGGTTTCTCCAGATCGCGTCGTTTAGAAGCCGCTTGCATTTTTCCGCGCACTCATCGGGATCATTCCAGAACACTGCCTCGACGTCTTCTGCGTACAGAGCTAGGTGCTCGGACGTACGCTCAGCACAGAGAACTCCGCCGAGTCGAGGAATTTCAAATGACCTCTGCGTGCACAGGTCGCGGTTCTCCTTGGACAGCAATCCAATACAAACCTTGGCGCATTGCAGGGCCCTCGCATAGTCGTCAACGGTATTCGTATCAAGGCCGGGGCCGCGCCAATGTGGCCTCAGAATCGGCCATTCCTTTGCTTTTGACCAACGGTTACCCCAGATCGACAGAGGAACGCAGCGTTCGACCAGACGTGCCAAAAACGGCCCACGTTCCGGCATCCAAGTTCCGATGAATACTACTTCGGACCCCCATTTCGCCAGATCGCTTGGCGAGAGTTTTCGGGGGGCATGAGCGACTTCATCCGATGACCTGTGCACTCGCAGGACATCTCTTGCGCCTGCTTTGAAAGCTTCGGCGACGTTGCAGTCACGAACAACAACAACCAGGTCATAAAAAGGAACGGAACGCAAGTACAGCCGCCACTTGTTTCCGTCGCGTGGACCATAAGGATCATCGACATTGTAGTTGATAACGAATCTCGCCTGCTGCTTCAGATCACGTATGATCTCGGGGGATATGAGATCGCCCGCATCCACCCAAACGAGGTCAAATTTCGCGGATCGGATGGCTCCCAATACACGGGCACGAATGAACCTCTCGAGGCCATAGGAACCGGTATGATATTTCCAGTAGGCTGTGAGTCGGCCAGACGGCAGCAAACTGTGCGGATCCAAAGTCTGGACGTTGTGACCAAGCCGGCTGAGACTAAGGGCACGATGGCGCGATGTGCCCGAGTCAGTCCCGATATAGAGAATTGATATTGAATTCATGATTGAACGGCTTCCGAAAATATTTGAAACATCTTTTCGCCGTACTGGTCCCAGCCACAAGTTGAAAGAACTACTCTCGTCGACACGGAAGATGCGAATCGGTTGGTTGTACAGTCCTCGACATATGGCACGCGCTATACTTCCGGCGCGGCCTGCAACGTTGGCCGACGAAATTGGGGAACAGTGAACATTGCAGCAACGAATTTCCTAAAGTCATCCTGAACGTGACGCAAAGATGTTCGCAGCACAAGCCATGTCATCCATCCATCCGTAGCAAAAAGTGCGATAGCCGCGCCTACTGTACCAAACGGGGTTACAAGCATCCAGGCGAGCCCCAACGAAAGCATGGCCGCCGCTGAATATGTTAGGGCGATACGGCAATGGGCATTGATAGAAATCGGAATCACGGAACTGGTGTCCCAGAGGGAGTTCGTAACCACGACGAACAAAAGAACATGGAAGCAACGGGCATCGAAGCTGACCCCGTTCCGAATCCAAAGCCTGTAAACGAATGGACCAAATATCCACAGCGACGACCCACCCAATATTGACAGACCCAGAGCAGCTTGGCAGGCGTGACGATGCAATCTGCGCGCTAAAGCGATGTTGCCTTCTCCGAAAGCCCTAGAAAGCTCCGGCCACAAGGGAAATTTGATTACTCCAATCAGTTGAGAACTCAGACGAGACAATGTGCGCAGCGTAGCAAATGATACGACTGCAACGGGCCCTAACCTCGCGCCAACGACAAGTATGAGACCTTGCAGATTGAGCGCATACCCAACGGGCAGCGCCATGAAGCCAAAGGCAGGCGCAGCCAACTGTCTAATCGTCGTGAGCCGGGCGTACCGAATTCCGTAGTGAATCCACGGGCTCATTTTCCGCAGTAGGAACACAAAACTGATCGTGCCCACGCACCGGACAAGAAGGTATGTGAAAGCCACCGCGAACAGGCTCCCGTGCAGGATTACAACGGTGGTCGACGCCACTGCCTCCGCAATGCGAAGAATTGTCTTCCAAAACGTTGCAGTTGCAAAGTGACCATCAGAGCTGAACCCGCTGTCCGCTACACCATTTTGTTGAGCCAAAACAATGTGCGCTCCAAGCAGCAATATGATCGTGGCAGCCTGGTGGCTAGGGAGACTCGATAGTCGCAGCCAGGGTTGCCATGGTATCCACCAGACAGATGCGGACGCCAGGAGTAATGCGATGAAAGAGACGCAGGTTACGAGCACCCAAGAGCTCTGAAACGTCCCCAAAGCACCTTCCCGATCATTCGCCGCTACGCGCATGCACATGTCGCTGCCAGAAGCGTCACCAAATCCCAAATCGCTTAGCGATAGGTAAGTTGGGATTGCCGAGAGCAATAGCCAGTCACCATATTTTGCAGCACCCCACGCATGCAGGAAAATAGGTACGGAGCCCAACTGAATGATTGCGGTGACAACTGGCCCGAGGGCATTCGCACCAAAGCTGCGCATCAGCCGCTGGGTAACACCGCCCTTGGCCTTTACACTCACGCGAACTGTCGCTTGATCTGGATCCATGTGCAGAACACGTTTAGCGGAATCACGGCCGACGGCCTAATAACGACTGTCCTTGCCGATGATGTAGGTAATCAACCCTCACTTTGGCGAGAGTTCCCCTTGAAAATGTACTATTGATGTTTTCATTTGTCTTTGGCGGTCAGTCGAGAGCCAGCTAGTTTTCGGTGGTCGTGAGAGAATCCCATGATGGCACGGCTGCGGTTGCTATCCGAAAGTTTCTGTTGGAGGGGCCCCTTGTGTTGTTTTGCTTTGGCCCGTTTCGAGAAGAAAAGCTGATTTCGGCAGCGGATCCGGCAAAGAGGAAGTGCGGGTAATTCCAAATTCCACTGCGTGGAATGGCACCGAAAATCCGTTTGTTCGTGTCGAGCCACTTAAAAATGCAACATCAGGCGGTCTATGCTCTACCGCTCATCTTGCTGCTAAATTCACTCGTTGATGGGCCACAGTGTTCCAAGAGATCGCGATACGAAAACTCTAGGCCTTCGCGCAAGCTCACAGTTGGCCGCCATCCCAGAGAACAGAGCCGAGAAGTATCGAGGAGCTTGCGTGGCGCGCCGTCCGGCTTGCTCGGGTCAAACACCAATTCCCCTTCATAACCAACTACTTCAGCGACTAGTTCGGCGAGTTCTCGAATGCTTTGGTCCTTACCGCTGCCAATGTTAATGAGCGGCGGATCAGCTTCTCTTAGGACAAACGGATTGAACGTTTGCTCGTTCAGGTTCATGAGAAAAAGGCACGCCGCCGCCAGATCATCACTTTAGAGGAATTCCCGTTGTGGCGTTCCGCTCCCCCAAAGGACAACCTCTCTTTTCCTATTGGTTTTGGCTTCGTGTATTTTGCGAAGGAACGCGGGGATGACATGCGACGTTTCTAAATCGTAGTTATCACCTGGACCATAGAGATTCGTCGGCATTGCTGCCAAATATCTTGTGCGGTATTGGCGATTATAGGCCCAGCACATCTCAATTCCCGCGATCTTGGCCACGGCGTATGGCCGATTCGTGGGCTCTAGAGGACCGGACAGCAGGGAATTCTCTGAAATCGGCTGAGACGCGAATTTCGGGTAAATGCAGCTCGATCCAAGAAAAAGCAATCTATTCACGTCTACTTTGTAGGCGGCCTCGATTATGTTTGCTTGAATTAAGAGATTCTGAGAGATAAATTCGGCCGGATACGTGCTATTTGCCAGAATGCCGCCAACTCTGGCGGCAGCGAGAAAAACGTAGGTAGGCCGATCCTTGGCGAAAAAGCGCTCAACTTCCGCTTGATTCGTGAGGTTCAATTCTGCATGAGTACGGAGCGCCAAATTACGATAACCAGCAAGGCGCAATCCCCGAACAAGCGCTGAGCCCACCAAGCCGCAGTGACCTGCAACATAGATTCTTGCGCCGAGATCCATCATTGGGGAGTTCTTTTCACAGGTTCATCTTAGTCGCCAAGCGCAGTTCCGGCCGTGGCTGCCAGTGAATTCGAAACTGACCCTACCCATTGATGCCAGTCCCCAAATTTCTGTTCCAAAATGAGGCGACCCGCACCTTTTGGCGTCAGATCAATGGCTTCCATATCAGCGTCAACCATGATACGGACCAAGTCCTTGAAATTGATTCGTGGCTCCCATCCGAACTCTTTGCGAGCTCTACTTGCATCACTCAAGAGGAAATCCACCTCCGCGGGACGCAGGTACCGAGGGTCGGGTTCGAAGTACTCTTTCCAATCCAAATTGAGATACTCGAATGCTTCATCCAAAAACTCGCGGACCGTGTGTGATTCTCCTGTGCCCAGCACATAATCGGATGGGGTTTCCTGCTGGAGGATACGCCACATCCCTTCCACGTACTCGGGGGCGTAACCCCAATCGCGACGCGCGTCCAGATTGCCCATGTAGAGTTTCGTTTGCCTTCCGGCATAAATGCGGGCGACGGCGCGAGTAATTTTACGGGTGACGAAGGTCTCGCCGCGACGCGCGCTTTCGTGATTGAAAAGAATTCCGTTCGCCGCATACATTCCGTACGCTTCCCGGTAATTCACGGCTATCCAGTGGCTGTAGACCTTCGCCGCACCATACGGGCTACGAGGATGAAACGACGTATTCTCATTTTGCGGAGGCGGCGCTGCCCCAAACATTTCCGAGGACCCCGCCTGGTAGAAGCGGCAGGTGATGCCGCTCCTGCGGACAGCATCCAGGATTCGCGTTGTTCCCAATCCTGTAATGTCACCTGTAAACTCGGGTTCGTCAAAGCTCACGCGGACATGGCTCTGAGCGCCCAGATGATAGATCTCATCAGGCTCCATATTGTAAACGAGGTTGGTTAATTGCTCCCCCGTTGAGAGGTCGCCATAGTGGAGATAAAGGCGCCTGTCGCTACTGTGCGGATCTTGATAAATGTGGTCAATACGATGGGTATTGAAAGTACTGCTACGCCGGATGACACCATGAACTTCATAGCCTTTCCCAATCAACAGTTCTGCTAGGTACGAACCGTCCTGGCCGGTGATGCCCGTAATTAATGCGCGCTTAGACATGAATGCCTCAGTGAAACTTTGGATGTTGGGTTTTCAGTCGGCTTTAGTCGTAAGCCGAGAGCGACTTGGTTTTTCTCGGGCGCTAGAGAATTCCGCACTGGCACCGGTGTGCTTGCCATCCAGAGATTTCTTCGTGTGACTTTTGCTCCAGCTCGCTGTGGCTCGATCCCGTTGTGAGGAATAGATGGTCTTTGCGAACGCGGGCGGCAAAAAAAAGGAATCACTGGCCAAGCCGAATCGCTCTTCGCGGAATGGCGTCGAAAATCCATCGGCCTGAGGCTGCGGAGACGGCGGCGGCACACTAGTCTTAAAGCGTTGGGGGCCTGTTGAATATTGCGTGCGACCGATGTCGAAACCATTGAAAGGGTCCGGCTGCCGCTCGGGTTTTCCAGAATTGCCATCGTTTGCCAAATTAACCGTGGGGTCGTTGGAGCGTGCGGACCAGACGATAGATGCAAGTGATCGTGCACCGGCCTGAAAAAACGGGCTGAGATTGAATGGGCTCTCTCCGTCACCTGATGCTTCGACTGATGGGGTGATGCTGGTGTGGGCGGGCCCATCCCGGGTGGCCGGAGGCTGGCCAGAAGAATTAATTCCCCAGCGGCTATACGTCGTTTGAGTTTTGACTGGTTCTTGAGCAGGCGGAGGCGTCTGCAGAGCCCTCTCCTCGACGTCCGCATGGACAGACGCATCGACTCCATCCATTCCCTGTTTCATATCGGGGACACGATTCATATCCTGCGCGAAAGCAGACCCACAGGAAATGACCAGCGCAGTCCAACAAGCCGCTACGAATGTGTGTGTGTTCATTTCAATCAAGTTGAGGTCGGCCTTATCGCAATTGTGCCATACGCTGGGGCCCGACTTGCTTTCAACAGGTACTCGTCCAATTTGGATAGGACATGAGTCTCATCCCAGTGTTGCAGCGCATATTGACGGCCGGACTGTCCCATAGCCAACCGTTTAGCAGGATGGTCAAAAAATTCTTTGATCGCCGCGGAAAGCGCTTCCACATTTTCTGGTTCCGTGACGACTCCACCCCCCGATTCATGGATCACTCGCCCGATTTCGCTGTTGGCGCTGACGGAAGCCGCTACTGCCCGCGCGGCCGACAAGAGAGTCACGGTCTTCGACGGGAATACGATATCGGAGACCGTCGATTGCTGAACGATCAGAGCCACATCTGTCGCAGCCAACATTTGGAGAAATTCAGCGTGCTCTTGTAGCGGAAGAAATCGGAGATTCGCCAGGTCCAAACCCGTAGCCCGCTCCTGCAAACGCGATTTCATGGCTCCGTCGCCCGCAAGGAGAAAGACGAAATCGCGCTGTTCTCTCAACTTTAAGGCGGCGGCGAGCATGACACCCAAACCTTGCTTCACTCCCATGTTGCCGGAATGAGTAACCAAGAACTTGCCTTCGAGGCCATGTTTGCGGCGAAATTCGTGGCCCTGCACAACGTTTCCCACAGCGAAGATACCGTTATCCGCGGGCGGAGGTATGACGACGACTCTATCAGCGGAGATTCCCTTTTCGACAATTTTCTGGCGCATGCCTTCGGTGATGGTCGAGATCAAAGATGCATTCCGATAGGCCATCGATTCCAGCCGATACAGTACAGGCAGGACGGGTCTGGGCAGCATTCCCAGATCCGCGGCAGCATCCGGCTGCAGATCTTGTACGTCAAACACATAGGGAACCTGCCACCATCGAGTCAAAAGCACCGCCGAAAGTCCGAGCCCCAATGGCGGTGACACCACCAGCAGCAGATCCGGCTTGCGATTGCGGATCGCCCGAAGCAGACAGGAGGCCAGGAAAGAGGCCTCGAATACAACGCGCTTGGCCGACGTCACAATCTTTGGCACCCACATCCAGGAGCGCAGGATAGTGACGCCGTTGCGCTCTTCACGAAGAAACAACTTGCCGTCATATCCGGGGTAAATGCGCCATTCCGGGTAATACGGCATTCCCGTGCAGACTATAACCTCATGGCCAACGGAGGCCAGATACTCGCAGCGGCGGGTCGACACCGCGCCTATACCAGTCCGCTCCGGCCAGTAATTAATGGTTAGAACGAGTATTCGCATAAAGACTTTCGGGGCTGGCAGCACTCGTATTTGGCGCGACTTCACCAGTCGCAAGAGGTGCGGTTCTCTTCCCGATCAGTTCCTTTGTCTTGAGGACGATCATGTATTCATACAGCGACTGAAGCACGGCATATTGGAAACCCGCGTTGCCGTCGAGAAAACCGCGCTTGCCCAAATAGAGCAAAAGAAATTTGAAGAGGGGCCGAGCGGGCAGGCGATAAAAGAGTTCTTTCTGGTGAAAGCGGCGACGGTTGACCTCTTTGCTAAAGAAGGCTTGGAGGAGGCTGAACTCCTGGTCGGCCAGTCTGTTCTTCACAATTTGTTGCGCCTCTAGCGAGCTATATGAGTTGTGCCGATTCAACCAGTGGGTCATACCCTTGCTGAATGGAAAGTGGTCGAGATACCCGCCGAGTTCCCCAACAGGCCCATCCGGGACGGAGACGGGGTTGACCAGTCGCTCGTAGTGCATCTTTTCAGGGCGAAACAACCGCAAATAATAAGGGGACGCCTGAACGTGTTTGAGCCAGCGCTCCCCCCAGAAATCCCGCCGGCGGATTCGAAAGGCGACTTTGTCTTCGGGGCTCTCGCCGGCGCGCTCGATACTTAATGCGAGCCTTGGAGTCACACGCTCGTCCGCGTCGATATACAGAACCCACGGGTGCCGGAATCGGAGATTAGCCAGCCCCCAATTTTGATGTGCGGACCAGTTGTCAAAGTGACGTTGCGTGATATGAGCGCCAGCCGCCCTCGCAATATCCAGGGTCCCATCCGTGCTGTAAGAATCAAAAACATGGATATCGTCGGACCACCGCACCGACTCCAGGCAGGCGGGGAGATCCTGCTCTTCGTTTTTCGTGAGGACGAGTACAGAGATCATAAACAATCCAACGGCTCTAAAATGCGACCCAACCGGACTTTAATTTCGGGAAAAGAAGCGGGCCTCAGATCTGAGTCGAAGTCCTTCGGCAGACCACGAAGCCACTCGGACGGATTCCGGGCTTTCATACCAGCACTTCGGCAAGGGTAAAGACTCGTGGTCGGAGACATTGTCTCTACCTAAGGGGTGCGGGAAATCGTCTCTGTGCTTAGTCTTGGAAACGCGCCTCTTGTTGTAGAAAGTGAACTCCATCATCCTGGGAATCTCGATGTCATTCGTTCTTACGCTGCCGCACAGATTGTTCGGATGGATGTGTACGACATGAAAGTTCTTTAGGATTTTTTCGAAGCATGCTCGATATAGTCCATAGACGAATGGGTCGAACATCTTTTCCATGAAATGAAACTCGACCACCATGATTCTGAAGTCGTTTAGAACGTGAAGCGGGGTGGCGATAATTGCCTCATATTCAGACCCTTCGATGTCCATCTGCAGGAGTAAATCGCCCGTATAATTCGGAAGGTACTTGTTTTTCCACGACTCCAGTGTGAACGACGTCTCTGTGTCGCTCGCACCAACGAATTTCTTGTCAAATATAAACTCTGGCTTGTGGATGGGAAGGAAATCAATAGAATAATCCGCCAGAAACGATCTGATATTTAAGGTCGCGAGATGACTCTCGTACTCCGACTGGGAACCCACGCCGGGCGAGAAGCAATACTCTATGCCATCGAGATCGCCTGGCAGCAAATATCCGCCATCCGCGTCCCCCCCGATCCGTATGAGATCTTTGCCGCAATCTATTGGCTTGAGTCGTTCTATCAAATCCCGGACGTCGGTATCTCGCGTTTGCTTGGTTACATTCACGCCGAGCGCAAGCGCAGCATTTCTAATGCGGCTCATCACTCGTCTGTATTCTCCACGGAGCCCATGAGAGAGTTCATTGCAATTCCGCTGCTGGCCGCGGCTGTCCACATCGGCTAGAT
>Ga0209380_10001015_pt1 | contig 19546 bp, 10 predicted proteins | sample HubBroMetageWFT6_FD_188347 | JGI IMG/M metagenome (GOLD analysis project Ga0209380, IMG submission 188347) | Warmed and freeze-thawed soil microbial communities from the Hubbard Brook experimental Forest, New Hampshire - Hubbard Brook CCASE Soil... | ecosystem: Environmental > Terrestrial >...
GAGTTCGATGTGTACAACCGGCAGCGGCGATACGTGGATGTATTCAATCGAGGGCAAACGCCGTTTGTATTCACCCTATCGACGAATGTTCCATGGGTGGTGTTGAGCTCCACACATGGGACGATCGAAAAAGAGGAGCGGTTGTGGGTGAGTGTGGATTGGAGCAAGGCTCCGAAAGGTTCCGGCACGGGAGATGTCATCATTCACGGCACAGGCGGAGATGTAATCGTGAAGGTGCAGGAGATGAATCCGGTAGTTCCGGAAAGAGCATCGCTAAAGGGATTTGTGGAAGCGGGCGGCTATGTTTCGATCGAGGCGGAGCATTACTCGCGCAAAACCGCTGGCGGGAAGGCGACGTGGGAGAAAATCCCCGACTATGGGCGTACACTGTCGGCGATGACGGTTCTTCCGGTTACCGCAGAGAGCGCGCTGCCGCCGGAGGATTCGGCTTGCCTGGAATATCAGATATATCTGTTCGATCCGGATAAAGTTGAAGTCGAATCCATCATTGCACCGACACTGAATTTTGTTCCGGGCCGCGGCTTGCGCTACGCGATTTCGTTCGACGACCAGCCGCTGCAGGTTGTCGATGCGCTGGCGCACAATTCCGATGCGGATTGGGCGACGTCGGTGAAGGACAGCGTGCGCAAGGTGACATCCGAGCACGTTCTCACCCGGACGGGTTACCACACTTTGAGGCTCTGCATGGTCGATCCGGGCATCGTTCTGGAGAAGTTGGTTGTGAACCTAAAGGGCGTGAAGCCGAGTTATCTTGGTCCCCCGGAAAGCTATTATGGAAAATAGTTTTGTGAAAATCGCGCAGCAGCGAGCAGACCATTTTATTTCCAGTCGAGTCAAGTCGCGCGTGCTGGCTCTAGGCCTGGTCTTTCTCGCATTTACTGCTCTCACCAGCGCGCAAAGCTGGGGGAATCCTGTCTGGAGTGATGAGTTCAACGGCCCAGCCAACAGCGCAATCAGTTCCACCAACTGGCAGTACGATACTGGGGATCTGATGGTCAACAACGAACTGGAGTACTACTGCGCGCCGGGCAGCAACACGGCGCCGTGCGTCGCGAGCAATCCTAATGCTTATATCGACGGCAACGGGCATCTCGTGATCCAGGCCATTCAGATTAATTCCAACGTTGCGCCATATAGTGGAAGTTGGACCTCGGCGCGGCTGAAGACGGAGACGCTGCAGAACTTTCAGTATGGCCGGCTGGAATCGAGTATGACGCTTCCCGTGGGTGCGGGACTGTGGCCCGCTTACTGGGCTCTGGGGAACAACATTGATAGCGTCGGCTGGCCTACTTCAGGCGAGATAGATTTCATGGAGAACGTTCCTTTGAATCCCGGCGGGCTGGGGCCAACTGCCATCCGGTCGACCATTCACGGCGGAAATTCTTCGAGCAGTTGCTATTGTGGTGGAAATGGATTGGGGCTGTCTTACACGTTTCCTGGTGGCACCGACGTGACCAGTTTCCACGCTTATGGCGCCATCTGGTCTCCGAACATGGTGCAGTTCTATGTAGACAGTCCGACAAACATTTTCTTCGTTCGTACCGCGAGTGATATTCCTTCGGGATTTACCTGGGATTTTAATCATCCATTTTTTCTGCTGCTGAATCTTGCCGTAGGCGGGACCGGCAGCTGGCCGGGGCCACCAAGTAGCAGCACACCGAATCCTGCGCTGATGGTGGTGGATTACGTTCGCTGGTATCAGGCGGCGGCGATCGCCGGGCCTAGCATGAGCGGTACTCCCATCAGCGTGCCGGCCGGGACCGCGGGCAGCAGCACGCTCAGCCTGACTTCGACGAGCGGGAGCGGTCGCGTCTATCTCTCCTGCACCACGACGGCGCCCAAAGCGACTTGCGCGATCAACTCCGGTGATCCCCTGGATCAGTACACGGTCGACTTCAGCAACAGTGCCAGCGGCACCGCTACCGTAAACGTAACTACTACGGCCAATACGGCGGGACTGCTGAAACCGAATCTGCGAAATCGGGCGTTCCTCGCAAGTACGTTCGCATCTATCGGGGTTATTTTCGTGGGCTTGCTATGGATACCGGCACACTGGAACCGCAGTTTGCGGCGTGGCTTGGGCGGCGTGGCATTTATGCTGGTCATAGTAATGCATCCCGGGTGCGGCGGAGGCTCAAACAGTAGCGGAGGTACTGGAACAAATCCCGGCAACGGAACTGCCCCCGGCAGCTATGCCGTTACGGTGAATGCCTACACTGTCAGCAACACGAGCGGGAATCCCGATTCCACGGCGAGCATTATGCTGACGGTCAATTAAAGTGTTTGGCCGAAAGCTGGCATTGCCTTCGTACATACCTCGCAAAAGACTCTGCGAAAAAGATTCTGAGAAAACCACGGCTTCTTGGGTAACATAGCCGTTATGTCGACGCGTCCGAAAATCGATTTTGTCGCCCTGTTCGTCTCGCTTGTGATCGCAGCCGCCTTGTTTCTTCAGGCATGTGGAGGTTCGGGTTCATCGGGCGGCGGAGGCGGCGGAGGCGGCAGCGCTCCCGTGGCGCCGACCGGGTTGACGGCGACGCCAGGCAATACGCAGGTGAGTCTCTCGTGGAGCGCCAGTTCAGGTGCGACCAGCTATAACGTGGAGCGTGGGACGACGAGCGGCGGCCCGTACACAACCGTTAGTTCGCCGACCACGACGTCTTACGTCGATACCGGACTCACTAACGGCACCACTTATTACTATGTCGTGACGGCGGTGAATTCAGTCGGACAGAGCGCGCCCTCCGGCCAGGTGAGCGCCGTTCCAGCAGGAGCCGCGACTCAGATTGCCGTAACCGTGAATGTGCTGGCCAATCGTCATCCGATTAGTACCTACGTGTATGGCGGATCTTTTCCGCAGGACACGGTGACCATTACGGACAGCGGCCTGACTGTGGTGCGCTGGGGCGGAAATGCGGCATCGACGTATAACAACCAGCTTGGGACTTACAACGCCGACAATGACTACTATTTCGAGGACTATACCTTTAACGGGTTCAGCAGCCTGTCTACGGAGACCGGGGTAAGCAGTTCGACCTCGTGGATCACAGACGTGCAAGGTGCGCACAGCAATCCGCTGATGACGATGGTGATGCTGCCATGGGTGGCGCAGAGTCCTGAAACGCCGGGCGCTCCGCCCACGGGCAACGGACACTGGAGTTTTTCGGTCGCTAAGTATGGCGCGCAGTGCAGCACGGATCAGTACAACAGCGACGCCGGTGACGGTTTCAAGCCGGACTGCGCTACGGAGCTTACTGCCGATCCCACTGATGCATATTTCCCGCTGCTTGACGATAGCAGCCAAGCCTGCTCCAGCGGGAACTGTGTGTACCGTCAACCGTGGGCCACCGCGCTGGCAGCGGCTTTTAACAGCGGCAACACGCCGCACTTCTACAACATGGATAACGAGATTGATATCTGGGGCGGCACGCATTTTGATATTCATCCCCAGCAATCAGGCTACAGCGAACTGGCGAATACGTACTTGTTGGAAGCGAACAATCTTAAGGCCTGGGACCCGGCTGCGATTCGGTTGGGCCCGGTGAGTTGTTGCTGGTACTTCTATTGGAACCTGAACTCGACCACTGACGACAAGGCGACGCACGCAGGAATCGATTTCCTGCCCTGGTGGCTGAATCAAATTGCGTGGTCGGATGCGGTTTCGGGCACAAGATCGCTCGACGTGTTCGACATCCACGCCTATCCCGACGGTCCCACTACTACAGGCTGGACCCAGGCGCAGTTGCAGGCTCTCGCAGTGCGGATCTATCGCGACTATTGGGACCCGACCTATACCAGCGAAGCCACCTACATTCAGAATAACGGCTTCAGCATTGAACCCGATGAGCCGATTCCATTCCGCATTCCGCGCATGCGGGCGATCGTGAATTCGATCTACCCGGGCACGCAATTCAGCATTACGGAATGGAGCGCGGCCTTCGCGGGCGAATCGGATTTCTCTACAGCGATTGGGGATGCCGACGCTTACGGAATCCTGGGACGCGAGCGCGTGTACCTGGCATCGCGCTGGACGGCGCCGAGTCCGACGAATCCGAACTATGAGGCGTTGAAACTATTCACGAACTATGACGGGGCACATCACGGCTTCGGAACGACGTCGGTTTTGGATACGAACAATGGCAATCCGAGTTTGTTCAGCAGCTACGCGGCTCTGAATTCCATGGGCAACGCGATGACCTTGCTGGTGCTGAACAAGGACCCGCAGAATTCCGCCAACGTGACATTTGCGCTGACGGGGTTCACCCCAAGCAGCGTAGTGAGCTACACGCTGTCGCCGAGTTCGCCAACGACCATCACAGCTTCGTCTTCCAGCGCATGGTCGTCAACGATGACGTTCGCTCCGTACACGGCGACGTTGCTGCTGATTAATGGAAGCGTGGCGACTTCTCCCGCTTCGGAGTGGGACTTGAATCCGGATACGACCATGGTCGCAGCGGGCGAGACGGTCACGTTGCAGCCGGAGATCACCAGCGGAGCTGCGAATGTGACGCTGCAATCGGCGGTGTTCGACAGCTTCGAAGGAGCGGCTGCATGCACCGGCGGCACCATCACTTTGAACAGCGCCACGGTCACTCCCAGCCAGCCGGGCACGATCACTGTGACCGCAGGTAATACAGTCGGCTTTTGCCACTTCACCGTAACCGGCAGCGATGGAACCGCTACGCAGACGAAGGGTGGATGGATTGTGGTGGGGAATCCTCCGGCAACGTTCACGCAGACGGGCAGCGGACAGTCTGGTGCTGCGGGTACGGCTCTAGCGAATCCGTTGACAGTCACACTGCTCCCTGGTTCATCGGGGGGAACGAATACTGGAGCCAGCATCCTCTTCAGCACGAGTGCCGGCACGCTGTCGAATGGCACAAGCAGCGGGCCGAAGGTGATCGCGATCACCAACAGTTCTGGCGTCGCTTCGGTAACGCTGACACTGCCTTCGGCTGCGGGTACCGTGAACGTTACCGCAGAGGGCCCCTATGGGCTGGGACATCCGGTGGCCACGTTTGCGGAAACCTCGCAGTAAGGCAATAAATCGGTACACAACGAGCGACTCCGTCGTATTCTTAGCGAGTCTTGTTCAAAGTGATTGTGGCTTTCCGCTGCCTGCTACTTCGCAAAACGACTCAAGGCCCAACTGCGATTTCGCGAGTCGCCACACAATATCCCGTCATGCAGGGTAAGCGTGCCGCATTGCCGAAGAAATCTGATATAAGATCATTTGCTGCAAAAGCGGTTGAGAAAATCGATTTAACTAGATCATGGCCCCAAACAGGAAACCAGGCCAGCAACCGCAGGTGGTCACGCTCAAGGAAGTTGCCCATCATCTGGGGTTGACTCCGGGGACAGTTTCCGCGGTTCTGAATGACGCGCCGTCGGCGCGATCGATCCCACAGGAAACCAAGAACCGCATCCACGCCGGCGCGAAGGAACTGAACTACCGTCCGAATTTTTTCGCCCGCAGTCTGCGCAACAAACGCACCTACACCATCGGAGTGATTGTGGCAGAGATCGGCGATACTTATGGCGCGGCAGTTGTAAGTGGTATCGAAGCTTATCTGCGGCAAAAAGATTATTTCTTTCTTACTGTCGTTCATCGCCACAAGCCTGAGTTATTGAGCCGCTATTCGCAGTTATTGTCGGAGCGGGGCGTCGAAGGTTTTATAACGGTGGACACGACCATTCACGAGATGCCGACGCTTCCCACAGTTGCTGTGGCGGGACACAAAAAGTTGAAGGGAGTCACGAATATTGTGCTCGATCATCATCGGGCGGCGTTCCTGGCTCTCAGCCATCTAAAGGATTTATCTCACGAGCGCATCGCCGTCCTGAGAGGGCATCCTCTAAGCGCCGATTCGGATGACCGATTCAACGCCATCTGCGAAGTGGCGGAGCAGTTGGGGATCGGCATCGATTCCGAATTGACGGTCCACATCGACCTTGATGATCCAACTCCGCACCTGGGTTATCCGTTTGCGAAGCAACTGCTGGCGCGCAAAAAGCCATTCACGGCGCTTTTTGCCTATAACGATATTTCGGCGATCGGCGCCATACGGGCTTTTCAAGAGGAAGGATTGCGCGTGCCGCAGGATATCTCTGTGATGGGCTTCGACGATATTCCGGGCGCGGCGTTTCACTCGCCGAGTCTCAGCACCGTGAAGCAGCCATTGATCCGAATGGGACAGGTTGCAGCGCAAAGCCTGCTCGAAAGAATTGAGACTAACCAGGAATATCCGGAGGAAATCGCGATTGAGCCGGAACTTGTAATCCGGGAATCTACTGCGGCGGCTCCTAAGCTGTAGGCCCAGAGCGCGCCGGCATTTCGCTCCTCCTGTTGCTTTCTTCTGCCCGCCGTACACGAATCCAACTTATGAGAACGCCCTAGGCCCCGGTTCTGCGGCGGCGTGCACCACTAACCGTGGTGTTATAGTGGCGTGCGCCAGTTGGATCGCTGGCGCTCCGGAGGCTCAGGTGAAAGGCCGCTTTCAAACTTCATTCGTTCCAGTGTTTTTGACGGTTGCAGTTTTGTCCGTGGCTTTGGCTGGCCTTGCCCAGGAGATTTACCCGTATCGCGACAGCAAGAGGCCAGTCGATCAGCGCGTAGCCGATCTGCTTTCGCGCATGACTCTGGAAGAAAAGGTGGCGCAGCTGGAGGGCACCTGGCAGAACCGCCAGTTTCCCGTAACTTTTTTCGTCGATGAGAAGGGCGCGTTCCAGCCGGATCGTGCCGGGCTGGTGTTGAAGGATGGCCTGGGAGAAATGTCGCGGCCGAGCGAGCACCGTGGGCCGCGCGAGATGGCGGAGTTCACCAACACCATTCAGAAATGGCTGAAGGAAAATACCCGCCTGGGCATTCCCGTCCTTTTTCACGAAGAGTGTTTGCACGGTTTTGTTGCGCCGAAAGGAACTTCGTACCCGCAAGCCATCGCGCTGGCTTCTACGTGGGACCCGGCGCTGGTCGAGAATGTTTTTTCCGCGACGGCGGCAGAAGCCCGCGCCCGGGGAGCGCAGCAGTGCCTGGCTCCGGTTTTGGATCTTGCTCGCGATCCCCGCTGGGGGCGCACCGAAGAGACCTACGGCGAAGACCCTTACCTTGTCACGCATGTTGGCCTTGCCGCGATTTTGGGCTTGCAGGGAAACGAGCCGTTCCTCGACAAAGCTCACGTGATGGCCACTGCGAAACATTTCGCTGTACACGGCCAGCCCGAAGGCGGAACGAATGTGGCGCCGGGGAGCTATTCCGAGCGCGTAGTCCGCGAGTACTTTCTAAGACCCTTCGAGTACGCGGTGAAGGAGGGTCACGTTCGAAGCGTGATGGCTTCCTACAACGAGATTGACGGTATCCCATCGCACAGCAACAAGCATCTGCTCGATGACATTTTGCGACACGAGTGGGGCTTCGACGGGCTCCTGGTTTCGGATTATTTCGGCATCACCGATTTGAAAAATCTTCATCACGTGGTGGCTTCGAACGATGCAGCTGCCAAGATGGCGCTGGAGTCGGGAGTTGAGGTCGAACTACCGTTTGCCGACGCTTATCCGAGCCTGCTGGAGGAAGTGAGAGAGGGCAAAATTGCTGAGGCCACCGTCGATCGGGCCGTGGTGCACGTTCTCGAGGCCAAGTTTATGCTTGGACTCTTCGACGATCCGTACATCGACCCGGACTACGCTGAGAAAATCTCGAACAGTGCCGAGCACCAGCAACTCGCGTTGAAGGCGGCGCACGAAGCAATCATTCTTTTGAAGAATGAGAATCATCTTCTTCCTTTGGATCAATCGAAGTACAAACGGATCGCCGTGATCGGCCCCAATGCCGCCGATGTGCATCTGGGCGGCTATAGCGATAATCCGGGACGGGGCGTCAGCATCCTGCAGGGAATCAAGAATCATCTGGGGTCTGCGACAGAAGTCCTCTACGCAGAGGGCTGCAAAATTACAGAGACCGTTCCCGACTGGAATGCGGACAAGGTGGTGCTCGGCGATCCTGCGCTGAATGCGAAACGAATCCAGGACGCGGTGAAAGTGGCAGCGCGCGCCGATCTGGTAATTCTTGCACTGGGCGGAAACGAGCAAACCTCGCGGGAAGCGTGGGCGGTTGATCATCCCGGAGATCGGGACAGTCTGGATCTGCTCGGCAATCAGGACGATCTGGTGAAGGCGATGTTAGCCACGGGAAAACCCGTGGTCGTGTTTCTGCTGCATGGCCGTCCGAACTCGATCAATTACATTGCGGAACACGTTCCTGCCGTGGTTGACGGCTGGTATCTCGGGCAGGAGGGTGGAACCGCGGTTGCGGATGTACTGTTCGGAAGTTATAACCCCGGCGGCAAGCTGCCCATTACCGTGCCTCGTTCTGTAGGACAATTGCCTGACTATTACTATCAGAAGCCTTCCGCAAGGCGGGAATACCTGGGCTCGACGGTCAAACCTCTTTATCCGTTTGGCTGGGGGCTAAGCTATTCGACCTTCCAATACGGAAACTTGCATGTGTCTCCCGAAGAGATTGGACCAGAGGGCAAGACCAAAGTTTCGGTGGATGTCAAGAACACGAGCGCGGTTCGCGGAGATGAAGTGGTTCAGCTGTACATCCGCGATGAAGTGAGTTCGGTGACGCGGCCGGTAAAGGAGTTGCGCGGGTTTCGCCGTGTGACGCTCGATGCGGGCGAGAGCAAAACAATTGAGTTCACTCTTGGCCCGGATGAACTTTCCTTCTTGAATCGAGAAATGCGCCGCGTGGTCGAGCCGGGAATTTTCGACATTATGGTGGGCGGAAATTCAGTCGATTTGATCGAAACCAAACTGAATGTCGGCGCAAGATAATCGCTGGCTGCGGCCGCCTCATGATCTAATGTTTTCCCGGGCCTTGCGCTTGCTGATCGGCGGTGAGCTTGTCGACGATTTCTCTTTCTCTGGCGCCGTCAGCGGGTCGATGTAAACGGTAATACAGGGACGCCAGTTCGACGTGCGGCTCCAGCCAGTTGGGATCGTCCTTAACCAGTTTCTCCAAAGCCTGAGCGGCCGCTTCGTACTGCCCCGCCGTGCTTTCGAGCATCGCGGATTCGTAGCGAGCCATGGAAGACGTGGGATTGAGTTGCAGGGCCCGGTTGAGATAAGGCTTTGCCTCGTCCAGAGCGCGCCGCTTGTAGAGAATTGCGCCCAGATAAAGGTTGGCGTTGAAATCGTCGGGGTTTCGTTTGAGGGCTTCCCGGAATGCGGTTTCTGCGTTCGCAGTATCTCCGGTTTTGTCTCTGGCGGTTCCGAGAAGCGTGTAGATGTCGGGAAGTTTAGGGTCCAGACGCAGCGCGGCCTCGAGGTCGGTGCGAGCGGCTTCGAAATCGTTCAAGTCTAATCGAGTGGAGCCGGCGAGCAGATAAGAATCCGCGCTGTTGCCCGATTTTGCCACCTTCTCGATACGCTCCACGCCGTCGCGCCGCTTGCCGGCCTTGATCAGCGCGAATCCGTAGGCATATTCAAAGTCAAGATTGTGAGAGTTTGTGTTCTCCAAGGGCTCAAGCAGGGTGACGGCAGTAGCCGGTTTTCCGAGCCGGACATCGGTGTCACCTAGCAGAATCGTAATCCGTATGTCGTTGGGCTGCGCCGTATGCAGAGCTTCGAACTGCTCGTTCGCATTTTGGAAATCACCTTTCTTGTAATAGGCGAGCGCCAGATCCCGAAGGACGCCGTTTTTCTGGCTCATCGACGGCAATGCGGATTTGTACATCGCAATCGCGCCATCGAAGTCGCCAACGTGGACCAGCGCCGCTCCCAGATTGACCTTCGCCTCCACTGTGTTGGGGCGCAGTTCGAGAAGTTTACGGTAGTCGCGGATTGCGGTCTGATAATCGCCATGCTGCTGTGCCTCGATGGCGCTATTGAGAAGCTGCTCAGGGTCGGGCTGCTGCGCGAGGGCAAGGCTTACGGATAAAGAGAAAATGGCTGCGATGGATAGGACAACCCGCATCTTCGATAGCATAGCGCATGTAATCAGTTGCCAGTTGCCGGTGGCCAGTTAAAACCTTAAACCTTCGGGCCAGCCACGATTGCAGAACGCTCTATTACGGTTACACAGTTTTGCATAAGTCGACAAATCTCTTCATTCACTCGGGTTTCCGTGGGTTAACTTAAGTACAAGGCGCGATGCCCGCGGTCGAGAACGTTTCGCGAGGCAGTCGAATGTTGGATAATAGTGACGTGAGGTCACGAAGATGAAGTTGTCCTTCTTTGCCTTTCTTGCCGTTTTCAGTCTTAGCTTTTTTTCCTACGCCCAGACGCCGCAATCTTCCACTCCAGCTCCTCCCTCAACGATCACGCGTCCGGACTCAATCCAGGATAGCGGCCTTTACGGATATTGGACTGGGATGACCGGCCAAGGGCGGGCGGGAGGAGTGCTGATGGGCAAGGTCAAAGTCGAGGGCGAACCGCTGCTATGGAATCCGGTCCTCATCTCGGTCATCTGCAACGGGACGAGCGTGTACAGCACGCAAACGGATCCCAAGGGGAACTTCCAAATATCTTTCCCGGTGCCCGCAAATGCCAGCCAGTCGGACGCGCAGCGGCAGATGGAGACTCACTACGAGGGATGCACAGTGCAACCCTCATTTACCGGGTTTCACGCCACGACGACTACGATTACGCAGCACAATTTGCGAGATGATCCGGATCTCGGGACCCTCATACTTTCCCGGGCCGGAGGCAGAACGGCAGGGACGGCGGTGAGCGCGACGATCGAATCCGCTCCCGCAAACGCCGTGAAATCTTTCGATAAGGCGCGCACTGAATTGCTGGACCAAAAGCCGGATCGCGCCCAGCACGACCTGGAGAAGGCGGTGCAGATTTATCCGTCCTTCGCGGAGGCCTGGTATCAGCTCGGAAGGTTACAGCAGGTTTCAGGTTCGGCGGATGCGGAAAAATCGTTTTCGAATGCAACCAAGGCTGATCCGCAATTTGTGTTGCCCTACGAGCAGCTCGCGACATTGGCCGCTCAGGACGGGAAATGGCAAGAAGTGGTGGACAATACGAGCCGCACTCTGCAACTTGATCCGGCAGGTTCAGCGCGGACGTGGTACCTGAACGCGCTGGGAAACTTTCAACTGGGCAAACCGGACATCGCCGAAGCCAGCGCGCTTAAGTCACTGGCCATGGACCCCACGCACACAATTCCGAATACGGAGCAATTGTTGGCAGTGGTGCTGGCGCAGAAAGCGGACTACGCGGGCGCGCTCGCGCACCTGCGTAATTGCCTTAGTTACCTGCCGAAAGGGCCGGGCGCCGATGTTGTCAAGCAGCAGATCGAGCAACTCGAACGCCGGTTGCAGGCCTCGAAGTGAGGAAGCAATCGAAACGCGGCGTTCATTGATAGTTTTCGAGCTCCAAGGGGACCATGGCGGTCACTTTACTCACTACAGCGTCGTGGCGTAAGCCGAATGGAGGCTCCAATGACGTTAACGACCATTGAGGTTCGCGCGCGATGTGTGATGATGGTGGCGCTCATCTTCTTCGCGGGAGGTCTACTGCCTGCGCAGCAAAAACCCTCGGCATCTCAGGCTCAAACCAGCGATCTGGTTTTCAGAAGCGTGGTCAACCGCGTCATTGTCGATGTGGTGGTAACCGACGCGGCAGGCAAACCGGTACACGGGCTCACCCGGCGGGATTTCTCGGTAACCGAAGACAACGTGCCACAGCGCGTCCTTACTTTTGACGTGCACAATTTGGATGAGGCTTCCGAATCCGTTCCGCCCAATCTGCCGCCACTGCCTGCGAATACATTCCTGAACCTGCCGCCTGTGCCGGAACGAGGGCCGCTCTACATTCTTCTGCTGGATTTGGTGAACACAGAAATGGCCGATCAGATGTGGGCTCGCCAGCAATTGCTGAAATTCATTGAGGGCAAGCCCGCCGGGACGCGCTTCGCGCTCTTTGTGCTTTCCGACACTTTGCAGCTCGTGCAGGGATTCACAACCGACAAGGATCTGTTGTATGCCGCACTGGACCCGCATCATCCGAGACACCATGTTCCCAAGGTCTTTCTCTATTCCAAGAACTATGGAGAGGGCGATCGGGGAATGATGGTCTCGGTTTTCCAGCACATCGCCCAATACCTCGATGGGTTGCCGGGCCGCAAGAACATAATGTGGATGGCGAATTCGTTCCCTATCTCGATGTCTCCAATCGAGGGCGACCCCTACGACTTGAGCGACGATATTAAGGAGACAATCGACACCCTGGCGCGTGGCCAGGTGGCGGTTTACACCTTCACCGCATGCGGCATATCAGTGGAGGACCCCAGCTGCGGAGGAGCCGGCCTACCTCCGCAGCCGGGTGGAAACCTGCCTATTTTTGACGCCGCGATTGGCACAAATATAACCACCTTGACCGGAGGCAAGAGATACAGCACGAATGATTTCAAGGGCGAGCTCGACGATGCTACCGAGGATGGAGCCAATTACTACACGCTCAGCTATGCCCCGGCCAATTCGAATTACAACGGCAAGGAGCGGCACATTAAGGTCCATGTTGCCAAACATGGATATCGGCTCGACTACCGTCGTTCGTATTACGCCGTCGACCCCAACGCGCCGGTGCCGCACAAAGTTTCGGCGAAGTACGAGCCCGAGCCGTCGGCGCCGAGGAAGCCCGGCGACTCGCTGATTGCGAATATGGAGTTCGGCGCGCCGCTGGCGCACCAGCTCATTTTCAGGGCCCACCTGCAGAAGGTGGGAGCGCCGGCGATGGGCACCCCGGTGCAGATGGACAATTTGTCGCAGCAGCCGGCTTACTTTCAGGTGCGCCGGAAGAACCGTCCGCCGACGCCGCTGAAACCCATCGAGCTGCAAACCTATGCCGTCGACTACACGGTGCTGCTTCCGAAGACAGAGGGCCACGGCGGCGCGCATCCTCTCGAACTGGAGTTCGCGACCGCAGCTTTCGATGTTGACGGGACGATGTTGAATGGAGTGGTCGAAAACGGCTCCCGAATCAGTTCGCCGGTGGACTCAAAGGGTCAAGGTGCGACAGCCGCATCGGATGCAAGCAAATTCTACCGGGCGCAGGTGCATATCGATGTTCCGCTGGCTGCGGTTTCGATCCGTGTCGCGGTGCGTGATATGGCCACCGACCGCATCGGCGCTTTGGAGGTGGCTCTGCCTCTGGCGCCCGAGCCGCAGACCGCCGATAATCGGATTGCGGCACCCGCGGCGGCAGACCCGCCGCATTGAGGCTTGTTGTCGGCAGCCGCCGGCGCTTCAAGCGCTGCCCAGAAGCCCTGGCTCTTGCGGAAATCGGGAACTATTCGGCGGGCTGGCGCGTATCGATCTTTGTCGGGCCAGTATTGCCGGGCCGCCTTTGTCGAGGCCAGTATTGTCAACGTCAAGATGAGGCGCACCGATATCAGTATGGGCCAGGCACTCCGCAATCGTAGTAGGCAGGAGACGCTCCAGTGATGTCCGCTGCTTTCCGACCCCGTACATGTGTTTTGTTAGTGGTCGCGCTGATTTTTTGCTCTGGACATCCGCTCACTGCTCAGCAAGAGTCCGCGCAGTCGCAGGCGCAGCCCAGCAATCTGGTAATCAGGAGCGTTGTTCGGCGCGTCATTCTCGACGTGGTAGTGACGGGGCGCGACGGCAAGGCGGTGCACGGGCTCACGCAGAAGGACTTCACGGTTAGCGAAGATGGGAATCCGCAACGGATTCTCTCTTTTGACGTGCATGCCCTTGAGGAGGCCTCGGATTTTGCCAAGGTGCCGCCGTTGCCGCCAAATACCTTCGTCAATGTTCCCACCATGCCTGAGCGCGGCCCCCTTTACGTGCTCTTGCTGGATTTGGTGAATACCGAAACTGTGGACGAGCCATATGCACGTCGGCAACTGCTGAACTTTATCAGCGACAAACCGCAGGGTACGCGATTCGCAATCTTTGTACTTTCCGACGGGCTGCACCTGGTGCAGGGATTTACCGACGATCAGAAGCAGCTTTACGCGGTGCTCGATCCGGCGCATCCCAGGCCTCACCTGCCGCGAATTTTCCTTTACCAGAACAATAATTACCGGCATGACGCGGGACTGATGATTTCTGTATTTAGTGACATCGGCCAATACCTGCAAGGGTTGCCCGGACGTAAGAACCTTATCTGGTTCTCGGGCGAATTTCCGATGCAGCTTTTCCCCAGCGATGGCGACCCCTCGGAGTATCGGGACGAAGTGAAAGCGGCGCTCGACACGATGGCGGAAGGCCAAATAGCGATCTATCCGGTGGATGTCCGTGGGGTTGTGGTAGAGAACGCTCATGCTCCCTCGGGCAATACCGGAGGCGGCGGTCTGACCTCGGATTATCGCAATGGGGGAAATCCGTCACCCTCTGGAGGCGCAACCGTGAATGCTTCAAGCGCGCCGGCGGGACAGACTTCATTTGCTAATACGCCGCATGATGGGAGCGACCAGGGTTATGCCCTCCTTCCAGCCAGCTACATGGTCCAGGACGAAATTGCCAAGACGACCGGCGGGCACGCGTTTCACAGCAACAATGGGCTCAAGGATCTACTGGAGCAGGTTGTGGAAGACGGCGCCAACTACTACACCCTCACTTATGCTCCGTCGAACAATAAATTTGACGGTTCGCTGCGCAGCATTAAGGTAGAGATTTCCGGGAAGGGCTATGAGTTAGCCTACCGCCGGTCCTACTACGCCGACGATCCTGACTTGTCGGTGCGACCCGTGAGCAGCCATTCCTCCGACGTACAATCGCAGCCTCCGAAACGAAAGCCGGGAGATTCGCTGGCTGCCAATATGCAGCACGGAGCGCCCATGGCGCACCAGATCGTCTTCCGGGCTCACGTCCACACTATGGGAGCACCGGCAATGGCCACGCCGGAGCAGATGGCCAACCTGGCGGAGTCGGGCTTTTTTGTAGTGCGCCACAAGAACCGGCCGGCGAAGGCCATGCCGCCGATCAAACTTCAAAGCTACGCCATCGACTACGCCGTGGTAGCTCCCAGGGTCAGCGTGGCAGATCGTAGCCCGCGCCCGGTCGCCTTAGAAATCGCGGCGGCGGCCTTTGATGCCGAGGGCACAATGCTCAACGGCGTCGTCGGAACCAGCGATGTCGGCGTCCCAGCAAAGTCAGGAGAGACGGCAAAGCCGGGGTTCTTTAGGGCTCAGCAACAAATCGACGTCCCGCTAAACGCAACCTTCATACGGGTCGCGGTGCGCGATATTTCTACCGACCGCATCGGCGCGATGGAAGTGGCTCTGCCGCTGGCGCCCGAGCCCCAGACTCAAGCCGCGGCACCGGCCCAATCCGGTTCAGCCCAGTCCGGATCAGCCGGGGTTCCTTCTCCGAAGCAGAACTGAGCCCGCTCGGAGGGCAGATATTTCTGGAAAAGATGGAGCAATCGGACCAGAGCGGAGCTAGAATGTTTCGAATACAGGCTAGCCATTCTCGGGCTAGTCATTCTCGCAGTAAGTAGGCGCTTCTCCGATGTCCTCAACCTTCGCACTGCGGCTGCGCCTTCTGCTCACGGTTGTGATCGTCCTCTGCGTAGGAAACTTGCTTCCCGCTCAGCAAGACGGCTCGCCGGCACAGACTCAGCCGCAAGCTGAATCGAGCAGCGTCGTCATCCGCAAAAGCGTTCGCCGCGTGATCGTCGATGTGGTGGTAACCGATTCAAGCGGCAAACCTGTTCACGGACTCACGCGCGGAGACTTTTCCGTTGCCGAAGACGGCAAACCGCAGCGCGTGCTTTCCTTCGACGTACACGACTTCGAGGCAGCTTCCAGTCTTTCTGCAGCACCGCCTTTGCCGGCGAATACCTTCATGAACCTTCCCACCAGGCAGGAGCGGGGACCGCTTTACGTGATCCTTTTCGACATGCTGAACATGAAGGTCGAAGATCAGGCCACAGCGCGGCTGCAACTGCTTCGCTTTATCCGCGACAAGCCCGAGGGCGCGCGCTTCGCGATTTTTGTTCTGAGCGACGGGCTGCGATTGATTCAGGGATTCACCGCCGACCAGGTGCAATTGTTTGCCGCCATGGATCCGAGAACGCCGCGGCCTCACGTGCCCAAGTTATTTTTATACGCGGATAATTTTGGAGTCGGTGAAGTCAGCGTCATCGCATCGGCGTTTACTACAATTGCGCGGTTTCTCGACGGCTTGCCGGGGCGCAAGAATGTGATCTGGGTTACGGGATCGCTCTCCAGCTCTATTCTGCCCACGGGAGATTCCGAGGACAACGCCGCAACCTACAGCGACGAGATAAAACAGGCTGTTGATGCGATGGCGCGAAGCCAAGTGGCCGTTTATCCCGTGGATGTTCGTGGCGTTATTACCACACATGTGGGAACCAGCCCTGGAATGGGTAGCGGCGGTGCAGCCATGATGACGACCAGCGACAGTTCCATCATGGAAGCCAGCTATGCCACCGAAGAAGAGGTTGCGCGCGCAACCGGAGGCCACGCCTTCTACAGCAGTAACGATTTGAAAGAGTTGCTGACGCAGGCAACGGAAACGGGCTCAGAATACTACACGCTCAGTTATTCGCCGACCAACCAAAACTATGACGGCCGAATGCGGAAGATCGGTGTGGAACTTTCGCAACGCGGTTATCGCCTGTCCTATCGCCGCTCTTACTATGCCGACACCGATTCGCTTCGGCGCGGGAAGGGCTACGCATCCGATCCCGAGGCCGCGCCCAGGAAGCCGGTCGATTCCCTAATCGCCAACATGCAGCACGGAGCGCCGCTGGCGCATGATTTGCTTTTTCGGGCGCACATTCAGCGAGTTGGCTCTCCAGCCAAGGCTACGCCCGCGCAGATGTCGAATCTGGAGAAGCAACTTGCGTTCTTCGGCGCGCGGCCTAAGAACGGACGCGCTAAGGCGCCGCCTCCAGTACCGCTACAAACGTACGCCATCGACTTCGCTGTCATGGTCCAGCGGCCCAAAGGGGCAGATGCGCCTCAAGCAACAGCCCTGGAGTTTGCGGCCGTGTTCTACGATGCCGAAGGCCAAATGTTGAGTGCGACCGTTCAATCTGCCCTCGCGGGAACTACGACGGGGCGAAACGACGCGAGCGACAAGCCTGTGTATTACGCCCAGCAGCAGATTGATGCGCCACTGAACGCGGCCTCGATCCGCATTGCAGTGAGAGATGCGTCCACAGACCGGGTTGGTGCGATGGAAGTGACCTTGCCGCTGGCGCCTGAGCCGGAAGTCCAGGCCAGCGCTCCCGGTCACGCCGGGCTAGCCGATCAATAGCTTCTCAGACCGGAGCTTCTTAGATCGGAGCTTCTCAGATGGTACGATGACCATTTGCAAGCAGATTGAATTGGGGAGCGGCTTTCCAGAAGATGACGGTAGTGGCAGCGATGGCATCGGTGAAATTCGAGACCAGGGCTGCCGACTGCAATCGAAGAGCGCGCCGCGCCAGGGCTTTCGTTTTGCAATTACTCATCGTGGTTTTTCCCCTCTTCGTTGTTCTATTTCCGATTTTCGTGCTCGCACAGGCGAATCCTGCCGGATTTGACGATTTGGTTCTAAGGGCAACCGCGGCCCGGGAGCAAAACGATGTGCAGCAGGCCATCGAACTCTACGGACAAGCGGTGCAGCTCAAACCCGACTGGCCCGATGGTTGGTGGTTTCTTGGTTCGCTGCAGTATGCGTCTGACTCGTACGCTGCCGCTCGCGACGCGCTGAGCCATTTTATTGAGCTTACGCCCGAGGGTGGCCCAGCCTTCGCGTTGCGCGGTTTGTGCGAGTTTGAAACCGGAGAGTACACGCAATCGCTGAAAGATATCGAGCGGGGATTGTCACTGGGTGCGGCGAACCAGCCCCGCAACGAAAAAATTCTCCGCTACCACGAAGCGCTCTTGCTTACGCGGTCCGGGAATTTCGAAGCTGCATTGCAGAAATACGCTTTGTTTGGCGGAGAAAAGGTACCGAATCCCGAGTTGCTGGTTGGCATTGGCCTGGCCGGGTTACGGACGCCACTACTACCAAAAGAATTAAGAGCGGACCAGCAGGATCTATACTCGGCTGCGGGCAATGCTGCCTTCCAATTTATCTCGGGCAATCAAAAGGCTGCCCAGGAGGCATTCCAGGATCTGTTTCAGCGTTTCCCGACAACCGCCAATGCTCACTATCTCTACGGCTACCTGCTTTTTCCCACAGACCCGGACCAGGCGATCAGCGAATTTCGACGAGAGTTAGAGGTGTCGCCTTCCAACGCAGCCGCGCAACTGATGGTGGCGTGGGATTCCCTGATGCGCAACAACTATTCTGAGGCGCTCGCTTATTCCAAAAAAGCGTTGGCCGAAGATCCATCGCTCGCCGTGGGGCAGCTTGTACTCGGAAGAGCGATGGTGGAGACAGGAAATGTGAAGGACGGCGTTGAGCTTTTGGAAAAGGAGCTGCAGGTTGATCCGAATAATCTTGAGACCCATCTCGCGCTGGCCAAAGCGTATTCAAAGCTGGGCCGCAAAGAGGATGCACGGCATGAGCGCTTGCGGTGCCTCGAGATCGAAAAGAGTGAGAATGCTCCGAATGCGCGCCCTTAATGCATTGTCGGGAGTTTTTGTATTGGCTGTTTGCGTCAGCGCCGCCGCTCAGGCGCGAGCCAGCAACCCGGCATCGAGCTGTGGTCAATGCCATGCCGCCCAGGCAAAGTCCCAGCCGTTGACGCCGATGGCGCGGGCGATTGAGTTCGTCGACGCAAATCCGACGCTCAAAACAAATCCGAAGATGACGTTTCGGCGGGAGCCTTACTCCTACACGGTTGAAACGGTTGGCAGCAAAAGCACCTACTCGGTCACCGACGGCACCAACACGATTTCCCTGCCCATTCTTTGGAGCTTCGGAGCCGGCGGGCAGACGTGGATCTTGCAACTTAACGGCCAGCTTTACGAGAGCCTCGTGAGCTACTACCCGAACCTATCCGGCCTCGATATCACGATCGGCGACGAGAGGATTACCCCGCACAACCTGGAAGAGGCGATGGGGAGAAAACTGGGGCAGGGTGAAGTAAAGGCCTGCTTCGGTTGCCACGCCACGCACGCCGTTTCCGACCGGAAGCTGACCCTCGACACTCTGGAACCGGGCGTGACCTGCGAGCATTGTCATTTGGGTTCGAGCGTCCACATGACGGACGCCATTCAAGGAGATCTCGACACTACTCCCCCGAAGCTCGGCAAGTTGTCTACTGAGGATCTATCGAGTTTTTGCGGTCAATGCCATCGCACCTGGGAAGGCGTCGTGCGCGGCCACTTTCACGGCGAGATCAATGTCCGCTTCCAGCCCTACCGCCTGGCCAACAGTAGATGTTTCGACGGAACCGATCCGCGCATCAGTTGTCTGGCCTGCCACGATCCGCATCAGGATTTGGTTCGCCAGGATTCCTCCTATGACTCGAAGTGCCTGGCCTGCCACGCTGCTCCTTCAACAGCAACTCACGCAGCGTCCGCGAACATTCCGGCAGGAGCGAAAACGTGTCCGGTCGCGAACGCAGACTGCGTGAGCTGCCACATGCC
>Ga0209380_10001016_pt1 | contig 19541 bp, 15 predicted proteins | sample HubBroMetageWFT6_FD_188347 | JGI IMG/M metagenome (GOLD analysis project Ga0209380, IMG submission 188347) | Warmed and freeze-thawed soil microbial communities from the Hubbard Brook experimental Forest, New Hampshire - Hubbard Brook CCASE Soil... | ecosystem: Environmental > Terrestrial >...
GGAAAACTAAAGTAACCAATCGCGGATAGTTGTCAGTTGTCGGTGAACGACAAGAGACCCACCCGGGCAAAATCAGGCCGGATGGGGCATCTGACTCAAGATTGTTTGTTCTTGGGAGAGTCGCCGGGTGGGCCAAGGCCCAGGAAGCAGACCTGGCCCTTGGGGGCCGACTAAGGTGGGAACCCGTCCGTCATCCACTGGGCGAATAGTTCAATGCGAGATTGCGGCCAAGGGCCTTCTCCTCTTGGAGGTGGGGGCGGCATTACCGCGCCGCCGATTCCCCGAATGCGATCGTAGATGGCGGCAGCGTGCTTTTTGACGTCATCGTAACTTGCCAGGTTGAACGCCGGGCTCATGCCTTGAATGTCTCGTTCGGTAAAGAGCGGGCGAATGTCTATTTGAAAGCTCGTAGTTTTCGTCATTGCGCCTCACAGGTATTGGGTTATACGGATGTCGCGGTATCCTTCGTGAATTCAAAAATTCCTGCGTCTTGACGTCGGGGGGGTTGGGGCGACTGTAGATTGCTCTTTGTTGGGAGAGGCTGAGGTATGTCGTCCCCGGGGGACTCGGGGAATCTTGCAAGGCTTCCGCAGCGTTGAAACGCTGGGCTTTCTTATAGCGTCCCGCGGGGCGGGGCTCGACGGCTTCCCGGGTTGGCGAAGGTCAAAGACCCACCCGGCCAAAGTCAGGCCGGATGGGCCACCCGTCGGTTGCCCCGGTTCCCGAACCGGCGAGCCTGATGCTGATGATAAGCGGACTGGCTGGCATCGCGGGCGTCGCTCGCCGCAAACGCTCCTGCTGAGGTGACAGCTATTCAATTCGAAAGCCGCCTGGTGGCGGCCTTTTTTATTTGAAACGCAGGGCTTCCGACTGCAGCCAAGCGGGCCGGGGTCATCGAGAAGTTGTCAGTCGGCGTGGGTCAGTTATTCGCGAAAGTCAAAACACCCACCCGGCCAAAATCAGGCCGGATGGGCCACCGGCCTTATGCCCTAAAAAGCGTGGCAATCTCGGGATCGCTTACGTAGTCGAACGCGGTAAGCCCCTCGTTACTGCGATTGTGGACATTCGCACCAACGTCCAGCAGGTACTTGACGACGCCGTAGTGCCCTTTGTAGCAAGCCGCCATGAGCGCCGTTACTCCATCGTCTCGTGCGGCGTCGAATTGAGCATTCACACTGACCAGTAATTGCAAACATTCCAGATGTCCGTTCTGTGCTGCCAAGTATGCGGCCGAGATCCCTTGCGCATTTTGATAATTGGCGTCGTTGTCATGCTGAACGATTCCACGGAGTATCTCGGAGTGCCCGTAGGCTGCCGCCTTCACCATAGGCCGATAGCCCCAATGATCCGACGCATGGATGTCTGCCCCCGCCGCGAGGAGGTCCGCCGCCAGCTCGGTATAACCATGATGGGAAGCCATGAGCAAAGCTGAAAGTCCCTCGCTTTCTTCCCTAACGTTCACATCAGCCCCATTTCTGATTAGCAGTCTGGCAATATCTGGGGTCTCCCGATTTATTGCAAGCAGCAGGGCAGAAGGTGGCCGTCGCCCTTGAAAACGTTGCGCGCCGCGATTCAGCAGCTCTTCAACAAGGAATCCGTTGGGGTAGTCGACAGCGAGTACCAGCGGCGAATATGCTTCGCCATTTGCGCCGTCAGGACGGGCTCCCGCGTCCAGCAACTGTTTCAAGATGTCGCCTCGTCCCGAATGAGCTGCAAGCGCCAGGGCCGACTCGCCCGTCGCATCCTGCTGGTTAGGATCACTCTTCGCTGCGAGCAGCTTGGCAACTTCCGATTCATCCCCGAGGCCAGCCCTCACAGCTAGGTTATCTTGAGGCCTAAGCGGGGATGCCACCGCGGGGTCATCTGTGTAGCCAATTCCTGCTTCGCAGGATTGCATGAGGGTTTCTACATTGAAATTCATCGCGGTGGCTAATTGCTCACCGTTTTCTGCGATGAGTTTCAACGCCAATTGCCAGCATTGCCTCGCTTGGAACTTGTAGTGGCGCGAGACGCTGGTTGGCAACGCATGCAGATGAACAAGAACTTCTGCGAGGTTGATAAGAAGGGCAGGCCACAGAAGTAATTCTTGGGAACGGGCGATATTGACTGCCCTCTTTAGGTTTTCCACGGCGAGATATCGAGCGCCGAGCTTAACCTGATTCAGCGCCATGGCGTTCAGCACGGGGACAAACTTCTCTTCGCCTCCTCCGGTAAACCGTAGTAAGGCTAGGGCCTCTCTCCACAAAGTGTTGGCATCTTCGCGCCTGCCATCCTTTTCCGCTTCTTGGGCATGCAACTTTGTTCGCGCCAAGACTTGCTCCGTGTCCGTGCTGTACTCGAATTCTCGTACGTTGAGGTTTTGACGAATCCCCTCCGGGGGCACGGTTCCATTGACGCGCGCAATCCAAAGCACTTTGCCAGGCTTCTTTCTCGAGAACCAGTCGAGTTCCGCGATAACATTTTCAGAGTTCACCGAATTGGGAGTACAGACGAATACTAGGGAATTCGCCTCACCCATTCGAAGCGCCATCCATGCCATCCAGCCAGGCATTCCAGGAGCCCATCCATCAGGAATCTTTGGAGCGTCTCCCCTAAATCCCATGAGCATCGACATACGACTAATGGAGTTTGGACCCAGGTCCGGAGGGAAGAACTGGGGGTGCGGTGTATCTAGAAGAATGGCCTCTCGGACTTCGTGTTCTTTGCCCACCTCTCCCAACGCCTTCGTAAGTTCGGGATCAATCGGATTCCTGGGCAATTGGTCGAGGTTGATCTCATCGGCCAAAGAGCTCTTGGCAATCGCGTCGCGTAGTTCATTCGCAATTCGAAAATCAACGGACGCATAGGAGATGAAGACAGGCAGCTCACACTGGGGAAGCTGACGTTTAACCATCAGCGCCTCCTCCTCCCTCGCTGGGAATCGAGAGGATATCGCGGCTCAAGGCTCGGGTCAAAGCGGAATCAAGGCATTCAATTAAGAGCGTTGTACCTATGCCCCTCAAAGGGGTATATTCCCGTGCTTCTTGGGTGGGTTCTTGTCGCGCTTGTTTTCCAGCATATCCAGAGCCTGGATCAGCTTGCGGCGGGTATCGCGGGGGCGGATTACGGCGTCTAGGTATCCGCGCTCGGCGGCGACGTAGGGGTTGGCGAAGCGGTCGCGGAACTCCTCGATCTTGGCGGCGCGATCGGCCTCGGGATTTTCTGACTTCTCCAACTCACGCTTGTACACGATGTTGACCGCGCCTTCGGGGCCCATGACGGCGATCTCGGCGGTGGGCCAGGCGTAGTTGACGTCGGTGCGAATGTGCTTGGAGGCCATGACGCAATAGGCTCCGCCGTAGGCCTTGCGGGTGATGACGGTGATCTTGGGCACGGTGGCTTCGGAGAAGGCGTAGAGCAGCTTGGCGCCGTGAGTGATGATGCCGCCGTACTCCTGCTGGGTGCCGGGGAGGAAGCCGGGCACGTCCTCGAAGGTGATGAGCGGAATGTTGAAGCAGTCGCAGAAGCGCACGAAGCGCGCGCCCTTGATGCTGGCGCTGATGTCGAGGACTCCGGCGAGGAAGTTGGGCTGGTTGGCCACGATGCCGACAGGCTTGCCGTTGAGGCGCGCGAAGCCGATGACGATGTTTTTCGCGTAGTGTTCCTGGACTTCGAAGAAGTAGCTGTCGTCGACGACGTGATGGATGACGTCTTTGATGTCGTAGGGAATGTTCGACTCGGCGGGGACGAGCGTGTCGAGGGCTTCGTCGGCGCGATCGATGGGATCGGTACAGGCCTTGCGCGGCGGGTCTTCGAGATTGTTCGACGGCATGAAGCTGAGCATCTCGCGGATCATGCTGAGACACTCGGCGTCGTCGTGAGCGAGGAAGTGGGCGACGCCAGACTTGGCGTTGTGGGTCATGGCTCCGCCGAGCTCGTCTTTGGTGACCTCTTCGTGGGTGACCGACTTGATGACTTCGGGGCCGGTGATGAACATGTACGAGGTCTTGTCGACCATGAGAATGAAGTCGGTCATGGCGGGGGAGTAGACCGCGCCTCCGGCGCAGGGACCCATGATGGCGGAGATTTGCGGGACGACGCCGGAAGAGAGCACGTTACGGAGAAAGATGTCGGCATAGCCGGCGAGCGACATCACGCCTTCCTGGATGCGCGCGCCGCCGGAGTCGTTGAGACCGATGACGGGCGCGCCGACGCGCATGGCCATGTCCATCATCTTGACGATTTTGGCGGCGTTGGTTTCGGAGAGCGAGCCGCCGAAGACGGTGAAGTCCTGAGCGAAGACGAAGACGAGGCGGCCTTCGATGCGGCCGTAGCCGGTGATGAAGCCGTCGCCGAAGAACTTTTGCTCGTCCATGCCGAAGTCGTTGCACCGATGGGTGACGAGCTTGTCGGTCTCTTCGAAGGTTCCTTCGTCGAGCAGGAACTCGATGCGCTCGCGGGCGGACATTTTGCCCTGCTTGTGTTGCGCGGCGCGGCGAGCTTCGCCCCCACCGGCCTCGGCGAGCGAGTCGCGGCGCTTCAGTTCGGCTAGCTTCTGCTCTAAGTTCATGCGGGGATTATAAACAGCGGGGAGAGAGCCGGGATGTGACGGGTGAACGTGTGGGAAAGCAATTAGCAATTAGCGATTAGCAATTAGCTAAACCGACGGCAGGCACGGACACCCCGCGCCCAAGAGAAGGGGCGCGAACCTGGGAACCCGGCGAATATGTGGCAGACCCCGCCCTACCGCCAAAAGAAGGCGGTAGAACGGGGCGCCCGAATCCTTAGTAAGGGGCCGATCAGGCGAAGTGTTGCCAGCCGCCTGCGGGGAGGGGGTGGGAGTTGCCGTCGGGCGTTTGGAGTTTGATGTGGCGCCCGCGAGTGATTTTGCCGATGCGGGTGATCGGGACGCCAGCGATTGTGCGGGGGATGCGACGGGCCGGAGGAGCAGTGAAGAGGAGCTCGTAGTCTTCGCCGCCGTGCAGGGCGTATTGCAGGCCGTCATCGCCAGGCACTGATGGTAGGGCTGATGCTTCGATCACCGCTCCGACACCGCTTTCGTCGCAGATGTGGCGGAGGTCGGTGGAGAGTCCGTCACTGGTGTCGATCATGGAGGAGGCGAGTTTCTTTTCGCGCAGGAATTTTCCGATGGCAATCCGCGGGTCGGGATAGAAGTGCCGTATGTGCGCGGAGGGGCGCAGCTTCTTGCCTCTGCGAAGTTCTTGCAGGGTGGCGACGGAGGCACCGAGGGTTCCGCTTACATAGATGATGTCACCGGCGCGAGCGCCCGAGCGCAGGATAGCTTTGCCGGTGGGGACGGTGCCGACCACGATGATGTCGGCGAGGATGCCATCCGGAGATTGTGCGGTGTCGCCTCCGGCGAGGGTGACGGAGTATCGTTTGGCAAGTTTCAGAAATCCGCGGATGAAGTCGTCGACCCAGCGCTGGGGCAGGTCGTGAGGAAGCGCGAGCGAGAGGAATGCGGAGTGTGGAGTGCCGCCCATGGCGGCAATGTCGCTCAGTCCGCGAGCCAGGCAGCGGTGTCCGACCGAGTCTGCGGGGTGCCACTCGCGGCGGAAGTGGACGCCCTCCAAGCTGAAGTCTGTGGTGACCAGGATTTCGTGTCCGCGAGGGACGGTTAAGACGGCGCAGTCATCGCCGATTCCGCGAGCAGGTTTTTGGTGGCCTGAGGAGGCTGCGCGCCGGATTCGCTGAATGAGTTCGGGTTCTTTCACGGGCATGTTTGCCAGCCCAATATACGCTTTCAGGAGACCGTGGATTTTGGAGTCCTTAGGACGTGGTGCTGACGGCTCCGGATTCGTATCGAGAGCGGCGACCGCGGGTTTGCGCATTGCCTAAGACTCTGTCGCCCCTACGGGGCTGGTTCCTGCTGAGAGGCTGGAATTGGCGTGCTGGTTGCCACCTTAGTGGTATTAAATGTGACGGAAAACATTGACTGCGCCGTCCCCGCTCTGTTACGGTTTGGTGTCTTCTAATAACTGACCAGGCGCCCGGGTTCGATTGAGGCCACATCGCCGGGTGGAGAGTTAATCACCTCTTAACTCTTCTAGGTCCCATTAAATGGAAGTTTGGGCTAGCTAGGTACAACGTTCCGGAAAATCATAGGCAGTAGAAACGGTACCGGAACGATTTTAAACTGAGGGTTACAGTATTGCGTAAACGCTTTTATATCCTTTTCGTAGCTCGAGATGCAGAGGGGCAGCTACGGAAGATCCCAATTCCCCTACATTACCTTTATGTCTTCATGGCGGGTGCCTTGATCGGTATGACTACGATCACGGGCATGGCCGGGTCGTACGCGCGTATGTTGTTCAAGGTTGCGAGCTTCAATCAGTTGCGGACCGAGAAGACAGCGCTGCAGAACCGCTATTCGCAACTCGAACAAGTCAGCCACGAGAAAGACATTCAGGTGGCCTCGCTGGGATCGATCGCCAATGAAGTGTCGGTGATTTACGGGCTCAAGCCGAATGCAAAGCTGCTGGCGGAAAACGATCAGCCGCTAAAACCAGAACAGGTCAATGACGCCATCAACGGACTCTACGCGCTCCGGACTTCGGCGATGAACGGAGCTGCGACGGCGGGGTTGGGCATGGGCTTAAACCGCCAAGCATCGCTGTCTGACTGGGTAGCTGCCACTACAGCGCCTACGTTGTGGCCCGTCATGGGGCCGATCACGGGGCCGTTTGGCGCGCGCATCGACCCTTTCAACGGTGAAGGTGCGTTCCACGCTGGGGTCGATATTTCCTGCCGTTATGGCCAGCCGATCATGGCGCCCGCAGATGGTGTCGTGACGTATGCAGGCTTCTTCAGCGGATACGGTCGCATGCTGATCGTAGATCATGGAAATGGGATTAGCACGCGCTACGGACATCTCTCGGGCTTTGCGGTGACGGATGGACAGACGCTGCGCAAGGGCGAGGTGATCGGATACGTGGGCATGAGTGGCCGTAGTACAGGCGCTCATTTGCATTATGAAGTGCGCATCCACGACACGCCGGTCAATCCCTACAAGTACCTGCGTACGGCCGTCAGCCCGGCTTACGGCGGAGGCGGGTAAACTACTTCGAGCTTTTAGGATTGGCAGCCGCCGGAGCGTTATCGACCGGCGGCTTTGCTGTTTCTGCGCCGAAATCGACCGGCGTTTCGCTGACGATCTTCTTGAAGAAAGCGAAGGGAACGCTTGCCGAGAGGACAACCTCGTTCTTTTCGGGCTTGACCTGAAAACTGTCGAAGGCCTTCTTGACGTCCGGATCGGGACCGCCGCCGTCCATGGAAATATCGAGGCTGCGGAAGAGCACGAGGAAAGTGCTGACGCGGTCAGCAAAATTGCGCGCCTCGTTGTCGTTTTGCAGAATCACCTGGGCCCGGAGATGAACTTCGTTCAGCGGGCGAGCGGAGGCGACTACCGTGCTGCCACGTGGAAGCAGACTGCTCCAGGACCCGGGCAGCAAGAGTTCACTGCGATCCTGCGCTGCGCTGTTTGCGGGAATGTGGGCGATGGTCCAGACGACGCTTCCCAGCGGAACGCGAGAGTAGTAGTCGCGCACTACTTCCGGTCCCGGGAATGGCAGGGCCGCTTGCTTGTAGCGGTCCACCATGCCATGAATGGCGTCGGTCCCTTCGGTGTTTGAAGCCGCTGCGGTGTCCACGCCCAACAGCACGACGCGCAGAGTGCGATCTTCCAGCGGGATGACGTAAATGTCAAAGTCGTTGTAGCGCTCGACGCTGTTGGACAACTTGCGGAGGTACTGGCTGACGCGCTGGTTGTCGAACTGACCCTGCAGGATCTCACTGTAGCGGGTTTCGGATTCGCGATTTCCAGCGGTGTGTCCGTAATGAATCGCGAGGGCGGCACGGTTCAGATCGCGTTCGAATTCAAAGCCGGTCTGGCGGACGAATTCCTCGTACTCCGGCTCGCGGTCTTTTGGGGGCTTCTTGCCCAGATCGGTGAGCAGGCGGACGGGCTCAAGATTGACGTAAAGAACGGCGTCTGCATTGGGCAGGAGGCGGACGGCATCGGGAGCGGCGCGCTTGCGAAGCAGGAGGGCGGCAACGATGGCGCCGAGAACGAGGATGACGGCGAAGGCGATCCAGAGGTTACGCCTGCGATTTCGCATGGATGAGAGTCGATCATACGGGAATCGGCATCCAATTAGTCAAGACTGCGAAAATTGGGTAGAATTGAGTCGACCGCTTTACAGCGCCTGCCGATGGCGGGCGCGCTCAGCAGAATCCCCAGCCCCAAGGCCCCCGGGAGTGGCGAGTTGCAGGTCGCCGTTACTTGCAAAATCGAATGGTTTGAGTGGTTTACGCTGATTGGAAGTCAGGTTGCCAGGGGAACGTCCTTGTGATAGTCTTTATGTTTGTCCCAGCGGGCAGGGAGAACTATGCTTGCTTGGGGCACGTGCCTTTATAAGGCAGTTCGCTGGCGTAGCTCAGCTGGTAGAGCATCTGATTTGTAATCAGAGGGTCGGGGGTTCAAATCCCTTCGCCAGCTCCAGATTAGACCTGAGCGCGCCACGAGGCGTAGCAGCAGAAGCAAGCCAAGCAGGACGCAGAGCTCTCCAAGAGAACTGAACCCAGCAGGAGCTTCCGAGAATTGATTTCGCGCGGCGACGGCAGCGCGCGGCGTTTGCGGATTTTTGCCGGGTGTTGGAATGCGGCTCTTTGATAGCGGGATTGGCGGTTCCGGCCGGTGTTTCTGCTCGGCAGGATGTGCACAGGTGGCCGAGTGGTTAATGGCAGCAGACTGTAAATCTGCCGCTCCTAGCGGGCTACGGAGGTTCGAATCCTCCCCTGTGCACCAGGATTGGGAATGAAGCGGCTGTGGATGGCCTTGGGCGTGTTCGCCGTGCTGATGGTTCTGACGTGGATCACGATCGACGATCAGAAGTTCCGGTTGGCAGCGCTGGCGATACTGGCGATGTTTGCGGTGCGCACCTGGAGCCATAGCAGGAAATTGCAGAGCGAAGACGAGAAGGACCGGCGAGAGTAACTTGAGCCGTTTTGCAAGCGTGAGCGGAGCGAGAGCTTGCAGGCGAAATCCTGAGCGCAGCGAAGGATCTCAAAGTAGCAAGGCGGGAGTAACTCAGTGGTAGAGTCACAGCCTTCCAAGCTGTTGGTCGCGGGTTCGATTCCCGTCTCCCGCTCCAGAGTTCCGAAGCAGATTTGAGTGGTGACGAGTTTTGGATGGGTGAAGCCGAGGACGCTCGCCGGACAGCGAGCGCCGGAGGCGAGGGCGAAGCGGCGAAGCGTTGCGAAGCCCTTAGAGATAAAGCTGATGTAGCTCAGTTGGTAGAGCACTCCCTTGGTAAGGGAGAGGTCATCGGTTCAATCCCGATCATCAGCTCCAGAGATTTGCGGTAAGGGAATGGCGGAGCTGAAGGCTTCGCTGGGAATTTTAGTGAACGCTTCCATGACGCAATCAGAAACGCGGATTCCGTTTCAGCAGCCCGTGCTTGGCGTGGAAAAACGGGAAGAGTTCGCGCATCTTCAGTCGGCGATGGAGCGGATTTTCGCGGCGGGTTCCGTCGAGAAGTTTTTGCGGCTGCTGCGGAGTAAAGGCGTTCCGATTCGCGATTTCGATCGGGTTTTGCGGGAGACGTTGCTGGAGCGGGCCGACGCGACGCTGGCCAAGAGTGGCAAGAGCGCCCGGCAGTGGTATGACGCGGTTTCGGTGAGCGACCAGGCGCAGATTCGAGAGTTTTATTTAACCGCGCTGGAGGCAGTTGATCTGCCCCTGCGAGAGAAATTTAAACAACTTTACCGGTATTACTAGGAAGAGTTATGGCGAAAGAAAAATTTGATCGCAGCAAGCCGCACGTAAACGTAGGGACGATCGGGCACATCGATCATGGCAAGACGACGTTGACGGCGGCGATTACGAAGGTGTTGCAGAAGCACAATCCGAAGATCGTGTATCGCTCGTTCGACTCGATCGACAACGCTCCGGAAGAGCGGGAGCGCGGCATCACGATCGCGACCGCGCACGTGGAGTACGAGACGGCGAACCGTCACTACGCGCACGTGGATTGCCCGGGCCACGCCGACTACATCAAGAACATGATCACCGGCGCGGCGCAGATGGACGGCGCGATTCTGGTGGTGGCGGCGACCGATGGTCCGATGCCGCAGACTAAGGAGCACGTGCTGTTGGCCCGCCAGGTGGGCGTGCCGTATGTGCTGGTGTTTCTGAACAAGTGCGACGCGGTGGAAGACCAGGAACTGGTTGATCTGGTGGAGATGGAAGTCCGCGAGTTGCTGTCGAAGTACGGGTTCCCGGGCGACGATGTGCCGGTAATTCGCGGCTCGGCGCTGGGCGCGTTGAATGGCGAAGCGCAGTGGGAAGCCAAGATCGATGAGCTGATGGAGGCGGTGGACAAGAACGTTCCGCTGCCGGCGCGCGACATCGACAAGCCGTTCCTGATGCCGATTGAAGACATCTTCTCGATTCAGGGCCGTGGAACTGTTGTCACGGGCCGTATCGAGCGTGGCAAGGTGAAGGTGGGCGAGGAGTCGGAGATTGTCGGCTTCCGCGAGACCCGCAAGACAGTGGTGACCGGCGTCGAGATGTTCAAGAAGCAGTTGGACGAAGGCATGGCAGGCGACAATGCCGGCCTGCTGCTGCGCGGCATTGCGAAGGAAGACGTGGAGCGCGGGATGGTGCTGGCGAAGCCGGGATCGATCACTCCACATACCAAGTTCAAGGGCGAAGTGTACGTGTTGTCGAAAGACGAAGGCGGACGGCACACGCCGTTCTTCAAGGGCTACCGGCCGCAGTTCTACTTCCGCACGACGGACGTGACGGGAGTGGCGACGTTGCCGGCGGGCACGGAGATGGTGATGCCGGGCGACAATGTGAGCCTGGAGATTGAGTTGATCACGCCGGTGGCGATGGAGAAGGGCTTGCGGTTCGCGATTCGCGAAGGCGGACGCACCGTGGGCGCCGGGACTATCAGCGAGATTATTGCGTAGGAGTTTTGGGATCCCACATATGCCAAAAGCAGGCATATGTGGGCCGCCCGAGTTTTAGTTTTTCTCGGCGGCCCGCCGCGGCGGGCCGCTGATTTCCGCGCAAGGCGCGGACAAGGCTTCGCAGTCCAACCTGCGGAGTAAACGAAAGGGAAGATTTAAATGCCCCGCGAGATTGTTACGTTGCAGTGTGGAGAGTGCAAAGACCGCAACTACTCCACCACCAAGAATAAGAAGACCACGACCGCCCGGCTGGAGTTCAACAAGTTTTGCCGGAAGTGTCGGAAACATACGCCGCACAAGGAAGCGAAGTAGCGGGTTAGCAATTAGCGATTAGCAATTTGCCAAATGCTGAGAGTTAATCGCTAAGAGCGCAGATAGGGGCGTAAGCTCAACGGCTAAACTGTCGGTCTCCAAAACCGAACTTGGGGGTTCGAATCCCTCCGCCCCTGCCAGTTTTCGGAAACCGCCGCAGAGCGGGAATTGAGTAGAGGGTCAGTCGAAGCGCGGTAAGCCGCGCCGGAAGGTATCAGATGGCGAAGTCAGCAGCGATCGAACCGGTACACGAAGGGCGCCTGGGAGCGCTTAAGGAGTGGCCGCAGCGCGCGAAGAGTTTTTATAACGACGTGCGCACGGAGATGAAGAAGGTCACGACGCCGTCGCGCAAGGAAGTGCAGGGCACGACGACCGTGGTCATTATTACCGTGTTCCTGTTCGGGTTTTATTTCTGGGTCGTCGATACAATCATTACAAAAAGCCTCGACCAGTTGCTGAAAAGCCTGGCCCATCGCTAGAGCGGAACAAATGGCAGAAGAACAGACCAAAACGGAAGAAAGCATCACCGAGCAGACGGCCAGCGAGCCGGCACCTGTAGCTACGGACGCCCCTGCGGAAGCCGCACCGGCAACCGACGCCCCGGCGAAGAACCCGAACATGAAGTGGTACATCATCCACACCTATTCGGGATTTGAGCGCAAGGTGAAGGAATCGATCGAAGCCCGGTTGCGCGCCGACGAGCGGCTGGCCGGCAAGATCGGCGGCGTGCTGATTCCGACCGAGTCGGTCACGGAAGTTCGCGGCGGCAAGAAGTACACCAGCGAGCGCATGTTCTACCCCGGCTATGTCCTTGTCGAAATGGACATGGACGACAATGTGTGGCACGTGGTGAAGTCGACGCCGCGCGTGACGGGCTTTGTTGGCACGGGCCAGCAGCCGACACCGTTGTCGGATGAAGAAGTGCAGCAGATCGTTTACCGCGTGGCCGACAGCAAGGAAAAGCCCAAGCTCAAGGTCAAGTTCGAGAAGAACGAGTCGGTCCGCATCAGCGAAGGCCCGTTCGCCAGCTTTACCGGCATCGTGGACGAGGTTAACGAAGACCGCGAGACGCTGAAGGTCATGGTCACGATTTTCGGCCGCTCGACTCCGGTGGAGTTGGAGTTCGGGCAGGTCGAAAAGGTTATTACATAGTAAGGCCGCAGTCTGGCGCTCTGAAGCGCTGCGCGGAGATTGAGTTCATAGGATTACGAAATGGCAAAGAAGATCACAGGTTCGGTGAAGTTGCAGATTGCGGCGGGCAAGGCCACGCCGGCGCCTCCGGTTGGTCCGGCGTTGGGACAGGCGCAGATCAACATCATGGAATTTTGCAAGCAGTTCAACGCCAGGACCAACGCCAAAGAGTTGGATGGCCTGATTATCCCGGTGGTGGTCAGCGTTTATACCGACCGCACTTTTACGTTCATTACCAAGACTCCGCCGGCGTCGATTCTGTTGAAGCGCGCTGCGGGCGTGGCGAAGGGTTCCGGCACTCCTAACAAGGACAAGGTCGGCAAGGTCACGGAGAAGCAGGTACTGGAGATCGCCAAGCAAAAGATGCCTGACTTGAATGCAGCGTCGGTGGAAGCGGCGATCAAGAGCGTGAAGGGCACTGCACGCTCGATGGGCATCGAAGTTACGGCGTAGGGCTTCAGTCCCACAGTGTGGGACATTAATCGGCGGCTGTGAAGCCGCTGGTCGCAAAGACCACGGCCGCACCGGAACGGAGGGCGGCGGTGGAAGACAAGGAGCAATATGAAGAAGGCTGGAAAGAACGTTGAGAAGGCGCGGAGCGTGGTGGAAGCTCGTCCGTACACACTGCAGGAAGCAGTGCCGCTTCTCCAGAAGGTGAAGTTCGCTAAGTTTGATGAGACGGTGGACCTCACGTTGCGCCTGGGAGTCGATCCCAAGCATGCCGATCAGATGGTGCGCGGGACGGTAATTCTGCCGCACGGCCTGGGCAAGACCAAGAAAGTCCTGGTCATCGCCTCAGGCGAAAAGCTGCGCGAAGCCGAAGCGGCGGGCGCGGACATCGTGGGCGGCGAAGACATGGTGGAGAAGATCCAGAAAGAAAACTGGACCGACTACGACGCCGTGATCGCAACGCCCGACATGATGAAGTCGGTTGGCCGCCTGGGTAAGGTGCTGGGTCCGCGGGGACTGATGCCGAACCCGAAGACGGGCACCGTGACTTTCGACGTGGCCGCTGCGGTGAAAGAGACCAAGGCCGGCAAAGTGGAGTTCCGCACTGATAAGACCGCACTGGTGCACGTTCCAGTGGGCAAGATTTCGTTTGAGCCGCAGAAGCTGGTGGACAACGCAACCACGGTCATCACCAGCGTGATCAAGGCGAAGCCAACGGTCGCGAAAGGCAAGTACATCAAGGCCTGCTATCTGAGCTCCACGATGGGACCGGGAGTTCCGATTGACATCACCGCGGTGGAAACCGCAGCCAAGGCATAAGCGCCTGCGCATAGCGCAAAGATCGGCTGACGCGAAGAGCGCAGCGCAAAAAGGAATCGAAGATGGCAGTCACCAAAGCAAAGAAGATCGAGCAGGTTGAGGAGCTGAGCCAGGAACTCGCGGGCGCCAGCCATGCCATCGTCGGCACGTTTGCCAAGCTGACGGTGGAGAAGGATTTCGAGCTGCGCAAGGCGGTCCGCGGCGCGGGAGCCAAGTATCGCGTGGTGAAGAACACGCTCGCGGAGCGCGCGTCCAAGGGCAGCAAGGTCGAGGAAGTCATGAAGGGCCTCGGCGGCGTTACCTCGATTGCGTATACCAGCGGCGACCCGGTTGCGCTGGCCAAGGTGCTGAGCAAGTACGCCAAGGACAACCCGGAGTACACCTTCAAGGCGGGCATCGTTGATGGCCGCGTTATCGCGATCAAGGACATTGACGTGCTGGCGAGCATGCCGTCGAAGGAAGAGATTTACTCGAAGCTGCTGTTCCTGATGAGCGCTCCGGCGCAGCGCCTGGTCACCGTGGTGAACGCGATTGGCCGCGATCTGGCCGTCGTCATCAACCAGGGCGTCGAGAAGAACAAGTTTGCAGGGGGCGAAGCCGCCAGCGTATAAGCGCGAGGCTTCGGCCAACACAGGTTTGGGAGTGCGCGAGCGCTTCCATAGGGATTGCGTATCCGTTGTGAGGCGTGCGATCGGCGTGAAGTCTGGCATGCGATCCGCACACTGGAAGCCTTAAGGACGGGAACGAAATCAACACAACGAATAACGAACAAGTGGAGACACACATGGCGGATCTGCAGCAGTTGGAAGAGTCAATCGTAGGCCTGTCGTTGCTCGATGCGGCGGCACTGGTAAAGAAGTTGGAAGAGCGTCTCGGCGTCTCGGCAGCGGCAGCGGCCCCTGTCATGGTCGCCGGCGCAGGCGCGGGTGCGGCAGCAGCGGCACCGGCGGAAGAGAAGACGGAATTCGCCGTCATTCTGACCGCAGCGGGCGCTAACAAGATCAACGTGATCAAGGCGGTTCGCGAAGTGACGAGCCTCGGGTTGAAGGAAGCCAAGGACCTGGTCGATGGCGCTCCCAAGACCGTGAAGGAAGGCATCACGAAGGATGAAGCCGCGGCTATTCAGAAGAAGTTCATCGACGCGGGTGCAACCGTAGAGGTGAAGTAGTTCCCCGTCCCGTTCTGCCGGCAGAACGGGACGATTCCACTCCGGACACGCTGACCGGAGGTAAAGGCGGCTGCCGTTGACGGTCCACGCAACGGCGGCGAACGTTCCCTGAAACGTTGGAGCGGGCGTTTCGGGGCGCGATGAAACCCAGGAAGCGAAGTGGCGTCTAACAGCAAGAGGCCACAGAATTCCAGGGCATCGCGGGGACGGATTCAGAGTTTCGAATCCGGGCAACTCAGCAGGTAGTGACAGCGGCACGCATCGCCGCAATCGCGTCGGCTCAGACGCGACGGCATGCGGGCCGAAGACAAGGCCTGAAGATACTGCAGCGGAAAGCAACACTCAGCGCGACACGAAATATTGTGCCGCGTACCCGGACCGAATGGTCATGGGATTGCTCAACGCCTCACTTGGCGCTTGCGGAGAGTTCCGTCTCTGCGAGCGCGCTCGCGTTTTGCGCGAAAGTCCGGCAGAGCATTTTTCTTCTTTGGGTTCTTGGGGCACCAACTGTCACGGTGTGACGCAATTGTCGGCGTCGCACCACCGCAGAATCGCGGCTTGCACGGCCGGGCGAGCGAGCCTGACCGGCACTGATTAGGAGCTTTATAAATGGCGCAACAGAAAACTGCAAATCGCAATCGCTTCGACTTTTCAAAAATTCCGGCGACCATCCAGATCCCGAACCTGATCGAGGTGCAGAAGCGTTCCTACGACCGCTTCCTGCAGATGGATTCGCTGCCGAGCGAACGTGACGATTCGGGATTGCAGGCTGTGTTTCAGTCTGTCTTCCCCATCACCGACTTCCGCAACGTGTCGCAGCTCGACTTTGTCGAGTTCGCGATCGGCAACTGGGAGTGCAAGTGCGGCCACCTCAAGGGGCTGAACCACCTGCGTACCACCTGCCGTAATTGCGGATCGACAGTCAAGACCGATCCATTCCACCTCGGCGACGTGCTCTGCACCAAGTGCGGCACGTACAACGCCAACACGCCCGATTTCTGCAACAAGTGCGGCGATCCGGTGGGCCTGCAACTGAAGTACGACGTGGCTGAGTGCGAAGAGCGAGGCATGACGTACTCCGCTCCGCTCAAGGTCACGATGCGGCTCACGATTTTCGACAAGGACCCGGAGACCGGCAACCGCTCCGTTCGCGACATGAAGGAGCAGGAAGTCTTCTTCGGCGACATTCCGCTAATGACGCAGAACGGCACGTTCATCATCAACGGCACCGAGCGCGTGATCGTCAGTCAGTTGCACCGCTCGCCCGGCGTGTTCTTTGAAACCGCGAACAACCGCACGTATTTCCTCGGCAAGATCATTCCGTACCGCGGCTCGTGGGTCGAGTTTGAGTACGACCAGAAGAACATCCTGTACGTTCGCATCGACCGCAAGCGCAAGTTCCTGGGAAGCATCTTCCTCCGCGCTCTTGGTCTGCGTTCGGACGAAGACATTCTTCGCACGTTCTACACCATCGATCGCATCGCTCTGCGCGACAACAAGCTGTACTGGACACTGGAGCCCGGGGTCGACAAGCCGACCAACCTGACGGGCATGAAGCTAGCGCACAAAATCGCGACCAAGAGTGGCGAAGAGATCGCGCACTCCGGCAAGAAGGTCACGGCCTCGGTGATGAAGGAAATCCTGAAGCACAAGATTTCCGAAATCGAGATCGACACGACGGACCTGGAAGGCGCGTTTGTTGCGGCCGACGTGATCGATACCAATACGGGCGAAGTGCTGCTCGAAGCCAACACCGAGCTGACCAACGACAAGCTGTCGAAGATGCTCGAGGCAGGCGTGGCGGAGCTGCACCTGTTTTTCCCCGAGCGCGATGACGTGGGCACGGTCATCAGCCAGACGCTGCGCCGCGATTCGGTCAAGACGCCGCAGGAAGCGTTGATCGAGATCTACCGCAAGTTGCGTCCGGGCGATCCGCCGACGCTAGACACCGCAACCTCGCTCTTCCATGGAATGTTCTTCGATTCCCGGAAGTACGACTTCTCGCGGGTCGGCCGCCTGAAGTTCAACATCAAGCTGTTTGACCGGGAAGACGCGACCGGCCTCGACCACCGAACACTGGAGCCGGACGACTTTTACGGCACCATCCGCTACCTGCTGAAGCTGCGCAAGAACATCGGTACGGTTGACGACATCGATCACCTGGGCAACCGCCGTGTACGCGCGGTGGGCGAATTGCTCGAGAACCAGTTCCGCATCGGACTCGTCCGCATGGAACGCGCCATCAAGGAAAAGATGAGCGTGTATCAGGAAATGTCGACAGCGATGCCGCACGACCTCGTAAACGCCAAGCCGGTGATGGCCGCGATTCGCGAGTTCTTCGGATCGTCGCAGTTGTCGCAGTTCATGGATCAGACCAATCCGCTGTCAGAGATCACGCACAAGCGTCGTCTCTCAGCACTTGGCCCAGGTGGTCTCTCGCGTGAGCGCGCTGGATTCGAAGTCCGCGACGTTCACCCGACGCACTACGGACGTATCTGCCCGATCGAGACGCCGGAAGGTCCGAACATCGGCCTGATTTCGTCGCTGAGCTGCTATGCCCGCATCAACGATTACGGCTTCATCGAGTCGCCGTATCGCAAGGTGAAGGCGGGACACGTTCTCGACTTCGTCAGCGTCGTCAACGCCGGCGATAGCGACCGTCGTGTGGGCGATCACCTCGAAAAAGCCGAGGTGATCAAGCTCAACAACGACCTGCGCGAGCGCAAGAAGAAGCTGATCGACTATGAGCCGTTTTCCTTCTACCTGTCGGCGTGGGAAGAAGACCGCCACGTGATCGCGCAGGCCAACGCGGAGATCGATGACAAGGGCCGCATCGTTGCGGAACTGGTCAACGCCCGCAAGGCCGGCAACTTCGTGCTGGTGAACCGTAACGAAGTGGACTACATCGACGTCAGCCCGAAACAGCTGGTATCGGTGGCTGCTTCGCTGGTTCCGTTCCTCGAGCACGACGATGCCAACCGTGCCCTGATGGGCGCGAACATGCAGCGCCAGTCGGTGCCGTTGCTCCGCGCGCAAGCGCCGATCGTCGGTACTGGAATGGAAGGCGTTACGGCTCGCGACTCGGGAGCGGTAGTGCTGGCACGACGCAGCGGCATCATCGATTCGGTCGACTCCGAGCGCATCATCGTGCGCGTCGAGGGCGAGCATCATCCGATGCAGCTCTCGCGCGAGGTGGGCAGCGACATCTATCAGCTCACCAAGTTCAAGCGGTCGAACCAGAACACCTGCATCAACCAGCGTCCCATCGTGAAGAAGGGAATGCGCGTGGCGAAGGGGCAGGTAATCGCCGACGGACCCTGCACGGACATGGGCGAGTTGGCACTGGGACGTAACGTGCTCGTGGCCTTCATGGCATGGCGCGGTTACAACTTCGAGGACGCGATCCTGGTTTCCGAAAAGATGGTGAAGGAGGACTATTACACCTCCGTCCATATCGAGGAATTCGAGATCGAATCGCGGGATACGAAGCTGGGGCCGGAAGAAGTTACGCGCGATATTCCGAACGTCAGCGAGTCGGCACTGCGCGATCTCGACGAAAGCGGAATCATCCGCATCGGCGCGACCGTGAAGGCCGGCGACATCATCGTGGGCAAGGTCACGCCGAAAGGCGAGACGCAGCTCACTCCGGAAGAGAAGCTGCTGCGCGCCATCTTCGGCGAAAAGGCCGGCGACGTGCGCGACGCATCGCTTACGTGTCCTCCGGGTATCGAGGGCACCGTGGTTGATGTGAAGATCTTCTCCCGCAAGGGTCAGGAAAAAGACGAGCGCGCCAAGTTCATCGAGGCGCAGCAGATCGAACGCCTGCACAAGAACCTGGCGGACGAAATCCGAATCCTCACCGACGAGCGTTTGAAGCGCCTGGAGTCGTTGCTCGGCAGCAAGGAAGTCCTTGCCGACCTGCACGACGAGCGCACCAACAAGCGCCTGTTGACCAAGGGTGTGGTGCTGGACCGCGATGCCATCGAGCGTATTTCGACGCGCAATCTCAAGCGCATCAAGTACGCCGACAAGGACCCGCGGGTCAACGAGCAGATCGACGAGATCGAAGAGATGACCTCGCGGCAGATCGATGTGCTGCGCAAGATCGTCAAGGAGAAAGAAGAGAAGCTGCAGAAGGGCGATGAGCTGCCACCGGGCGTGATCAAGCTGGTGAAGGTATACATCGCCATGAAGCGCAAACTGAGCGTCGGCGACAAGATGGCCGGACGCCACGGCAACAAGGGCGTGATCGCCCGCATCCTGCCCGAAGAGGACATGCCGTACCTCGAGGACGGGACGCCGGTCGAGATCGTCCTGAACCCGTTGGGCGTTCCAAGCCGTATGAACGTCGGACAGATCCTGGAAACGCACTTGGGATGGGCTGGGCATCAGCTCGGCCAGAAGATCGGCGAGCTGTTGCAGCAGAACACCAAGGCCGAAGCGATGCGTAAGGAGCTCAAGGTTCTGTTCAAGGACACACCGTTTGTGGACAACCTGGTTGCTCTTGACGACGAGACGCTGGAGCACGTGGCGGACGGCATGAAAGAAGCCGTCTACTTCGGATCGCCGGTGTTCGACGGAGCCAAGGAGCACGAGATCAAGTCGCTGCTGGCGGAAAGCGAATTGC
>Ga0209380_10001017_pt1 | contig 19514 bp, 18 predicted proteins | sample HubBroMetageWFT6_FD_188347 | JGI IMG/M metagenome (GOLD analysis project Ga0209380, IMG submission 188347) | Warmed and freeze-thawed soil microbial communities from the Hubbard Brook experimental Forest, New Hampshire - Hubbard Brook CCASE Soil... | ecosystem: Environmental > Terrestrial >...
AAGCTGGTGGCGCACTACGTTTTTCATGCCACCGGACCCCTCGCACTTCTCGTGGCTGGGATCATGCTGTTTGCCTGCAATACGGCGGCAATGGCGCTCATCATTGGCCTGACGGAGCACAAGCCTTTCCCGAAAGTCTGGGCTGACAGCTATCTCTGGTCGTTTCCGTACTACATGGTGGGAGCAGCGGCGGCGGGCCTGGTCCACTTCCTGAACGGTCATATCGGATGGCAATCGTCGCTGCTGGTTCTCCCGCCAATCTATTTGATGTACCGCTCATATCGTCTTTATCTGGGCAAACTTGAGACCGAGAAGCTGCATGCTGAGCAGGTTTCGAGTCTGCACCTGAGAACCATCGAAACACTCGCACTGGCAATTGAGGCCAAGGATCAAACGACTGGGGAGCACTTGCAGAGAGTGCGTGTGTACGCCATGGAACTGGCGAAGGAACTGGGCTTGAACGCGGACGAAACCGAAGCGCTGCGCGCGGCATCGGTGCTGCACGACATCGGCAAACTGGCGGTGCCGGAGCACATCATTTCGAAGCCCGGAAGATTGACGCCTGAAGAATTCGAGAAGATGAAAATCCATCCCACGGTCGGGGCGGAAATTCTGGAGCAGGTTAACTTTCCGTATCCGGTGGCGCCGATCGTGCGCGCCCACCACGAAAAGTGGGACGGCAGCGGCTACCCGAACGGACTGGCCGGAGAAGCAATTCCGATTGGAGCTCGCATTCTGGCTGCGGTCGATTGCCTCGATGCTCTGGCTTCAGACCGGCAATACCGCAAGGCGCTGCCGCTCGACGAGGCTATGGGAAAAGTGGTTGCGGATGCCGGCAAGAGCTTTGATCCGCGGGTGGTGGCGATTCTGCGGCGCCGCTACATCGAACTGGAGAAGCTGGCAAATGAGCAGCCTTTGCAGGCTCCGCCAAAATTGTCTACCGATATCAAGGTAAAGCCAGGGTTGGCCCCGGACGCGGGGTTCGCCGAGTCGGCAAAACCGGCGGTAACCATCTCGGGGCGCGTTGACGATTCCGCCGCACTTACTTCCGCAGCTCGACAGCAAGGCCGGGAAATCATCGCGGTCAGTCGCCAGACGGAAGTTTCTTTGAGTGTCGAAGACATACTTTCCTTGCTCTCGGTGCGGTTGAAGAACTTGGTGCCCCACGACTCCATGGCGGTGTACTGTCCGAAGAACGACGTACTGGTTCCGGAGTTCGTCAGTGGGGAAAACTTCCGGCTGTTTTCTTCTTTAAGGATTCCGCACGGAGAAGGCCTATCGGGGTGGGTCGCCGAGAACCATAAGGCGATCCTGAATGGCAATCCGTCGGTCGAGCCGGGATATCTGAACGATCCCACGAAGTACAGCACGTTGCGTTCGGCGCTAGCGGTGCCCGTGGAAGGAACTACCGGGGTCGCAGCCGTCCTGGCTCTGTATCGGACGGCCCAGGACGCATTCACTGCCGACGATCTCCGGATTGTAGAGACAATCGTTTCGGGAATCGGAGTTGTCCTCGAGGGCGCGTCCAAACCGAAAGCCTCAGCGGTCGGCGCGGGCACGAAGTAAACGATCTATGCAGCCCGGCCTGTGGCGCGGGCGTCCCCGCCCGCGAACTGCCGAAAGCCAAAAACCAGCCTTGAGTCTGTGTAAACTTCCTGCCATCGAGTTCTACTAGCGAAATGCGGGGCGGGAGCGCCCGCGCCACACAAAAACCTACTCCATTTCGAAGCTCACATACATCAAGCCGCCATCGCGCTCAACCTGCATTGCGACTGCCTCGCCCGTCTTGACTGCTCCCACGGTGGCGCGCAGTGTGTCCACGGAATCGATGGATGTAGTGTTGAGCCGGTGGATGACGTCGCCGGCCAGCAAGCCGGTGTCGGGCATGATCAGATCCGCGGCGCGTCCGACAACGACGACTCCGGATGGAATGCGCAGCGACGAGCCTAAGCGGGTGCTGAGGTCAGGAGTCAGATCGATCGCCAGAACTCCGAGTCGCGGAATCAGACTGTGTTCGGGATTAACCGTGTCGAGAAGTTCGTCCATGTGATCGCGGCTCTCGATTGCGGGGACGTAGAGAATCTTCTTTTCATTGCCGCGCAAAATCTCTAGCTTCACAACCTGATCCAGACGGTGCAGATACAACGCGGATGAAAGCGAAGGCAGAGTTTCGATGCGCCGGTCATCGGCTGTGAGAATAATGTCCTGAATCTGCAGACCCGCGGCAGCCGCAGGGCCCTCCGGCTTGACATCGACCACCACGACGCCCCATCGCTGCGGCAGTTGCAGGCCTTCTGCCAAGGTGGGGGTAATCTCCTGCGCGACGGCGCCAATTTCGACGCGATGGACGTGACCGTGATTGCGCAGGCTACGGTAAACGAAATCGACGACTCGAGCCGGAATGGCGAAGCCCAGCCCTTCACTGCCTCCGCCTTGCGAAAGAATAAAGGTGTTGATCCCGACCACCGAACCATACATATCCACCAGCGGGCCTCCGCTATTTCCCGGATTGATGGGAGCATCGGTCTGGAGGTACGTCAGTGCTTTCGTAGGGTCCGGCTGCCGCGCGAGCGCGCTGACGACGCCCATGGTGACGGAATTCTGCAGCCCTTCAGGGCTTCCGATGGCAAACACGAGTTGCCCAACATGGGGCCGCTGCTGACTGAGAAGGGGCAAAGTCGGCAGATCGGTCTCATCGATCTTGAGGAGTGCGAGATCGCTTTCCTTGTGCTGGCCGAGGAGTCGCGCTTCAAGTATGCGACGCTTCCCGACCGGCACCTGGCCGGCGGAATCTCCCATGGGAAGCGGCAAGGCAACGCGAATGCGCTGTGCGCCTTCCACCACATGAGCGTTGGTCATGATGTAGCCGTTGGAATCTACGATTACTCCCGACCCCACTGCGTGTTGGCGAACGATGAATGCAGTCTGCGATCGATCCTCCTCGCGGAGCGGGCCGTATCCCGTGACCAGAATCTGCACGACGGCAGGGGAAACCTTGGCGGCCAGAGTCTCCAGCGCGCCGTTGAGCTGAATCAAGACACCGGGAGGCTCAACAGATTTGGTTTCGACACTAGCCGTTGTGGCCTTCTTCTCCGATCCAGGCTGCCCCGAAGACTTCGGGCTGCTTTGCGCCCAAGCGCTGGCGATCGCGGCAAACAGTAGCGGAATACACATAATGCGGAGGGACCGAGCTTTGGAATTGCCTCTAAAGTGAAATGGATTCGACATACAAATACCGCTCCTATCTCCGAGAAATGCGAAACGAAAACACTACCACGCGAGTCCGTACCTCGACGTAAAACTAGGTCAATTTCATGGGTCCGCCCCTGTCGGCGGCCAGGGAGGCAAGGGGGGAACCTAGTTGCTACCGGTAACCAATGGCTTTTCAGGCTTTTACACGGATAACTTTCCGTGATATAACCGCCCCTGGAGCACAAAAGCGGGTTTCTGCGCCCCGCCCTGAGCTTAATTGACGATGTTGGCCTCATTCGTCATACCAGAAAAAGAGAACAGGCCAGCCTAGAGGAGGTACCGTGGGGGAAGAAGCACGGACCGGAAAACGGTTTCCGCTGGAATTGCCGATCAAGATTCATCAGGGCGAAACCGGCGGAGACGCCGAGGGAATTACAGGGAATCTCAGCGCGGCCGGAGTGTACATCCGCGCGGATTCATCCATGGAGATTGGTTCGCCCGTGGAATTTGAAATCACGTTGCCCCCGGAGATGACGGGCGGTCAGGAAAATGTGACCATCCAGTGCAAGGGGCGAGTGGTGCGCGCCGATGCAACAGGAACCGGTGGAGAAGGCCGCGGCGTGGCCTGCGTGATCGACTCATACGAGTTCGTTAGGAACTCATAGACTTTTTTGGAGCCCAGACAACATGCTCAAACTCATTCTGGCCGATAACCAGGCGATCTTCCGGGCGGGCATTGCCAAAGTGCTGGCCGTCGAAGATGAGATGCGTATCGTGGCTCAGGCCCAGACGCCTGAACAGATGTTCATGGCACTGGACAAGTTCCGCGCCGCAGTACTGGTGGTGGCGGCGGGCTTCCACAACGACTTTGCCGCGATCGTGCAGGCAGCGAACAAGGCCAAGACGCGCGTGATCGTGCTGGCCGATACGGGCGAGAGCGCGCAGCGGCACATGTCGAGCGGAGCACACGGAGTGGTCTATCGCAACGTGACCAGCGCGGCGCTGGTCGACTGCGTGCGAAAAGTGGCGCGCGGCGAGACCTGGGTGCAAGATGTGGCCGTGCCGAGCGAACTCACCGAAAACGATATGGTCGGATTGCGAGTGCGCGACCGGCTGACAGCGAAGGAACTTCGCATCGTCGCCTTGATCGTTCAGGGTTACAAAAATAAGGAAATCGCCACTCAACTTGGCACCACGGAACAGGTGATCAAGAACTATCTGCGCAACGTGTATGACAAGATCGGCGTTTCGGATCGGCTGGAACTTGCGCTGTTTACCATCCATCACCGCATTCTGAACGAGGCTGCCGCCGCGACCACCACGGGCGTTGTTCCGCAACCGCCTGCGGGAGTCGCTCAGTAAGCTTTCGCGAACGAAAAATCAGAGGCCGCCTGCGAAGGCGGCCTTTTTGTTGACATCCGAGTTTTCTTATTCTCCGGTGCTCGTTCCCGCGTGCCTCGGCCCGAACGTAGTTCCGAAGAAATCGCCCTTCACCCAATCGGGAGATCGCTCCTGCTGTGCTACCTCGTATCCGACCAGGAAATTCATGACCGCGCCTTTTGCCGCCGAATCAAAGTCGATCGGCTGGTCCATGTTGTCGAGTGGTGTGTGATATCGAGTGACTAGCCATTTCTTGATCACCTCCAGGCCGTTGATCTTGGGATCGGTCGACTTGACCCCATCTTCTACGTTGACGGCGGGGACTCCCTGAAGCACAAACGAATATTGATCGCTGCGAATAAAGGACACTTCCTCCGGCATCGGATCGGGACTAACCTCAAATCCCATGATCTTTGCGGCGGAGGCAACTTCGCCGCCCAGCGTCGAGTGCTCCGCTCCGAGCGCGACCACGTCTTTCATGGGGAAATAGCTTCCCGGACCCCCCGTCGATGTTGACGTTGGCTACGATTGAGTTCAGCGGAGCGCTCGGGAAATGGGCAAAGTAGTCGGAGCCCAAGAGTCCCATTTCCTCTCCGGTCACAAAAACAAACAGCACCGACCGTCGCGGCGGTTCGGGGAGGCTGGCATAGGCCCGCGCAATTTCCAGCAAGGTGGAGGTGCCGGAGGCGTTGTCGAGAGCGCCATGGCAAACGTTGTCGCCATTCACTGCCGGGCAGATTCCAAGATGATCCACATGCGCGGTGTAGACCACATACTGGTCGCGCAGCCTTCGGTCGGAGCCTTTCAACTCGGCGACGATGTTCGGACTATGGATCGTGGATTGAGTCGCCACAGTGCGAATATGAGCGCTCTCCGGCAGCGCAAATGCTTGGGGCTTGCCGGCCCGGGCGGTGGCAAAGGCTTGCTCCAGCGTCTTGGGCGCTCCCGCAAAAAGCATCTCAGCTCGTTGCTGACTCAGCAGCGCATTCCCCTGTAGCTCGGGAAAGAAGTCCTGTGGAATTCCACCCTTATCGATCCAATGCATCTCTCCCATTTGAATTTGCGGAATCAGCCACTCCCAGGGAGATCTTTTCCAATCCTCCGGCAGCATAATGCCGATCGTTCCGACGGCCCCATGCGCAACAGCCATCCTTGCCTTCACATTAAAGTCGGAATAGTAGGCGCGCTCAGTCGAAGGAAAGGCAGCGGGCGCGCCGTAAATTCCGACGACGATCTTGCCGCGCACATCGACCCCGGCATAATCGTCATATTTCTGATCGGGAGCGGTGACGCCGAACCCGACAAACACGAGGGGCGCGTTCACATCGCTCTCGCTTTTGCTCTGGTCTTTTCCTGCAGGGCTCGCGAACCAGGTGTTGAGAATGTAATCCTCCGCATCCACCAGTTTCTGTTCTTTGCCACTCACCGTAAGAACCAAGGAGCTGGCGGATCCATCCGTGACCGCTTTCTCCAACCATACTGGCTGAAACCAACTGCCGGACACGCCGGGATGCAGTCCCATGCCTTCCAATTCGGTGGCCACGTAGCGCGCGGCGATGTCGTAGCCGGGCGTGCCCGGCGCGCGCCCTTGCAGCAGGCTATCAGCAAGAAAGCGAATGTGAGCGCGAATCTGCTCAGGCCGTATCGTCTTGGTGGCAACCTCAACCGCAGCACCGTAGGACGGATTCTGCGCGAGCACCGTGAGCGAGAAAGGAAGAAGATTGACGAGGCACAGCAAAATCCACGACCGGCATTTCATTGTGATCCCCCCATTTCAGAGTTCCCGACAATGCAAGCAATTGCACAATCAAGCCCTGCCAGTATAAACACCTGGGGAAGATCTCGACCCGCCGCGGAAGTTCGACGCGTCCGTTCTGAATCCCGTGCGGTGAATCATTGTCCGATCCGTTGCATCTATCGCTTTCATGGAATATCGACAGCTCGGCCGATCCGGTCTGAAGGTTCCGGTGTTGAGTTTTGGTACTGGCACCTTTGGCGGTGGAAACGAATTCTTCAAAGCCTGGGGCGCGAGTGATGTCGCGGAGGCGACGCGGTTGGTCGACGTCTGCCTGGAGGCTGGCGTAAACCTGTTCGACACTGCGGACGTCTACTCCGATGGACTCTCGGAGACAATTCTTGGAAAGGCGATTGCCGGTCGCCGCGAAGATGTTTTGATTTCAACAAAAGCGACGTTCCGCATGGGTCCGGGCCCAAACGATCTCGGGTCGTCGCGGCATCATCTGATCCGAGCTTGCGAGGCAAGTCTGCGTCGGCTGGGCACGGACTACATCGACATTTATCATGTGCACGGATTTGACGCGCTCACTCCGATCGAAGAGGTCCTCGGCACCCTCAACAATCTCGTGGTCAGCGGGAAAGTCAGATACATTGCTTGCTCCAATTTCTCCGGTTGGCACTTGATGAAATCGCTGCGCGTTGCAGATCGATTTGGCTGGACGGGCTATGCGGCCCACCAGGTCTACTACTCGCTGATTGGGCGCGAATACGAATGGGAGCTTATGCCGCTGGGCGTGGATCAGGGCGTGGGCGCGCTGGTGTGGAGTCCGCTCGGCTGGGGACGGCTGACGGGAAAGATTCGCCGCGGCCAGGCGTTTCCGGCGGTAAGCCGGCTGCACAAAACGTCCGGACAAGGACCACAGGTTTCGGATGAATACCTATTCAAGGCCGTCGACGCTTTGGACGAAGTTGCCAAAGAAACCGGCAAGACCGTTCCGCAGGTGGCGCTGAACTGGCTGCTGCAGCGGCCCACGATCTCAAGCGTGATCATCGGGGCGCGCGACGAAGAGCAGTTACGCCAGAATCTCGGCGCGGCGGGATGGTCGCTGACGTCCGAGCAGGTAACGAAGCTGGATCGAGCGACCGACGTCACGCCCATTTATCCGTACTGGCATCAACGGCAATTCGTCGAGCGGAATCCGCTGGCTGCGCCTCCGGCGCCGAAATAAGAGACGGCAGGGGCTAAAGCCCTGTTCTTGTGAGGCTCTGACGGCACGGCTGAAGGCGTGCCCTTCCACGGTTCGTGCTCTTACACAACGCGTCCTTCCGACGTAATTTTGCTGCTTCCCGAGCGCCTCTAACTGATCTTCTCGCCGACCGATTTGGCTTGCGTGAACAGATACAAGTAGTCGGGGCCGCCCGATTTGGAATCAGTGCCTGACATGTTAAACCCGCCGAAGGGATGCGCGCCCACCATGGCGCCGGTGCACTTGCGGTTGATGTACAAGTTACCGACATGGAACTCCTGAATGGCGCGATTGATCTTGTCACGCGACTTGGTATAGACGGCGCCCGTCAAGCCGAACTCGGTGTCGTTCGCGATTTCGAGTGCTTGATCGAAGCCACGGGCCTTAATCACCGCGAGCACAGGTCCGAAGATTTCTTCCTGCTCGAGTTTCGATTTTGCCGGAATGTCGGCAATCACCGTGGGACGGATAAAGTAGCCTTCGCCGGAAGGGCGGTCGCCGCCCGTGATCAAGCGTCCGTCTTTCTTGCCCTGTTCGATGTATCCGAGGATCGTCTTCATCGAGCCTTCGTTGATGACGGCGCCCATGTTGGCGTTTTCGGCGGGATCGCCGACTTGAATCTTCTCGACGCGGACTTTGAGCTGCTCCAGGAATTTGTCGTAGACGCGCTCGTCCACGATGGCGCGCGAGCAGGCCGAGCACTTCTGACCTTGGAAGCCAAATGCGGCCTGCGCCACGCCTTCGACCGCCGCGTCGATGTCCGCGTCGGCATCGACAATGATCGCGTCTTTGCCGCCCATCTCGAGAATCGCGCGCTTGATCCAGACTTGTCCCGGAGCCTGCGTCGCTGCGACTTTGTTGATGTGCAGGCCGACTTCGCGAGAGCCAGTGAAGGCGATGAAGCGCGTCTTGGGATGCGCCACGACGGCGTCTCCAAAGCTGGCTCCGGCGCCCGGACAGAAATTCACCACGCCCTCGGGCATGCCCGCTTCTTCGAGCAACTCGACGAACTTCGCGGCGATGGTGGGCGAATCGCTCGACGGCTTGAGGATGACGGTGTTGCCACTCACGATCGATGCCAGCGTCATGCCAGCCATGATGGCGCAAGGAAAATTCCACGGCGGAATCACGGCGCCTACGCCCAACGGAATGTACATCAGCGAATCGTGCTCGCCGGGCAACTGGATGGGCGTCTGCGCCTTCGAAAAGCGAAGTGCCTCGCGAGCGTAGAACTCGCAGAAATCGATGGTCTCGGAAATATCGGCGTCGGCCTCAGCCCAGTTCTTGCTGACTTCAAACACCAGCCACGCCATGAATTCCATCTTGCGCTGGCGCATGAGATCGCCGACGCGGAACACCAGGCTGGCGCGCTCTTCCACCGAGGTACGGCTCCACGGTTCGAATGCCTTGAGCGCGGCGGTCATCGCTGGCTCCACGTGCTCCTTGCCGGCCTTTTGATGGGTGCCGACAATCTCCGACGGTTTCGATGGATTCAGAGACTTGATCTTGTCGGTTGTCTTGACCCGCTTGCCGCCGATGATGAGGTCATACTCGTGGCCCAGTTGTCCGCGAACCTTGGCGATCGCGGCGCGCATGCGGCGCGCGTTGTCTTCGTTGCGAAAATCAAAGAAAGGCTCAGTCACAAACGGACCTTGGTGCGTTGCTGTACGCGGCGCCCGGACGGGGGCTTCTAAAGTTGCCATGGAAGAATTCCTTTCGAAAGAATCAATGCGATAAGACTTTGATTAGTTTACACCTCGAAAAGACGCGGGCACTGAGGGGTGAACGAACCGCAGAAACCGGAGCTGCGGATGAGAAGTCTCGTGATGCCGGCAGCACGAATGCCTTCTCGTGGCGGGTGCATGCGGGAGCAAGCTTGGGCCAGCCCCCTGTAAGTCGTACCCTTCCCGGTTTTCTCTCGCACGACTTTAGGTCGTACCCTTCCCGGTTCTTCTCCCTCGGCCGGCGGAACCGGGTCGATCTGCCGGAAACATTCAGATCTTCGACGGATAACAAGGGAGCGATTCAGATGCCTGCGTACCAGGCATAGCCGCCTTCCGGGTTTGCGCCTCCGAGCCCTTTGCCAAAGCCTTTGAGCGAATCTGTGACGGTCAGGCGGGTTATGAATTTGACGCTCTTGTAGCCGAGTTGGCGGGGCACTCGCAGCCGGAGCGGACCGCCGAAACCCACCGGAAGATCTCCGTCGTTCATGGCGTAAGTCAGCAGAGTCTGGGGATGGACAGCATCGGCCATGTCAATGCTCTCCCACCAGTCAGGCTCGATGGAGAAGTAAACGATGTATCGCGCCTGCGGCAGGATTCCGGAGGCGTTCAGGATCTCATGCAGAGGAGTTCCAATCCACTGGGCGACATAAGACCAGCCTTCCTCGCACACCACCTCAGTGATCTGGCTGCGGACGGGAAAACTCCTGAGGTCAGACAGGGAAAGCGACGCGGGCTGGGCGACCATGCCTCCGACCGAGAGCCGCCAGTCTCGAAACCCGCCGGCCTGGAAGCGTTTGAAGGGATCGTTCAGGGGCGCGATTTCGTTGGCGAACGGAACCTTGGAAATCATGCTGCGAGGAAACTCGCGGGCCAGCGAGTGCCTGGTCAGAAGCCGCTGGGCGGCATAGGTCAACGTTTCGCCGGGACCGTAGATTCCGCCGCTGTCGGGCGGGATCAGTCCATAGCGCTTCGCGAGGGCGGCGGCCGCGGCCAGGCCCGACACGCCTGCGGTGGCGGCGAGACCAGCGGTGACGAACTTGCGGCGTGAGACTTTGTTCGTGGGCGCTCTTCTCATATGCGCTCTTCTCCTACGCGTTGCTGGGGCGCGGTTGCGATACTTGTCATCGTTGGTCCGGTAGTCGCCGTTCCGGAAATCGTTGTTCCGGTAATCATGGCCCGCATGCGACTGGTGAACCCGGCCAGAACAATCATAGCGACGTGCACCATGAGGAACAGCAGGAGAAATGCGGAGATGAAGAAATGAAGGGTGCGCGCGGTTTGCCGCCCTCCCAGCAAATTGACCCCTGCCGGAACCGCGGAATTGAAGCCAGGTGAGAGTGCGAGCCCCGTCCAGATTACGAGGGGGAACAGAACGAAGATCACCATCAGGTATGCGGCCCGCTGCAGTACGTTGTAGGAAAGGGCGTCGGCTGGGTCCGGCCGTTTGAGGCGAATGTGCTTCGACATCACTCCCCAAGCCGACCGCCACGTCCTCTCTGCGGGAGCAGGAAACAGGTTGCTGCGGAAGTGGCCGGTCCACAAACCCCAGATGGCATAGAGAAGGCCGGTCAAAACCGCTGCCCATGCCGCCTGAAAGTGGAGATACCGGCTCCACCCATTCTGGTCGGGCAGCACGTAGCCGTAGCCAGTGGGGACCAAATTCCTGGAAGCGGGGATCGGTATTTTAAACAGCGGAGGCGTCAGATCATTCCCGGTCTCGCCCCAATAGAAACGCGGATGAGAGATGACGATCTCCGCTCCGCTAATGAGCAAAGCAAAAAAGCAGATTGCGGTGATCCAGTGGGTCACGCGGACAAACACCGCATGCCGAGGATGTTCCGAATTTCGGAGCGAGGCAGCGTCGGGCACGTCGGACAGCATAGCATGCACGGCAAGACAGCCTGCAGATCGAACCTGTGGTTCGATTGCAATCAGACGTTCGACTTCTCATCACTCGACTTCGCGAAACCTATTCTGATTCGGATTTGCCGCTTGTGGCAGTGACTGGTCTAAGCTGTGGGGATTGTGAGGAAGCCTTTGATCTTTGATCTTTGATTTTTGATTTTTGCTCTTTGCTCTTTGCTCTTTGCTCTTTGGCTTGGGTTTGGGTGTAGCCGGCTGAGCGCACAGACGCCTGGCTGGCAACCATCGTTGGGGGGATGCGCAAGTGCCGATCTGGCCGGGGGTGGCGCCTGATGCGCGGCCTGTCGCCGGACCGGAGGTGGCTGCATCTGCGACACCGTAAATTCTTCTCACTGAAATTGCCCAGGCTCAGGTCCTGAATAATGTAAATCAAAATCCCCACCCTAAGGTCGCAAACTGCGCCACGTTAGGATGGGGCACCCGGCAGCAGATTCCTCGCGGCGCTCGGAATGACAAGGGCCTAACAATCGCATCATCATAATTCCATCACCCTGAAGTGATAGACTCGAACGTTTTCATCGAGGCGAAACGTTATGGATGTTCAGCGAGTGGGAGTGGTGGGTGCGGGGACGATGGGAAATGGGATCGCGCATGTGTTCGCGCGGAGTGGGTTCAAGGTTGTGTTGTGCGACGTGGAACAGCGGTTTCTGGAGCGCGCGCTGGGGACGATTGGCAAGAATCTCGACCGCGAAGTTGCGAAGAACAAGCTCAGCGCTGCGGACAGGGATTCCGCGCTTGAACGCATTCAGACGGTTACGGATCGAGCGAAGCTGGCGGCCTGCGATTTCGTGATCGAGGCGGCGACCGAGAAATTCGAAATCAAAACGGAAATTTTTCGCGACCTCGATCGGCTGACTCGGCCTGAAGTCATTTTGGCCTCGAATACATCTTCGATCTCAATTACCAAGCTGGCGGGGCTGACCAAGCGGCCGGAGAAAGTTGTCGGCATGCATTTCTTCAATCCTGTGCCGGTGATGAAGCTGGTGGAAGTCATCCGGGGACTGGCCACTTCGCAGGAAACATTCGCGAGCGTGCGCGATTTGTCGGCGAAGCTCGACAAAACGCCGGTCGAAGTGAATGACGCGCCGGGCTTCGTTTCCAACCGTGTGCTGATGCCGCTGCTGAACGAGGCGATGTATACCGTGATGGAGGGCGTGGCCACTCCCGAGGCGGTCGACGAGGTTTTCAAGTTGGGTATGGCGCATCCCATGGGCCCGCTGACGCTGGCTGATTTTATTGGACTCGACGTTTGTCTCGACATCATGCGCGTGCTGCAGAGCGGGCTGGGTGATCCCAAGTACCGGCCGTGTCCGCTGTTGATCAAGATGGTGGATGCGGGGTGGCTGGGGCGGAAGAGCGGGAGAGGCTTTTATCCGTACTGATTGGTGATTGGGAGTGTCGGGTCTGAGGTTAGAGGTCCGAGGGCTGAAGTCCGAGGCCGGTTCTTCGGCGGCTTTCGAATGGCAGTGGGTGATCCGCCAATTCGGCATGACACTTGGTTTTACGTGCTGGCTGCGCTCTGCGGCATGGGCGCGGGGTGGGCCGACGTTGCGGTAAACGATCTGCTGTTCACGGCGTTACTTGTGCTGTCCGCCTGCATTCTGCTTGGGCTGCTGCGGCCGCGCTGGCCGTGGCGGTGGGTGGTGATGGTCGGAGTTTTCATCCCGCTGACCGAACTCCTCGCTCACTTGATTCTCACGGTGAGGCCAACACGCGCGCAGGTGTATGGTTCCTACCTCGCATTTCTCCCGGGAATCGCTGGAGCCTACGGCGGGGCAGTCATGCGGCGCGTGATGGATAACTTGCGACAAGGCAAGTGAAGATGCGATAAGTCGGGTTTGGTGGCACCGGGCTGCGCCCTGGCTTGGACAGCCGAGGCGGCTATCCCCACATGATTCATCACCCAGATATCGGCTAACCAAGAAGTTACTCCCGATCCACAGCGAGGGCGCGTATGCTCGGTGCATGGGTGTTTGCGTCTCGATGCTGGCCAGCGGCAGCCGTGGAAATTGCGCCGTCGTGGCCAGCGCCTGCACGAAAATTCTGGTCGACGCCGGAATCTCGTGCCGAGAGACGTTCAAGCGTATGAAGACACTGGGCGAAGATCCACGCACGCTCTCAGCCATTCTGATCACCCACGAGCATTCCGATCACATCTACGGGCTGGCAATGCTGGCGAAGAAGCTGCGCATCCCAGTGTTTATGACCGGCGCAACGCACCAGGCATGGGCGCGTGCGATGCGCAATGAAAAAGGCGAGCGGCCGAAGCTGGAAAAGTTTGAGCAGTTCGATGCGGGACATCGATTTCAAGTTGGCGACATCGAGGTGAGGCCGTTCACGATTCCGCACGATGCGGCCGACCCGGTGGGATTCACATTTCGCGCGGAGGGCATTAAGGTGGGGATCGCGACTGATCTTGGATACTTGCCGGTGAGTGTACGAGATCACTTGCGGGGCTGCGATGTGCTGGTGATGGAATCGAACCACGATTTGGAGATGTTGCGAGGAGGGCCCTACCCGTGGTCGGTGAAGCAGAGGGTGATGAGCCGAGTGGGGCACCTTTCCAATCTGGCTCTCGCCGATTTCCTGACTAACGACTATGATAATAGTGCAACGTTTGTGGTTCTGGCGCATCTGTCAGAGCAGAACAATCATCCGGAAATTGCGCGGAGAGAAGCGGAAACAGCGCTGGCCCCGCGGGGTGGCTTGTTCCAAAACCGGGTGCTTCTGGCGTCCCAGACTGAGGCCATCGAACCGATCCGCTTATAGACCGGTTGATTTATAGACCGGTCGATGGTGTTGGGCTGGTTGGTCTTACCCAATGAGTCAGCAGTGCATTGATCCAATCGTTGGAAAGATTTTGGTGGGCTGGCGGTACGACATCTCCGGCTTAGCGCCAGAGATGCGCGGAGACTACGAAAGCCATTTTACGGAATGTGAATACTGCCGCAGCCGCCAGGAGATTCATCGCATCATTGACGTTGGATTGATCGCCCTGGCCTCGGTCTCCGCTGGGGTTTTCCTGCTTGCGTTTGGCGTAATCTGGCACCTTGGCCCGCGTCATGCCTTCTGGCTTGAAATTGCTGCCTTGGCTGGCTTCGCTCTTTCTGCGTTAATATGGCTAGGCGTTGCTGTGGCTACTCCGGCACCTGTAACCGTTCTGGATGCAGCTAAAGAGGGCGCGCGGCGCGTGCATGACCGTTTACCGGAAGAGATCCGCCAGCGGCTTCCTGAAGAGCTCCGCATCAAAATTACCGGAACATAGTTCAAATGCAGGAATGATGGAGCGCGGTCGCGGTGTTGCTGCTGGTCACTATGGCCGCTGGCTTGCCGGGCAATCAGGCGCATGTGTTCCCCGCCGCGCCACCGGGTTACCTTCATCCTGTTGGATGCCACGGTCACGCGCCAGCAACTCCCGCACCCGCCGACTAGCAATGCTGCGTCAGCGGCCATCCTTGGGCAATTCCCTTGGTACTTACAGGATCGGGGCGTACACGCTTGGCGAGTGCGGGACTTGATCCAGGAATCGCACTTGGCGACTGGGGCTGGGCGCGGATGTGACGATGTATTCGAAACAGCCTCACTGGACTTGGCGTACGGCAAACATCCGGTCTCATTCCAGATATTTCTGCGGATGCGCCCGGGACGCTCCGAGCAGCAACATCACGGACATTGAGAAAACAGTATTGCTCAGAAGGATTCCGCCGTAGAATCTTTTGTGCAAAAGCGTCGCCATTCGGGGGAGAATGTCCGTCCATGATTCAGGCTCTGAAGACGCTGCGCGCCGTGCAGTGGGCGATGCTAGCCAGCATCGTACTTTACGGAATTCTCGGAGAAGTTGTAGGCCCGGTTCCCAGGGGAGTCGATCCATCTCTAAGCTATCTTTTTACAACTCTGGCGGTAGCCGCCGTCGGTGTGATCCTGGTGGTGCGGCGAACCCTGGTCCGGCGAGCAGGACAAAGTCTGAGAGCACGGCCAGACGATAGCCTCAGTCTTAATCACTGGAGGACGGGGTACATCGCCACCTACGCGCTATGCGAGGCGCTCGCGTTATTCGGCCTGATTCTCCGTTTTCGAGGAAGCTCTTGGCAGCAGAGCATTCTGTATTACCTGGGCGGCTTCGTTTTGCTCTTGTTCTTTCGCCCGAGGCAACCTGACAGCATTTGATTTTCTCTCAATTATGATGTTTCTGAGGTAATCGGATGTCGATCAACGAGCTCGAGGAGATGGTTGGGATGCGCGCCGCCGCGGCGGTCGTTCGCTGCATGCTGGACGCGATGAAGAACGAAGTGCGACCGGGAATTACCACCGCTGAACTCGATGAAGTCGGCGCGGGCGTGATGAGACAGCAGGGAGCACAGTCCGCACCTGCGCTCGTCTATCAGTTTCCCGGCGTGAGCTGTATCAGCCTTAACGATGAAGCCGTTCACGGCATTCCCGGCGAACGTGCGCTGCAGTCCGGCGACTTGGTTAAGCTTGATGTCACCGTTGAGAAAGACGGATTCATGGCCGACGCGGCGGTAACCGTCCCGGTCGGCGAAGTGACCGAAGAGCGCCGGAACCTGATCGCGTGCGCAGAGAGCGCCTTCGCGAAGGCTATGCTGGTGGCGCGAGCAGGTTTTCGAGTTTGGGAGATCGGTCGCGTGGTCGAACGGGAGGTGCGGCGCAGCGGATTTTCTGTGATTCGGGACCTGGCAGGGCACGGCATTGGCCGCACGATCCATGAAGATCCCCGCGTGCCGAACTACCCCGATGCGCAGGCGAATCAGGTACTCACAGAAGGCTTAGTGATCACGGTAGAACCGATTATCTCTGCTGGATCGGGCCGGTCGTTCCTGGCACCGGATGGATGGACGATCATGACGGCCGATCACCGACCGTCGGCGCACTACGAACACACGCTCGTAATCACCAAGGGCGCGCCAATTCTTCTCACGGCGGCTTGAGGTCAATCTGCCGCTGAGTCTATGTGTTGATGTGGCAGGTTGACAGGCCGCGCTTCTCCAAATACTGCTGGTGATAGTCTTCCGCCGGATAAAATGTCACCGCCGGAACGATCTGAGTGGCGATCGGCTTCGAATAGCGGTGCGCCTTCTCGAGTGATTCTTTCGAGGCCTGGGCTTGCGCTTGCTGTTGCGGCGAATGAAAAAATATCGCCGTTCGATACTGCGAGCCCCAATCCGGACCCTGGCGATTCACCTGTGTGGGATCGTGGTTCTCCCAAAAAACTTTGAGCAGCTCCGCATAAGTCACTTTGGTGGGATCGAACTGGACTTCCACGGCTTCGGCGTGGCCAGTGCGGTCGGTACAGACCTCTTTATAGGTTGGGTTCTGAGTCTGGCCGCCGGTATAGCCAACCCGGGTCGAGACCACGCCCGGCATCTGTCGGAAGGTGGCTTCGACTCCCCAAAAACATCCTGCTGCAAATGTAGCCTTCTCCATTGCGCTCTGCTCCCAACGAATGAGTAGTTCGATCTGTATTGTCCCTCATTGGATGAGCGAACGCCAGAAAAGTCACAGGCGTGTAAAAACAGAAAAGATGCCCCCTCGGGTGATTGACGCTCCCGGGGAATCACGATAGAGTCCGGGAAGGGTTCTCGAAGGGTTCGTATCCGTGTTTTTGACCAGCCACTTCCAAACCGGGCCAAGAACTGTGCACAGAATGGCGGTCCTGGTTTTCCTGGTTTTGACCACCACGGCGGCCTTGGCGGTCTCTGGATTCACGTCGCAGAGACGACTCGGTTATCGCACGGGAGATCAATGGGAGCCCGCGATCGCGGCCGACAGCCACGGGCACGTTTACGTCCTCTACCCGCAGTATGGTGCCGTTCCGGACTGCCCCGCTTGCACTGCCCCGGCTGTCGCCCTGCTGGTCAGCAGTGACAGTGGGGTTTCGTGGCAACAATCACGGGCGCTTCTTCCCTTCCCTACAGGCCAATTTGATCCGCAGATCGCGGTAGATCCGGTGGACCGGCAGACGGTGTACGCGTCGTGGATGCAGAATAACAAGCGCGACATTGTGGTGGCCCGGTCGCAAGACTTCGGCCGAAACTGGTCATTTTCGTGGGCAGAGCGTGGCCAGGAGGATGCCGACAGGCCGGTATTGACGGTCCGTGGGACGGACGTTTACATCGGGTTCAATCACGAAGAGAAATTCTTTGTTTCCGCATCGCATGATGCCGGACAGACTTTCATCACGGTTCAGGTGAATCCCAATGCCGGGCCCGGATCGTCGTTGGCGGGCGGGGCCACAATCGACCCAGCAGGAAATGTCTATTTTGGCTGGACAGCCTATGTGCGCCACGCAATTCCGACGCGACCGGTCAGCGTTTTCGTGAGCCGCTCGGGGGATGGTGGACGCAGCTGGAGCACGTTGCTTCTGGATGTATCGAGCGCGCCCCCGGACTGTGAAGCGCAGAGTTGCGAAACCGGTTACCTGGGCCCGCAAATCGCGCTCGCATCGGACGCGGCAGGCGCACTCTACGCTTTGTGGAATGCCGGCAGCGCGAACGGCGAGCCAGAGCGCATTTACTTCTCGTCTTCGACAACCGGTGGCGCAACCTGGTCCGAGCGCGCGAATGTTTCGAATGCAGCGGCGGGCGTAGAGCATTCCTTTCCGGCGCTGCTGGCGAGCGCAAGCGGCGATGTTCGCATTGCATGGATGGATGCGAGGGTCACTGAAGTGGGGCCCAATCGTCCGCTCTGGAATAGCTACTATCGTAGTTCAACCAACGGCGGCGCGACCTGGAGTTCCGAGAAGAAGCTTTCGGGCCCCGTGCGCGGATACGACTACATTCTGCCGGGCGGCTTCCGATTTCCCTTCGGAGACTACTTCAGTCTCGCGATTGACGGCGACGGAACCACCCACGCGGTCTGGGGGGAAGGCAGCAATTACAAGTCTCCTGGTTCGATCTGGTATGCTCAGGGCCGGTAGCGGAACCGCCTCAGAGCCACCTCCATCCAACTCTACCAAGGGTAGCTTTTGGAGCTTCGCTGGAGAGCGATTCCGGCGGACGCAAAGACGTTGCTAGCTACGTCTCTGCGGAGAGTTATTCCAGCTGCATTCCGCCGATGAGATCGGCGAGCCTTGCGACGTGATGTTCGCCACACCAGTCCTGCAACTCATCCACAATCTTTTCAGTAGCACAGGGATCCCAATAACTGGCGGTACCGATCTGCACAGCGGTGGCGCCAGCCAGCATGAATTCAATGACGTCGGCCGCGGTCGAGATCCCACCCATGCCAATCACGGGAATTTTCACGGCGTGCGATGCGTCGTACACCATGCGCACCGCGATGGGCTTGATCGCCGGCCCCGAAAGTCCGGCAGTAACGTTGGCGATGCGCGGCTTGCGTGTTTCCGGATCAATCGCCATCGCCACGAACGTATTGATGAGCGACAAAGCGTCGGCGCCAGCCTCCTGCGCAACATAGGCCATTTGCGCGATGCTGGTCACATTGGGCGAGAGCTTCACAATCATCGGCCGCTGCGCGACGCGTTTCGCGGTGGTCACGATCTCATCGAGCGAGCGTGGATCGCTGCCAAACTGCAACCCACCGTGCTCGGTATTGGGACACGATACGTTCAGCTCATATGCGGCGATGCCCTCTCCGTCGTTGAGAATCTCGATGGTCCGTTCGTAGTCTTCGCGGGTGTACCCGAAAATATTCGCGATGACGACTGTGTCTCTGATGCCTCGCAGGTGCGGCAATTTTTCTTCGAGAAACGCCCGGGCCCCGATGTTTTGAAGGCCGATCGCGTTTAGCATGCCGGCTGCGGTGTGCCATAGGCGGGGTGGAGGATTGCCGATCATCGGCTCCCTCGATAGGCCTTTTACGACGAAGCCGCCGAGCTTGCCGAGGTGGACCACGTCCTCAAATTCGACCCCGTAGCCGAACGTACCGCTCGCAGCGATCACCGGATTCTTGAGCGGAATGCCAGCGACAAGCAGGGTGAGATCGGGAGTCGACGAGCCGGAATTGATCGAAGCTGCGGTCATGGTTGGCCTTCTCCCGAGACTATGCGGTGCGGAGGCGCAAGCCCCTCGATCAGTACTCGTCCCACCGCGTGAGTAGGGGCGTTGATCCCAAGCAAGGATGCCAAAGTGACCGCCAGATCCACGGTTTCGACACTGGTCCGATACGTTCCGGGCTGGAACGGCAAGCCGTAAAAAGCGAGTGGCACGTGGGTATCGTAGGTGTAGGGCGAGGTATGGTCTGTGCCCGTGGCCGGGCTCACCGCGTAAATATCAGGAACGCCCATCACGTACCAACTTCCTTCCGGCGAATAGCTATTCAGGTACCTCCGTCC